>JGI24525J20082_1000394_pt1 | contig 21444 bp, 17 predicted proteins | sample LinPmetageLP50_FD_20082 | JGI IMG/M metagenome (IMG submission 20082) | reverse complement strand
ATCAATGAAAAAAGAAGTAGATGCTTTAATTTCAAAAGGCGGGCTCCTGTATTACTCAATGATTGATGACGCCCAGGGCCTGCCTGAAAAGCTAGAAAAACAGTTGAAAGACAAAAAAATTAAGTTGCCAAATTTCAAAACGGAATACGATACTTGGTATTCCGAAGCTCACGCAGTAATAAAGCAAGTACTGCCAGATCGTTTAGTAGATTTCGTCAAACAATACAAAGATGAAAAAAGGAAAGAAATTGATTTTCTAACCTATGGTATAGCTGATTATTTGTTAGGGTTGAGAACAACTCGCTATGGAGGCTCAGAGGTTATTGCAGACGGCTCCGCTGCAGTTGGTAAAATGCAGATACAAAACTCAATACTAGAAGCTGCTGCAAAGAGATTTGAAAGTTCTCTCTTTGATATTCAGGAAGTTCTACAAGCAGATATGTTTGATTCAGAGCTTGGGGCTGCTAGAGAACTGGCAAAAAAGGGATTCGTAAGAGGAGGTGGCGCAATTGCCGGCGTAGTCTTAGAAAAGCACCTTGGCCATGTTTGTGAAATGCACGGCCATAAGTCTCGCAAAAAACATCCATCTATTTCAGATTATTATCAACTGCTTAAAGAAAACGACATTATCGATACCCCTAAATGGCGTTTTATTCAACACCTTGGCGATTTGCGAAATCTGTGTGACCACAACAAAGATCGAGAGCCTACAAAAGACGACGTGATCGAACTAGTTGAGGGTGTGGAAAAAGTAATTAAAACGGTGTTCTAAAATGCCTTATAACCAGTCAATTAACTTCGCGCCTTCGGCGCCGGACGCAGCAAAGCTGCGCCGGTTATTGAAGCGTTGGGCGGCAAGAAGAGGAGCATTGATTCGGCGCGAGGAAGGAGTATGATAATGTCATACCTCTGCCATGTTAGGAGCACCAGCCATGAGCATGCACCGGAAAACCATCACGCTGACTGAACAGCAAGACGGCTGGGTGAAAGCCCAGATTGAAAGCGGCCACTTTGGCAACGATAGTGAGTACATCCGCGATCTCATCCGAAGGGACCAGCAGACCAAAGAACGTCTTGCCATGCTGAGGCAAGCCCTTGCTGAGGGTGAGTCCAGCGGGGAACCGAAACCGTTGGATGTATCGGCTATCAAGGCGGCTGGCCGTAAGCGGATTAAGGCTCCCGATTAGTGCTTACGTTGAACGTCACGCCGAGGGCGGAATCCGATTTTATCGGGATTTGGGTGTATGCCTGTGAGGAATGGGGCGTTGATCAGGCGGATAATTACGTGGATCGGCTTGAGGCCGGGATGAAACGGCTGATTGATCATCCATCGCTTGGCGCGAACTACGACCATGTTTTTTCTGGGTATCGCAAATTACAGGTCGAGCATCACGTTGTTTTTTATCGACTACTTGAGTCGGAAGTGCTCGTTGTTCGTGTGTTGCACGAGGTCATGGATGCACCGGAAAGGCTTCTGGAGTAGTCGGAGTTATATTTTCGGCGCGGCTTAAATATTTCCATCCAGCACCGTGCTGTTGTTTCCCAACAAGTAACTGCACTCGGAAAAATTACTCGCTGCGCTCCTGATTTTCCAGAATCAATAGGGCCAGGTCTCCCATTTCCCATTGGCTCTTCGGTTTTCGGGAATAAAGATGTTGAGCGTCCCTCCGTTTTCCCTGACCTTTCGGCAGGCGATAAACGTTGTCGGATTACGCCTTTCAGGCTCTCTGTGCCCTTGGGTGAATTCGACTTACACTAATATGCTGCGATGTGGGGGTGCTGGCTCTGCCGCTGCGAATGAAACCACGCCTTGTTGTGGTACAGTGGCCACAAAATCCCAACCCGGACCCTTCCTATGCTCGTCTACCTTCTGGTCGCCTGTGATCGCCTTGATGAAAAGCAGGAAAAGAAGCTCAAGCGGAACCTGGCTGATCTGCAGGCCGCGTTGCAGGCGTATGCCGAAACAAATGCAGCGGCCACGCTAATGGATGACTGCGAGAGTGAGGATTGTGAGGACTGGGTGCTGGGTATTCGCCTGCCGGTGAAGAAAAAGATCCAGCTCAAGGAGCCGGTGAATCTGTTTAATGACCTGGCCAAGCAATACCACATTGATTGTGAGGTGGGTTCCATTGAGGACGATCAGCGGGACCCGGTGAGCTACTTTGGCAAGCGGGAAGGCATTGGGGATGCGTTTCTGATTGCGGAGTATTTGGGGGTGTAGGTTGCCTTGTCGGATTACGGAAGTTTGTGTGATTTGTCGGATTACGCCTTTCAGGCTAATTCGGCCTACTGGGATTTCGTGTAGGTCTCAGTTCGTGTAGGTCGGGTTAGGCGTAGCCGTAACCCGACACCATCGCCGCCTTCAGGCGGCGTTTTCCTGTTTGCTTTCCTGTGTTGTCGGGGCGTACTGATTGGCGTCGGTGGTGTATTCCGCGTGGCCATAGTCCACCAGTAGTTCCTTGATTCTCTTCACCAGCACCTTGTCGGCGATTTTGTTGGCCACCGGGATATCCTGCAGCGTTCTGTAGGCGATCAGTCGCGGCAGAACGAACAGGTTGCCCACGGTGAACAGGGCATAGTCGATCAGGTGTGGTTCCACACCCATTTCCTGTGCTTTCGATTTGTCCTTGCTGCCCAGGAATGCCTGGGTGAAGAAGACCTTGGAAAAGCTGCGCTCCACCAGATTGTGCGCCTGGCTGAGCAGTTTTTTGTTCTTGGCCCGGTACACAGACATGGTGGCGCGGGTGAGTTCGCCGCAGGTCTCGTCGTCGTAGCCTTCGCGCAGGGTGCCGGAGTAGGTGAGCATGGTGTCGATAATGTCCGGTGCCTCGGCGGGTAGCAGTTCTTCGGGCAGCCCGAGTAAAAAGCACTGATAGCGTGACAGTTCGACGATGGCACGCTCGTTGGCGGTGAAATGTTTACGCCCTTTGCGTAGCGCCTTGAAGGCGGTGAGATAGGCGGGCATGGTGCCGGCGGGCATCTGGTCTACTTGGGGAATGGGAATGCCGTAAACGGCCGGGTCCCAGGGGCCGCCCTTGTCGGTGGTGGCGCGTTTGATGATATTGAAGCGCACCATGGAGTGCATCAGGCGGACCATGGCGGCGGCTTTAAAGCCCGGGCCAAAGCGTTCCAGCGAGCCGGGCAGGCTGGCGGTGGTGAAGAAACTGGCGGTCTCGTTGATGCGCTGGTTCACCGAGTCGTTGGCCAGGGTGCCAGTAATGGCCATGGGCAGCCCGGAATACTTGTTCATGAAAGTGGCGACGAAGGCGCCACGGATCACGTAGGGGGCCAGGTTGGCCATCTGGTTACGGCTCAGGCGCGCGCCTTCGCGGACCAGCTCCATGTCTACCCAGTCCGGTGTGGTTTCCATGGCGGTGATGAAATCGACCAATTCCTTGGGCGCACTATCCACGGCTTCCAGGCCTGCATCACAGGCCTTCTTGAGCATGCTGATCAGGTTGCGAAAGCCGTATTCCGGCATTAGCGCGGCATAGGCATCGGAGACGGTATCGCCGAGCAGGGTGTAGGCCCGGGCCCGTTCCACTTTTTCCTTGTCGGCAAGAATGTCTGCACGGTATTTGCGCGCGAAATGTCCCGGTAGCGAACTGCGCGTGTTGATGTCATCAGTAAAGCGTTCCGGGGTGACATCGAAATCGATATCGCCGTACAGGGAAGGAATGCGGGTTTTCTGCGCGCGCACTTTTTCCCAAAGTGCATCCAGTGACTGTGCCATCACTAACCTCTAAAAACGGCATTTAATGTATGTATACATTGGGTTTACTTCGTGCCGGTGACAATGGCAGGAAACCACAAATGTGAGAACTTGCTGGTTTTTGGCCTGAATGGACAGAGAGAAATGAGGGGAGGGGAAACACGCGGCAGGGCTTTGTTTTTTCTGGGGAAACGGTTGTCCGGTTGGTGTTTATTATTGGGTGTTCCCCTCTTCCGATAGCGGCAGAGGGGCACTTCCGGGTGGGTGATAAGGCGGGTTATTTCTGCTCCGCCATGGCCTCTTTGTAGAGTGATTTGCGCGGCTCGGCGAAGACCTTGCGCAGCATGGGTTCGAAGTAATCCAGTGGCAGGATTTCTCCGTCTGGATCGAAGGCGGGGGAATCGTATTTGCTGACGAACTCCAGGGTCTGCCGGTAATGCGGGTGATCCTTGAAGTTCTCGCGCATGTCGCGATCCATGCCCAGGTAATGGAAGAAATAGTAGCCCTGGAAGATGGCGTGGTGTTTCACCATCCAGTGGTTAGCATCGCTGACGAATGGTTCCAGCAGCACGGCGGCCACGTCGGCGTGATTGAAGGTGCCCAGGGTGTCGCCGATGTCGTGCAGCAGCGCGCAGACCACATATTCGTCATCCTTTCCATCACGGTGGGCCAGGGTGGCGGTTTGCAGGCAGTGCTGGAACCGGTCGATCTTGAAACCACCGAAATCACCTTCCAGCAGGCGCAGGTGCGTCATGATGCGATCGGACAGGCCTTTGCTGAAGTCTCCGAAGGACTTGGCGATGATCTGCCAGTCCTCGCCGGTGCCGTCCTTCATGTGGGTGAACTGGGCGCGGGGTGTGGTCATGTCATTCATGGTGCGCTCCTTATTCCGCGTAGCCGGGGTTGTTGCGGTCCAGCTTGCGCAGCAGGCCGGGCCAGGCCAGATTGCCGCCCATGCCCTTGGTCACCTGTGCTGCCTGCTGCTTGATGGTGTCGACGATACCAGCGGGGATCGGGGTCAGTGGGCGGTTGCCGGACAAGGCTTGCAGCTGGATTTCACAGGCGCGCTGGAGGATAAACATGCCGAGGAAGGTATCAGCGATGGTGCTGCCGACGGTGAGCAGGCCGTGGTTACGCAGGATCATGAAGTTGGCATTACCCAGGTCGGCTTGCAGGCGTGCTTTTTCGTCATCGCGCAGGGCGACGCCTTCGTAGTCGTGGTAGGCCAGGCTGGCCAGCGGGAACAGGCTCTGTTGCGACAGGGCCAGCAAACCTTCCTGCTGGGCGGAGACGGCGACGCCGGCGGTGGTGTGGGTGTGCATGACACAGGCGGCATCGTCGCGCACGGCGTGGATGGCGCTGTGGATGGTGAACCCGGCGGGGTTGATGTCGTAGTCGATGTCGTCGAGCTTGTTACCTTCCTGATCCACGCGCACCAGGCTGGAGGCGGTGATCTCGTCGAACATCATGCCGTAGGGGTTGATCAGGAAGTGATGCTCGTCGCCGGGGATGCGGGCGGACAGGTGGGTAAAGATAAGATCATCCCAGCCGTGCAGGGCGATGAGCCGGTAGGCGGCGGCGAGATCCACGCGCAGCTGCCATTCTTCGGCGCTGACGCTGCCTTTCTTGGAGGGGACGGTGGCTGGGTTAATGGTGACCTGGCTGTTCATGTAGCGCTCTCCCGTTATGTGGGTCTTATTTGGGTCAGGGACCCTTATTTAAGGTAATCGATTTTCCAATCCCTTGAGTGTAGGCCCGGGGTTAGGGAGAAAACTGTCAACTGGTTTACAATTGCTCCATGACGGATGCCTATACGGTGCTGCGGCACTGCCCCTTACTGGCCGGATTTCCCGATGCTGCCCTGCATGAAGCGGCGCGGCATGCCCGGGTGCGTTCGTTTCAGGCCAACCAGCCGATTTATGAGAAGGGCGAGCCCCAGTCCAACCTGTGTGTGATTGCCGAGGGCCTGGTGCGGATCAGTTCGGTGAATGCCCAGGGTCAGGAAGCCGTGCTGATCATTTTTGACAGCGGTACCTGGTTTGGTGATGCGGTGTTTTCCCCCGGTACCGGGCGGGTCTATGGCGCCACGGCCCATGAGGCGGCGGTGTTGGTGGAAGTGCCGGGCCCCTTTTTCCGCGACTTGCTGCAACGTTACCCGCAGAGCTACCCGGTGGTGCTGGATCTGATCAGCCAGCGGCTGTGGTCCGCCATCTCCATGATTGAAGAAGACGCGCTGCGGGGCACCCAGGCAAGGATCGGGCAGCGCTTGCTGTTCCTGTCGCAAATGCAGCGGGGTGGCAAGCCGGAAAGTGGACCGGTGACGGTGCGCCTGACCCGTGAACATATTGCCAACATGATGGGGATGACCCGCCAGGGCGTGCACCGGACGCTCAAGGCGTTTGAGACGCAGGGGCTGATCACGCTGGGCTACGGGCGGATTACTATTGAAGATGAGGCGGCGCTGCGGGAGCACTTGGTGACGTTGAGTTGATTTTGAGTGCTGCTTGTCGGATTACGCCTTTCAGGCTAATTCGACCTACTTAATAATTCGACCTGCCCGCGTACATTCGTAGGGCGTGTTAGGCGTAGCCGTAACCCGACATTCCTGCTGTGGTTTGATTTGAGACAGACATAAAAAAACCGGCGTTGGCCGGTTTTTTATGTCGCTAATTAGCGCACTTCCGTTTAACGCACTTCCATGCCCGGTTCGGCGCCACTGTCCGGGCTGAGGATGTGAATATCATCCCCGCCGGGGCCGGCGGCCAGTACCATGCCTTCGGAGACGCCGAACTTCATCTTGCGCGGTGCCAGGTTGGCTACCAGTACTACCAGTTTGCCTTCCAGCTCTTCCGGTGCGTAACGCGCCTTGATGCCGGCGAAGACGTTGCGCTCGCCCAGCTCGCCCACGTCCAGTGTCAGCTGCAGCAGCTTGTCGGCGCCTTCCACGTGAGCGGCCTTGGCCACACGGGCCACGCGCAGTTTTACCTTGAGAAAATCATCAATGCTGATGGTGTCGTCGTCTGCGTCCGCTTTTTTCGCGTCGGCTTTCTTGGGCTTGTCGGCAACCGGTGCGGGCGTGCTGTCTTTGGAATCCGCCAGCATGGCTTCGACCTGCGCCATGTCGATACGGTTGAGCAGAGGTTTGAACTTGGCGATTTCATGGCCCAGCAGTAGCTGGTCGGCATCGGCCCAGGTCAGTGGTTCCACCTGCATGAAAGCTTCGGCACGCTCGGCCAACGCCGGCAACACCGGTTTCAGGTAGATCACCAGCAGGCGGAACACGTTGATGGCGGTGCTGCAGATGGCCAGCACTTCCTGCTCCTTGCCCTCTTCCTTGGCCAGACTCCAGGGCGCCTTGTCGGCGATGTAGCCGTTGGCGTGATCGGCCAGCGCCATGATTTCACGCATGGCCTTGCCGAATTCGCGTTTCTCGTAGAAATCGGCAATGCGTGGGCCCGCTTCCTGGACTTCGCGCACCAGCATCATGTTGTCCAGGTCGGTACTGAGCGTGCCGCCGAACTTCTTCACGAAGTTGCCGGTGCGGCTGGCGATGTTGACCAACTTGCCGACCAGGTCGGAGTTCACTCGCTGGGCGAAGTCTTCCAGATTCAGGTCGAAATCATCCACCCGGCTGGAGAGTTTGGCGGCGAAGTAGTAGCGCAGGTACTCCGGGCTCAGGTGGTCCAGATAGGTGCGGGCCTTGATGAAGGTGCCGCGGGACTTGGACATTTTGGCGCCGTTCACGGTGACAAAGCCGTGGCTGTAGATGGCCGTGGGTTTGCGCAACCCGGCGCCGTCCAGCATGGCGGGCCAGAACAGGCCATGGAAGTTGATGATGTCCTTGCCGATGAAATGGTACAGCTCGGCGGTGGAGTCCTTGCCCCAGTAATCGTCGAAGCTCAGGCCTTCGCGATCACAATAGTTCTGGAAGCTGGCCATGTAGCCAATCGGGGCATCCAGCCACACGTAGAAATATTTGCCCGGGTAGCCGGGGATCTCAAAGCCGAAGTAGGGGGCTTCACGGGAGATATCCCAGGGCTGCAGGTCTTCGATCCATTCCTGCAGTTTGTTGGCTACCTGCTCCTGCAGGGCGCCGGACCGGGTCCATTCGCGCAGCAGGGCTTCGAACTTGGGCAGGTCAAAGAACAGCTGGGTGGTTTCCTTTTCCACCGGGGTGGCGCCGCTGACCGAGGAATAGGGATCGATCAACTCTGCCGGTGTATAGGTTGCGCCACAGACTTCGCAGTTGTCGCCGTACTGGTCTTCGCTCTTGCACTTGGGGCAGGTGCCCTTGACGAAGCGATCGGCGAGGAACATGCCTTTCTGTGGGTCGTACAGCTGGGTAATGGTCTTTTCCAGGATGTAACCGGCATCCTTGTTGCGCTGGAAAACCATTTCCGACAACGCCCGGTTCTCGGGGCTGTGGGTGCTGTAGTAGTTGTCGAAATTCACCTGGAAATCGGCAAAGTCCCGCTCGTGGTCCGCTTTCACCTGGGCAATCTGCTGCTCCGGGGTGACGCCGTTTTCCTCGGCCTTGAGCATGATGGCGGTGCCGTGGGCATCGTCAGCGCAGACATAGGTGCACTGCTGGCCACGGAGCTTCTGGAAGCGAACCCAGATGTCGGTCTGGATGTATTCCAGCAAATGGCCGAGATGAATGGGGCCATTGGCATAGGGAAGGGCACTGGTGACCAGTATCTTGCGGGGAGTGTCACTCATGGGAACGGCATCGATTTCCAAAAAATGGGTGGCCTATGATACGGGGGCTGCCGGGGTTTTTCATCCTGTGTTCTTCGCTGTCTGCGGTGCCGGTTTTGTACGCGTGCTGACGGCCATACCGGGAACGGCACCGCTGGAGTGAACGGGCGTTGTGGAGGTGCGGCGATGTGCTAGGGTTTGCGGTTAGTTGTGAGGGGGTGGGCAATGTCGCTGAGAGTTCGTATTCGCTGGTTACTGGTGGTCTCTGCCGCTATTTGTGTGGCGCTGGCAACGGTGGCCCTGTACTGGGTAAACCTGTCGTTGGTGGATACCCTTGCGGAGCGCAATGCGGAACGTGAGCTGGGCAAGGTGGAAGCCGCTTTCCTGGACCAGTTGTCGGTGTTGCGGGTACGGGCGCTGGACTGGAGCCAGCAGCCCGAGCAGGCGCCGCTGAATCAGGGGGGCGTTGGCCACCTGGACCTGATGATGGCGCTGGATAACGATGCCATTCGTTGGGATAACGGGGAGCCGGGAGNGAATTCGCCGGTGTTCGAGACCTTGGCGCNGCGTTTCACTGAACAGGNCTGCATGCCGATTTGGGGGGTGGTGAAGGTAGAAGGCAGGCCTTTGCTGTTCAGTACCGCGGTGGAAAATGGCTGTCAGGCCTATCTGCTGGGGGTGTGGCTGGATAGTGGCTGGTTGAGTTACCTGTCCGAGCGGGTAGGGCATGCCTTGTACGTGCAGGAAGCCCAGAGTGACGGCCAGTTAATGCGAGGTCTGGGCGAGGTGGAAGGCGGGCAGTTACAGGGGCGTTTTCCCATTCCGGATTTCCTCGGGGGCACGCCGTTGGCGGTGATTGTCGAGATCCCCCATGACGGTTACCAGAGTATGCTCTATGCGGTTTTGTTGGTGGCGCTGATTATGGTGGTGCTGACCTCAATAACCGTGTTCGTCATCAATTGCCGTATTCAGCCCATGCTGTTTGGGCGTTTGCGGCTGGTGCATAACGCCGTGCGATCGATTGCCCGTGGTGGGGCGCTGGACCAGCGTGTACCGGTGCTGGGCCGCGATGAGATCGGTGCCCTGGCGGAAGACTTCAATGCCATGGTGGACAGTATTCACCATGCCCAGACCCAGCTCGCGCAAGCCAGGATGCAGGCAGAGGATGCCAGCCAGACCAAAAGCCAGTTTCTGGCCAATATCAGCCATGAAATCCGCACGCCAATGACGGCCATTCTCGGTTACACCGAACTGTTGCGCGATGGCTCGCTGAGTGCCACAGACAAGCGGCGCTACCTGACCATCATTCAGCACAACGGCGATGCGCTACTGGCGCTGATTAATGATGTGCTGGATCTGTCACGGATCGAGGCTGGCCAACTGCACCCGGAACAACGGCTGTTTTCTACCCGGGTGCTGCTTGATGAAATCATCGACAGCTTGCAGTTGCGGGCCACCGAGAAGGACATTGACCTGCGTATCCATTACCTGACGGACATGCCGCCAACGGTCAGTGGGGATGCGTTCCGCCTGCGCCAGATACTGGTCAATCTGATTGGTAATGCGGTGAAGTTTACCGAGCGCGGGCGGGTGCATGTGGGGGTTAACTGGGATGAAGAGGCGTCGCGTCTGAATGTGTCAGTGGAAGACACCGGGATTGGCATCAGTGAAGGCGAGCTGAGCCGCATCTTCCAGCCTTTCTCCCAGGCGGATGCATCGCATACACGCCGCTATACCGGTACCGGTCTGGGGTTGAGCATCGCGCGACAATTGGCCCGTGCCCAGGACGGTGACATCCAGGTCTTCAGCACCCTGAACCAGGGTAGCTGCTTTGTGCTGGATATTCCGCTGGTGCGTGCCTGTGACACGGTTTCACAAACCGCTGGCGACAGGCCGGATGTCCTGCCTGCGTCCCGGGAAGCGTTGGCTTCGCTGGAGGGGGTGCGGGCGTTGCTGGTGGAGGACAACGAAGTGAACCGTCTGTTTGTGCGCAAGGTGCTGGAGCAGGTGGGCATGCGGGTAACCGAAGCAGAGCACGGGCGAGAAGCCTGTGCGGTCTTTCATGACGCAGACGGCGCTTACGACCTGGTGGTACTGGATATGCAGATGCCGGTGATGGATGGCTATGAGACTGCGCAGGCCCTGCGCGATCGGGGGTTTGACGGGCCTCTGCTGGCTCTGACGGCCAACGTGCTGGCGGTGGATCGCCAGCGCTGCCTGGAAGCCGGTTGCAATGCCTTTTTGGGTAAACCGGTGCGGGTCAGGGAGTTGCTGGCGGTGTGCGCGCAGCTCCTTAACCCGTCAGACGTTCCGTTAGCCGGTAATGTCTCTGGAAACCTGGCCTCGTCTGAGTGCATCGTGGACCTGTTGTTGGGAGACCGGTTTGCTGAGGTAGTCATCCACACCGGCGTCACGGGCTTTCTGCACATAGTCACCGGTAGCGTGGGCCGACAGGGCGATGATCCAGCAATGCGGTGGTGTCTCCTGGGCGGTTTCCAGGGCACGAATTTCCCGGGTGGCCTGGTAGCCATCCATCACCGGCATCTCACAGTCCATGAAAATGATATCCCAGTAATCCGGATGGTTGCGGACCTGCTCTACAGCCTGCGCTCCGTCGCTGACCAGCGTGGCATGGATACCTAACGATTTGAGGATGCTGTCGATCACCAGCTGGTTGACGGCATTGTCCTCCGCCACGATCACCTTGAGCATATTGGCGCGGTCCAGCCGGATCAGTGGCTCTTTCGCGGTGGAGGGAGCACGCGATTCGTCGGGGCCGGTGAGCAGGCTGCGTTTCAGCGCCTGACAGGAAAAGGGCGTTTCTATTAGTAGCAGATCTTCCGGCAGGGTGTCGCTGAGCGGCTGCCCGGTGGGGTGCAACAGCACCAATGCCGGGTTGTCGAAGTGAGCGCGCAGGCGTTCCACGTAGTGGGGATCTTCCAGCACAGGTAGTTCCGCGATGAGATAGTCCACGGCTTGGCTGGGGCTGGCGGGATCAAGCGCGGTAATGACGTCACGGTATTCCAGCGTCTTGGCGCCCCAACGGCTGAGAATCTGCGAGAGGCTTAGCAATTGCGGGGCAGTGCTGGAAATGATCGCGGCGGTCCGGTTTGCCAGCACCGGTTGTTTCTGAATTTTTTCCACTTCCACCGGCAGGGATAGCCAGAATGTGGCCCCGCGGCCCAGAGAGCTGGAGACGCCGATGTCACCGCCGAGCAGCTCGATCAACCGTTTGCAGATCACCAGCCCAAGGCCGGCGCCGTTGTGTTTGCCCTTGGCAGACAGATCGCTGAACGCCTGGAACAGGGACGACTGCTGGCCTTCATCCAGGCCGATCCCGGTGTCGACCACTTCAATCATCAGTACGCACATGCCCTTGTTATTCACCGGTTGCTTCAGGTTCACGTGCAGGGCGACGTGGCCGCGGTCGGTGAATTTGAAGGCATTGCTGAGCAGGTTGGTAATGATTTGCTTGAGGCGAATCGGATCGGTTTTGATGCGTTCAGGTACCCGGCTGTCGATATGAATATACAGCGGCAGGGATTTTTCGCTGGAACGCAGGGCAAACAGCCGCACGCAATCATCGACGATGTTTTCCAGTGCAATAGGCTGGTAATCCAGCTCCAGTTTCCCGGACTCGATCTTCGAGTAATCGAGAATGTCGTTGATGACGGTCAGTAACGACTGGGTGGACTGATAAATGGTGCCTACATATTGCGCTTGTTGATGGGTCATGCTGGTGCGGCGCAGCAGGTCGGTCATGCCCATGATGCCGTTCATGGGCGTGCGAATTTCATGGCTCATGGTGGCGAGGAATTCGCTTTTGGCGTGGTTTCTGGCGCCGGCCTTGAAGGCTTCCATTTCCGCGATGGCACGGTCGCGCACGGAATCGGAATGGGCTTCCTTCAAGCGGTTGATGCGCCGGGCGAGAGCCAGGGAAAGCAGCACGACTTCCAGAAAGACGCCTATCTGTACCAGGTTTTCGGTCAGAGAATTGCGTGGAACAACGCCGTATTTATTCAGTGCCATGGCCGCTGCACCCACAATAAAGCAGGACCAGGCAATGGTGAAAATGCGCGCATCCGGGTCGCCGGCGCGGGTGCGAATCAGGCCGACGAAGAAGATACTGAAATCCATCAGCAAAATGGCACTGACGGAAATCGGAATCAGGAAAGTGCGGCTGGTAAAAGGCGCCGCGAGAAAGAGTACGGTGCCAATGCCCACCAGCATTTGCAGCCACATGGCCAGGCGCGGTGCTTTTTCCCGTAGCGACAGAAAGTGCAAGGTAAAGAGTGGCGGAAGCAGCACAATCAGGGGCAGCAGGTAATGAATCATGTACTGGCTGATCAGGGTGGAATGCGGCCACAGATAACGGTGGGCATAGCCATGCAATACCGCCATGAACAGGGTGACCACGGCGGACCAGCACACATACAACAAATAGACTTTTTCGCGAATGGAAAAGAACAGCGACAGGTTATAGAGAATCATCACCAGCATGCCGCCGAAGAAAATTCCCTGCACCACGCTTTGTGTTTGCGTCGAGGCGTTGTAACTTTCCTGTGACAGTAATTCCAGCGGCAGCTGGATGCTGTGTGCAGAGGCGACCTTGAGGAAAATGTCGTTGTCGGTGCCTGTGGGTAAGGTCAGCGGGAACGCGGGCGTCGGGGCTGTGCCTGGGCGTACGGAAAAATCCCGGTCCATGCCTGCCTGAAAGTGGGCGACCAGTGTGCCGCCGGCATCGATCTGGTAGACATCCACTTCACCGAGCATGGCGTAGTCGATTTGCAGCTGCCAGTCAGGATGAAGTCGATTAAGATTGCGAACTGAGAAGCGGAACCAGCAATGATCGGTGGTAAAGCCTAAATTCGGCGTGCTGGCTCCGGATGGTTGCCAGGGCAGGTCGGTGCGCTGAAGAATGGCATTAATGCCGGGTGACTGATCCGCAGGCGTGCAGAAGGTGTACAGGCCCTGATAGGGGTGCATGTGTTCCTGCTGTTCGCCGATGATTTGGGTGTCCGGTCCTTTGGCTGAGGCCAGGGAAGACAGGCAAATCGAGAAAAAAGCGACGAACAAAAGCAGAGCGGCTTTCGAGTCCTTGAACAAAGTGTCTTTATCCTGAATAGACGGGGTGACATCACCTCTAATCAGTGATGCTAGCAGCGTGAGCCGGGGGGCTCAATGCAGGGGGAGAATAACAGATGACAGGGATAGTGAACCGCTTTGCGGTGGGGCCAATTACCGGTGAGTCAGGGAAAAGCCATGTGCGCCTTTTCGGGGCATTGCCGAAAGGGGAGCTGGGCGCGGGCAACAAGCTTATGTGGGGGCGGGTTCGCTGGCGCAAACAGGGGGGCGACAGCTGGTCTGAACCCCGTAAGTTTCGCCTTAATGGCAACTTCGATGGCTCCGGGGTGGTGGTGCTCAACGGGCTTGAGCCTGGCACCCGCTATCAGTATCAGGCTGGTTGGGTGCGCAGCGAAGAGGATGGTGACCCCCTGGACTGGCACGCCATTGAGAGCGGGTGTTTTTCCACCGATCAGCCCACGGCTGATCAGACAACCTTCTTGTTTGGTTCCTGTTGTTACCGTTTTGTCGGGTTGGATGGGATTATCCAGGATGATCGCGCCGACAAGATTTTTGCGGAAATGTCGGTGCAGGCGGAGCAACACAAACCGGATTTTGTCCTGTTTGGTGGTGATCAGGTCTATGCCGATTCCATGTACAGCATTGGCGCGGCGGCCACCCGTGACGATTTCGATTCCCTCTATCGGGCCAGTTTTTCCCAGAAGCACCTGGCCAAATTGTTAAGGGAAACCAACAGCTACATGATCCTGGATGATCATGAAATCGAGAATAACTGGCCGGCCAAGGCCGACGCCGAGTTATGGACGAACAAGTATCCGGCAGCGATCAAGGCATACCAGATTTACCAGGCATCTCATTCCCCGGCGGCCCCATTGAATGAGGCTGGCACCTATCTGGACCGTGACCCGGATAAGTTCTGGTACACCTTTTCCCGTGGTCCGGCGGATTTNTTTGTAATGGATGTGCGTACNGAGCGGGTGCTTAGCCGCTGGCCCTGGCAACGCAAGATGATCAGCGAGGTGCAGGAGCAGGCGTTCGTCGAATGGCTGGANCGTGACCCCGAGCGCGTCAAGGTGCTGGTGACTTCCGTGGTGATGTTNCCGGAACAGCGGCGCCCGTTTCGTGGCAAAGATGCCTGGGAAGGCTTTCGCCATCAGCGCCAGCGANTACTGGCTGCGATGGCAAAAAGTGCGAGCCAGAANCTGGTGGTGCTTAGCGGTGATGTGCATGCTTCCNTGTATGCCAGTTTGACCTTGAACGGTGGCAAAAAGGTACATAGCTGGACATGCTCCGGGCTGTTCTGGCCCACCGCCTTGTTTGCGTTCCGCTGGTATCGCCCGATGATCCGGGTGCCGGGGCTGCTCTATAGCGGCTGGGGGCGCCCGTTGGGGCAAGTCAGCGTGCCGGGTGAGGTCTTTAGCGACAATGCATTTTCGGTGGTGTCCTTCGATGACAGGGGCGCCCGATTTGCGTTGTTCGATCGCCGGAACCGGCCAGTGCCGGATGCGAGCCGAACCATCGAATGGTAAGCGGTCCGTGAGAGAGGGTGGCGGGTTTCTCATGCTGCCCATGGCGAAAAGCTTACATGAGTTGGCGCTTTTTTCGTCTTACCTCGGGTAGGCGGTTTCCCCTAAAGTGGATCTTGCAAGGACGCGATGGAACACGGATGTTCGATTTCGGCCCGGTACAGCCTAGCCCGCCAACCCCAAATGGCGGGCTTTTCTTTTTCTGGGGTGTCCTCTTTCCTGCTTTCCCCTTTGATTGCCCATAACAGAACACCGATAATGTACCGCTTCACAGCAGGAGTCGGTCATGTCTGAGCAAGTAGAACAGCGGGAAATCCTCAAAGCCAAACTCAATCAGGAAACCGCCAAGGCTAGCTGGAAAGAGCTACAGCCGTTCTTTGCCCGTGGCCAGACGGTCTATGTGGCGCCGGAACTGGACTTGATTGAAGTCGCACTGGCGTTTTCAGACGATGAGGTCGCGCAAATTGCGCTGTGGCGGGACAAGGCCCAGGTCGACAAGGTTACCGATGAGCAGGCAGCGGCGTGGTTCGCGGCAGATAAAGGCTTGTGGACAGTGGTGCTACCGCCCTGGGTGCTGGTGCAACCGGAGTCCGTGCAGTAACTCGATCTGTTGCCACAGACACGTCGGCAATAGAGCGTTGGTCACGCGCTAACGCTGCCCAGTGGGTAACGTTCCTGGCATCTGGAATGCCGCCCCTTTCTGGTTTCTCCTTTCTTTCTCGCTTCCTGACTTCGTGTCCCTCACTGCGGCTTATGCGGTGGGGGGCGAGTCCTGATGCCGTGTCCGGTACTCGCCGGGGGGCAGCCCCAGCCACCGTTTGAAAGCCTTGTTGAATGACGAGGGATCTTCATAACCCAGCTGCTGCGCGATCTCGGCAAAGCCTGCCTCGCTGTAGCGGACCAGTTGTTCGGCCAGTTCTGCGCGGACTTGATCGAGCAGATCCCGGAACCGGGTATGGTGTGCGTTCAGGCGCCGCTGAAGGTTGCGCACGCTCATGTTCAGGCTATTGGCCAAAGCCTGCTGGTCGTAATGGCCTTCCTCCAGTTGATGGCGCAGGCGTTCGCGAATCAGGTCAATCAGGTGGTGATCGCGCAGGGAATTCAGGGTCTTGTCGCAGTGGATCAGCGCTTGCTGAAAACGCTCGTCATCGTGATTGGGGTTGAGCGTATCGAGAATGTGGGCAGGGAACAGCACCTGATCGTGCTCGCGACTCGCGGTGACCGGGGCCTTCAATAAAGCACTGAACAGCTCGGTATGGGCAGTGTTCTCTCGCAGGTGAACGTGGACGTCTTCACTGGCCTGCACGCCCAGAGCCACGTCTGCCAGCCGCAAAAAACCACTCAGTACGGCATGGGTCTGCATGGTATGGAGTGGGGCATCACCATTGGCTGCGCATCGCACCGCAACATACTCGTCTTGCAGGTGAATGGTTACTTGCTGGGCTTCCGTGAGTAGCGGCCAGTACTGTTCCAGGACTTTCAGTGCCTGCCAGCCATCGCGGTAGTAGTGCAGGGCATCCCCCAGGGGGGCTATATCGGGGAGGAGAATTTGTTGGCCAATGCGAATGCCCATGGCCGGGTCACCAAGTTTCCTTTCCGCCTGCTCGAACAGCCGGTGAATCGCGGACACGTCCAGACGCTCATCATTCTCGGTCAGTAGAGATGCCGGCAAACTGGCGTTGGTCAATAGTTCCAGCAGGTCGAGCCCCTGGCGCTGCCAGTAACGCAGGTCACTGCGGAACATGGAGATGTGTTTGCTGAACATGGGTTGCCTCTAATCTTTTATTCTTATGTCGTTGTTTTAAAACGGCATTGGTTTTTGGCGACACACTCCCTGTTTGGCTGGCGTCTGGCGCCATATGTTGCTCTTCCTCTCCCTCGTAAGGTAGCCACTTCGTACGATAGTACATCGCTCTGTGCGTAATAACGCACCATTTTGCGATATATGTGGCGCGAAAACCCTCAAAACGGTGACTTACGTCACGCTTTTGTCCTGATGTTAGGGAGAGAGATAATAATGAATACAACTAAGAACAAGTTCGTAGATGTGCCGGCGGCTCGCCTGCTAGCGCCGCTGGCCCTGGCCGTATCACTGGCCGCCTGTGGCGGTGGTGGCAGCAGTAGTGGTGGTGGTGGTGCTAATGGTGGTGGTGAGAACCCGGTGGGCTATCAGTTCCCGCAGGACATGCCAGCCGATGTNCCGCAGCAGGAAATCGCCTGTGGTGGTGACGACGCCATCATGTTGGATGCGAATAACATTACTGACAGCGCCAAGATTGCTTTCCTNGATGCTCAGGANGGNGANGTNATCGNNTTCCCGGAAGGNCGCTTTGACCTGAACGATACGCTGACCCTGGATGGTGAACTGGGTGGCGCACGCATTGCAGACATTACAATTTGTGGCCAGGGCATGGACAAGACCATCCTGGATTTCAGCAATTCCGTAGGTGATGACGGTCTGTTTATCACCAACATCAATGATGTGGAAGTCTACGGCCTGGCCGTAGTGGAAGCGGCCAACAATGCCATCAAGTTCCAGCATGCTGATGGTGTGCGTATCAACTACACCGCGACGGTATGGCAGGGTGAGCCGGACAAGGGCAACGGCGCTTACGGCCTGTACCCGGTAGAAAGCAGCAATGTGCTGGTGGAAAACAGCTACGTACGCGGTTCTGCGGATGCCGGTGTCTATGTGGGGCAGTCACAGAACATTGTTGTGCGCAACAACGTGGCTGAATACAACGTGGCGGGGATCGAAATCGAGAACTCCACCGGTGCGGACATGTACAACAATATCGCCCGTTTCAATACCGGTGGTTTGCTGGTATTCGATCTGCCCATCGGTAATGGCACCTATGGTTCTGGTGTGCGGGTCTTCGGTAACACCGTGACTGAAAACAACACCAAGAACTTTGCCAATAGCAGCAGCAACCCGGGTGGCGTTCATATCGTGCCGCCGGGCACAGGTGTCATCGTTCTGTCCACTGACGATGTGGAAATTTTCGATAACGAGATTGCCGATCACGATACCCTGGCAGTGGCAGTGACCAGCTTCTTTATCGCCGATGAAAACGCGGCGGGTCCCGATTATCAGTCCATCATCGCCGACGGTTGGCTGCCAGTTGTGCGCAATATTCATGTGCACGATAACGCCATCACCAATGCCGGTTCCGCACCGAATGGGGCGTTGATTCAGGACATGATTACGCTGTTCACCCTGACTCCGGAACTGCAGTGGCCGGGCATTCTGTATGACGGTCTAGGCGAGCAGCTGGCTAACAGCAGCGCTTTGCTGCCAGTGGCTGACGCTTATGAAGAGGGCGAGAAGGTTTGTTTCCAGAACAACGGCGACACCCTGATCGGCTATCCCTACGACCCGGCCACCGCTGCCACCATGTCCGGCCCGACGCTGAGCCCGGCAGTGGGTGCAGATCTGCTGGATTGCAGCCAGCCGGCGTTGCCTGCGGCCACCTTGACCTTCAAGGGTGAGCAGTTTGGTTGTGGCGTGGATGACACCACCAGCGAGCACTGCAAGCCGGCCCCTGTTCTCTAACGTTTGTTTATCTTTTCTACCTGTCTGATTTCGGGGCGGCCTGTCGCCGCCCCGAAGCAGGAGTGATGACATGAAAACATTAATGCAGATTTCTCTGCTTTCTCCCGCCGCAATACTGACCGCCTGTGGCGGCGGTGGCGGTAGTAGCGGCGGTGGAGGTGCTGGTAATGGTGGCGGCGATCCGGTGGCCAGGAACTGCCAGATCAGTGACAGCGCGGACGTAAACTGGGACGCACTGGAAAACGACAATCTGGAAAAGCTCTCGGACTACAACCTCTTTACCAGCAGCTGTGACCCTACCCGGGATGCCCACGGTGGCATAGCCTATGACCTGAATACGCCTTTGTTCTCTGACTACACCAGCAAATACCGCTTTGTATTTGTGCCGGATGGACAGAGTGCGACCTATAACGAAAATGACGTTTTCGACTTCCCGGTGGGCACCGTCATTACCAAGACTTTCGCCCTGCCGGCGGATACCGCTTACCGCGGTTATGATCCGCAGACGAGCACGGAAACGTTGCTGGAAACCCGCCTGTTGATTCATCGTGCTGGCGGCTGGACCGCGCTACCTTATGTGTGGAACGCAGACGGCACCGAGGCGACCTACCGGGTTCAGGGGGCACAGTTGCCCGCGACACTGGTGCACAACGGTGCCCAGGAATCCTTCACCTATTCCGTGCCCGACAAGGCGCAGTGCAAGCAGTGCCACAGCCATGATACCGGCGATACCAATGTGTTTATTCCCATTGGTCCCAAGGCCCGTCATCTCAATGGTGATATGGACTATGGCAGTGGCCCGGAAAACCAGCTGAGTCACTGGAGCGACGCGGGTATTCTCAGCGGCCTTCCGGCTCTGGATCAGGTGGACAAGGTGCCGAGCTACCACGATGCTGATGCGGGCTTGATCAGTGGTTACAGCGATGAACAACTGATGGCGGCGGCAAAAGGCTACCTGGATGTGAACTGCGCCCATTGCCACGGCGTGGGAGGCACTGCGGCCTACACCGGTTTGCAGCTGGAGTTCTGGCGCGACTATGACACCGAGAAAGAAAAGCACGGTGTCTGCAAGGGCCCCATCGCCTATGACCAGGGTGAAATGACCTACGACGTGGTGCCGGGTAACGCAGACGAATCGATCCTGCATTTCCGCATGGATACCACCAACCCGCAGGACAGCATGCCGCGCCTTGGCCGTGCGCTGATCCATGAGGAAGGTGTTGCCCTGGTGAAGGCCTGGATCAACAGCCTGCCTGACGCGTCCTGTTCCTCCAAGTGAGGGTGATGCAGTGATAGCAAGAACCGGTCTGTACAGCGTCTTGTTATTGCTGCTGACGGCTTGTGGCGGTGGCGGCGGCAGTAGTCCGGCCGCTATCGTTCCTGAGCCCGAGCCGGATACCACCGACCCGCGCTGTCTTGCCGACAGCGACGGGCCGAACTGGCAAGCGCTGGCGGAAGTGAATTGCCCGCGCCTGTCCCAGTATCAGCTGTTTTCTGATGGCCGTGATCCTCGTGTGGGCCCCACTGGGCCGGGGCTGCCATTTGCCCCGGCCAGTGGCCTTTTTAGTGATCATGCCACCAAGTACCGATTTGTTTTTCTGCCCGAAGGGAGCACGGCACAATACCGTGACACTTTTGGGCTGGTATTCCCGGTGGGCACCGTGATGGTGAAAACCTTCGCCTTGCCGGTCAGCGCTGCCGGGGGCGATGACCGTCTGATGGAAACCCGCCTGTTGATCCACCGGGCCTCCGGCTGGGTGGGGTTGCCGTATCAGTGGCAAGCGGATGGCCAGGATGCCACGCTGGCACGGACCGGCAAGGTGATCGACACCTATGTCATGGTCGACGGTGTGCAGCAGGATTTCCGCTACCAGATCCCCGATGTGCTGGCTTGCCGCAAGTGCCACCAAGGCCGCACTGACAATGAAGTGATGACCCCGCTGGGCACAACGGCTCGTCAGCTGAATCATGATTTTCCCTACGCCGGTGGAGCCAAAAATCAGCTGGTTTACTGGCAGGAAAACGGCATGCTGGCTGATGCGCCTGCCCCGGCAAGCTGGCCCCGCGCCGTGGATTGGCATGACACCAGCGAACCGCTGGACCTGCGCGTACGCTCCTATCTGGATACCAACTGCAGCCATTGCCACAGTGACGTGGGCAGCGGTGCGCTGTCGGGCCTGCGGCTGGAAATGTGGCGAGACCCTACCGATTACATCTATGGCATCTGCAACCGGGCGCAGGGGTATTACGGGGGGCCGTTGGGCCTCACCTACGATATCGTGCCCGGCAATGCGGCTGACTCGGTGTTGCCGTTCCGGCTGGGTGCTCAGCGCCATACCGATAATGCCAAGGATATGATGCCACCGCTGGGTCGCAGCCTCGCAGACCACGATGCGGTCGCACTGGTGCGCCAGTGGATTGATGCGATGCCCGCGAAAGCGTGCGCCACATTGGATTAAGGAACCTCTGAATAACTCCTTGCGTCTTTCTGCGCTGGCTCCTCTTGTTTACCCCGCAACGCGCGATAACGTTTTTCGTGCTGTCATCCTGCTGTCCTGATGGAATGGTTTGATTACTTGAAACAGCAGGCTGGTATTGGCCGCGGCCACCGGTATAGAGTGAGCGAAAGGGCCTGCAGGGCGCGCCCGGCCGGCCTGGTGAAAGCCCGGAGAACGTGACCTCTCACGTGATCCGGTTTTACGTAGCAACGTTGCATCGTCACTTTGCATAGTCACTTTGCAGAGAAACGGTGTAGAGAAACTTTGCAGAGTCACAAGGACGCCGGAGGTTTCGATGCAGGATGACATCGCTCAACGCCAGGCGCTGTTGCAGGCCCAGCTGGAAGGGCAGGTCACTGCCCACATCGGTGC
>JGI24525J20082_1000385_pt1 | contig 21558 bp, 24 predicted proteins | sample LinPmetageLP50_FD_20082 | JGI IMG/M metagenome (IMG submission 20082) | reverse complement strand
GCATAGGTAAGTTTAAGGTTTTTATAAAAAGTACCCTCAAATTGCGTTTCTACTGAAACTTTAATGCCTTTTGTAATTTTTTGTACCATATTAGTAAACTGCTGCTGTTATAAAAAAGAATAATGTAGCAAACACCGAAGCGCCCGTTAAAAATACAAAATTTAGAACCGAAAACTTCAAGATTGTGATAAAACGATTCTGTTGATAAAAATTACGAAGTGCTTTATAAAAATAGAACGGACCAATTAACAAGAACAAAATTCCAATTAGAATTGAAGTATCTATAATTGTTTCAAAAATAGAGACAATAAAGAGGGCTATAAAAACAAAGCTGAAAATATGAAATATAAAAACTAAGTGTTCCATATACGTTCGCTTGGTTCTGCAGTAGAGTAACCAGAAGAATAACGCATAAACAGGAGCAAAGAAGAAAAGGAAAAAAGGAGTTTTACCAATTAAATAATTTACAAACCCATATGGATTATTTTTTATTTTCTCCATGCTCATATTACGTTCATAGAGATACCGGTTAAACTTGGTATTATCATGCTGTAGGCTATCTAGTGCTATGTTGGCATCTTTAACTTCGGTATTTTCATAGAAGTCAACATAGGTGTCTAGTTTTTCATAGATGCGCTGGGCCCAACCTAGTGTGTCTAACCCCGCTCTAGTAATGTATTTCGGATTTGCTTTTGCGATGGAGTCCTTTTTCACCTTTTCTGCAATGGCTACCGAGTCTTGGGTAGTCTGTGACATCTTAAATCCAGGAATTCCATTAATTTCCAGATCTTCCTTTTGTGGATTAGCACCGTCAAAGGTTTCGTTAAAAGCTTCTTCAGTAAAATTAGAATTAAATTTTGTGCCTTCATCGGTCACATAAGTATTGATGATACCAAAAAGAATAAAATAAATAATGGAAACACTTAAAAAAAAGCGAAATGGGTTAGCGTATTTTAAACGCTGGCCTTCAACGTAATTCCTTGTAATCCTTCCTGGGCGGAACAACAAATCGAAAACTGTATAGCGAAGTCTGGAATCATAGCTCACAATGCTATTCACGAATTCTCCTATAAAATCCTTTAGTGATAGGGCTTTGGTACTATTGAGCTGAGAACAATAAGGACAATAAACATCGCTGAGGTCTAAAGGCTGCCCACAATTTAAACACTCATTACTGCGATATTTAAAATGCTTTCGGCTTTTTTGCGAAACCGATTTGGTACTCTTTACAAGTTTTTTGTTACCCATCCCGTAAAGATAGAATGTTTTTTAAATTTCACTGCTCAAATGCTTCAGGTTGTTTTAAGGCAGAATGCGTAGCCGCAAAACCTTCCAAGACATGGAAAAAATTCAAGATTTCCCCTTTTGAATTACCTGAATTAATAGTAACCAATCTAACAAATTCTTGATTTCTAAACGTCCCAAAACCTACCATGAGCGTTCCAGATTCATATAATGCTGTACATAATTGCTGGGCAGGGATATTTTTGTAATTGAAACAAATTGAAATTGAGTCGTCAAAACTATAGAAGGTATAGTCAGGATGATTTTTAATATAATCTCTCGCCACATCTGCCAGATAGAATTGGTTGTCCACCATTTTTTCTAGTCCTTTGGTCCCTACAGATTTCCAAAGGGTCCAAAGTTTCAGCGCATCGTTTCTTCGGCCACATTGTAGCGAAGTTTTCCCAAGGTTATAGTCATCGCCGTCTGTTTGATAAAGGTACGCTGCATCATTGCTAAAGGAGTCGTACAAGTGTTTTTTATCGTTCACAACAATAATAGAACAAGAGAGGGGTGTCCCTAACATTTTGTGTGCGTTGATACTAAAAGAATCGGCTTCTGAAAGCCCTGCTATGAGATGTTTGTATTTTGAACTGAAAATCACCCCTCCACAGTAAGCACCATCTACATGTAGCCACAAATTGTGGGTTTTACAGATTGTTGAAAGCGGTTTAATTTCGTCAAAAGCTCCTAAAACAGTGGATCCCGCTGTAGCATTAACAAAGAAAGGGCTAAAGCCAGCTGCAATATCTTTTTTTAGCTGTGCTTCTAAGGCCGTAGGCTGCATTTGCCCAAATTCGTTGGTATCAATATACCGTACTTGCTCACGCCCTATACCGGCAAAAGCAGCATTTTTAGGGATCGAATAATGGGATTCAACCGAAGTATAGAGCGTTAATTTTTTTAAAATTCCAGTATTTTTAATGTTCTCGTTATGCGCATCACGTGCCATAAGCAACGCCATAAAATTGCTCATAGAACCACCAGGAGCAAAGGTGCCGTCACTGTTTTTTCCGTAGCCAATTAAATCGCAAATTTTATGTAGAATTTCTTTCTCTATACCTACTTGTGGGCCTGCTACTTTATAAGTATACATGCTGTTATTGAGTAACACAGCCAGTAAATCACCCAGTGTAGCTTTGCTATGCCTACCGCCGAACAACTGATTGAAAAACAACTTAGTCGCTGTACGTGGCGTACTCAAGACGAGTTCTTCTAATGTTTTCTCAAAAAATTCATCAGATGCTGGGTCTGCTTCTAAGGATATAGAGAGTTTTTTGTACAATTCGGTTGCAGGAACAGGATCTGCAACAGGCGTTTCTTTTTCTGCATTCAGTAATTTTTCGGCTAGCGAATGGAATAATTCTAAATCTTTCTGCATGTGCGCTTTTTCTTATTTGGACGCAAAAGTAATGGAAAACTTGTAGAAAAGGCTACTCAAAATAAATGTTAGCGTTTCGACTGTGTGCTTTCTTTCAGACTAGTTGTTGGTTATATTCGTAGAATTAGCTCTTCCCATCCCAATAATGCGATCAAAACGAGCCCCTAGATCTCTGTAATAAACCAAGACAGTATAATCGTTTTCGGTTTCCCAGTTGTTGCCACTCACAGCACCTTCGTCTATAGAGCCATCAGGATTTACGAGCACATATTTATAGTTGTAGAAACCTTGTTTAAAAAGCCGTGAATTTTGATAGGTTTGATTCTCTTTATTATATTGAAGATAGGTGCTGCCGTCAATTGTCCAATTATTAAAATTTCCGAAGATATGAAGCTCTTTGTCGCCTATTTCTGGGACGTAAATCAAATTAAAATGAACATAAGCATAATCTGCTTCTATATCTTGATCCCGTGCGTCGATATTGCGCACTACAAAATTCCCGTTAATATCAGGATTATAGGTGTACGGCTTGTTATTGCGAGTACCATCTGTAAAGAGAAAGTTTTCGTATAGGTCGTTCAGCTCAATATATCGTATACTATTGTTGGCACCTCTAATTTCTTTATTGTCAAAAAAGCGGTATTCATTTCCGCCCCAAAATGAAGCCTCTTTATCGTAACGATAAATCAGTTCTGTTCCTATAGTATATTGTGGTTTAAGATTTGTGATCGCATTTTTAAAATTACTGTTCTGCATCACAAGTGTCTTAACCGTTTGTTTCGGGTTTATCAATAATAGGGTAGGTGAGTTGATAGAGAACTGAACCACTTGTTTTTCTTCAATAAACCGAAGGTCGCGTGAGCGCTTTATTTCGACACCAACAGTCGCAATATTTTCGATCACCATAAATTTCCTAGAGAACACAGGCGTATTATCGTCATCATAGATCGTTAATAAATAATTACCACTCTTTTGGATGGCGCGGGTTTCTCTATTGGGGATCCGTAACTTATAGTTTGAATAAATTTGAAGCGTATTCAAAGAATTGTCATACGTTTCTATACGCACTTCATCAAAACCATCTAGGTATTCACTTTTAGAAAGATCGCTTGGGGACCAATCAAAATTATGATGGGTAATAGTGTAATAAAAATCTGCCTCTTGTCCATTTAGGGCATCAAAAGTAAGCTGTAAGGGCTCCCCTAAGCGTATGATGGGTAATTGACTTTGATCTGTTGTTCCTTTAAATTGTATGGTGCTTATATAGCTAGGTTCTACAATTTCACGCATTTGGCTGTAGCCGTAAAATGTAAAACAGATACAGGTAAGAGCGAAGAAGATTTTTTTGCGCATATAGGTTTTTTTAAGCGTCTAAATATAAACAAATTTTGTGCCTTAAAATTGTGTTGAGAAATACTGTGTTTTTTTCCGAAGAAAAAGCAAAGATTAATTGTACGATGGGTTACTATTTTATAAATTTGCACACCCAATAAATCCGAGATACATCGGCAGGGTTAAAAAAGACAATTTTAACACAACTATCCTATGTCCAAAGACATTAAGATTAAAAAAGGTCTTTCCATTCGTTTAAAAGGCGAAGCGGATAAAACACTTTCCAATGCACCGCGATCCAGGACTTTCGCTATAAGGCCTTCAGATTTACATCTTATCACTCCAAAAATGGTGGTAAAAGAAGGCGCAAAAGTAGCAGCGGGAGATACTATTTTTTACAGTAAGACAACCGAAGCAATTAAATTTGTTTCCCCTGTAAGTGGTACATTGACCGAAATAGAACGAGGCGCAAAACGTGTCATTACAAAAATTACGATCGAAGGCGATGCACAAGATACGTATAAGGATTTCGGAATTAAAAATCCGGATGCGCTTCAAGCTGCCGATATCAAAGAACATTTGTTGAATTCGGGTTGTTGGCCATTTATAAAGCAACGCCCCTATGATGTGATTGCAGATCCAGAAACGATGCCCAAAGCTATCTTCGTGTCTGGAATTCATACGGCACCGCTTGCTGCAGACCTTGACTTTACCCTAAAAGGAAAAGAGAAGGAAGTGCAAGTGGCTTTGACGGCATTAAGCAAATTAACCGAAGGGAATCTACACGTTACTATTGGCAATGACGCCGGTTCTCCTTTTGAGAGCATGAACGATATTACGCTACACAAAACAAATAACCTGCACCCCGCAGGGAATGTGGGTACTCAAATTAATAAATTAGATCCCGTTAATAAAGGAGAAACGGTTTGGACTGTTGCTGCTCAGGATTTGGTAATTATAGGATCCTTGTTTTTAACTGGGAACTTTAATGCAGAGCGTATTATTGCTTTGGCAGGTTCTTCGGTAAAAACACCTAAATATTACAGAACCAAAATAGGTGCTGAGGTGTCTACTTTTGTGTACGACTCAGGACTAGTTGAAGAAAATGTACGGGTGATTAGTGGAAATGTGCTTACGGGTACTGCCATTTCGCCCAAAGGGCACTTAGGTTTTTACGACAATATGGTAACGGTGATACCAGAAGGAGATGATTATGAGTTCTTCGGATGGAATAAACCCGTTTTCAATAAAATATCACCTACGAGAGCATTGACCTTTTCGTGGATGTTTCCGAAGAAAAAATACGAATTGGACACTAATACAAATGGTGAACATAGAGCATTTGTGGTTACTGGTAACTACGAGGAAGTGTTTCCGCTAGATATTTACCCATTACAGATTTTAAAAGCATGTATGGTAGAAGATCTTGACTCGATGGAAGCATTAGGCATGTATGAAGTCGCACCAGAAGATTTTGCTTTGACCGAGTTTATATGCGTCTCTAAGCAACCGCACCAAAAGATCATTCGTAATGGTCTTGATTTAATGTATAAAGAAATAGGATAAGTTATGGGATTGAAACAAAAATTACATACCCTAAAAATGAAGTACGAGGGTACAAAAATGGCTCCTGCATTTAATGCGTTGCACACATTTTTGTATCTCCCTAATGAGACTACCCATAACGGAGCTCATGTACGTGCGGCAGATGATCTAAAGCGTACGATGAATACGGTGATCATGGCATTAGTACCTTGTTTGCTATTTGGTATTTTTAATGCGGGTTATCAGCATTACGCTGCTTTAGATGAAACATTAAGGGCAGCACCATTGGCTAACTTTTTAACCTGGGATAATTTTATCATGGGTTGTTGGACAGTGCTACCGTTGGTGATTGTATCTTATGGAGTGGGATTGGCAGTAGAATTTTTATTCGCTGTAATCAAAGGCCATGAAGTGGAAGAAGGCTATCTGGTAACAGGAATGCTTGTACCTTTAATAGTACCAATTGATATCCCTCTTTGGATGCTTGCTGTTGCAGTGATCTTTGGAGTAGTTATAGGTAAGGAGGTTTTTGGTGGAACAGGAATGAATATCTTGAACCCAGCTTTGACCATTAGAGCCTTTCTTTTCTTTGCATATCCTACATGGATGAGTGGTGATAAGGTATGGGTACATGGTGCTGTAGAGAGACAAAAAGAAATCGCAGCGGGAGCAAATGTTGATGCAATATCTGGTGAGACAATTTTAGGTAGTTATGCGCAGGGACAAGAAACTGTATATAGTCTTTGGGATATGTTCTGGGGCTTTATTCCAGGATCCGTAGGGGAGACTTCCAAATTCTTGATCATCATCGGAGCTTTAATTTTGATCTTCACAAAAATAGGGAGTTGGAGAATTATTTTTAGTACGCTGGTAGGTGCTTTAGCAATGGGCCTCATTTTCAACGGTGTTGTTGATATGGGTTGGATAGGAGAAAGCAGTAAGTTTTATGGATTAATGAATGTACCTTTCTGGCAACATTTAATAATAGGTAGTATCTTATTTGGTGCGGTATATATGGCGACCGACCCTGTTTCGGCTTCTCAAACGAATAAAGGAAAATGGATCTATGGATTTTTAATAGGGTTCATATCGATCATGATACGTGTATTTAATCCAGCATACCCAGAAGGGGTGTTTTTGGCGATCTTGTTGATGAACGTTTTTGCGCCAACAATAGATCACTACGTATTACAAGGAAATATTAAGAAAAGAGCAAAACGTCTAAAAGTTAAAACAGCTTAATTATGGCAATTAACACAGATAAAAATTCATATACAATCATCTTTGCCGTAATCATGGTAGTAGTGGTTGGATCTTTATTAGCCGGCTTTGCAAGTGGCCTAAAATCTACTATCAAAGAGAATGAGCGCGCAGAAAAGCAGCAAAATATTCTGTACGCAATGGGTATTAATGATAACGAAGCTCCTGGTGATGTAAACTTTATTCCTACAGACAAGGTGCAAGCAGAATACGAAAAGTATATCACTAAGCAACTTGTTTTACAGGAAGGACAAGAACCTATAGAGAATGATTCGTTAGCGTTTGCGATCGATGTGAAGAAAGAGGAAACAAAAGCAAAGGATCCAAACTATAAAAGAAAGTTGCCACTTTTTGTTGGAGAAAAAGATGGTAAAGAAATTTATGTACTTCCCGTTCGGGGTAAAGGTCTTTGGGATGCAATCTGGGGCTATGTTGCCGTTGATAAAACGATGACCGTGCAAGGTGTGTACTATGACCATAAAGGTGAAACACCTGGATTAGGAGCAGAAATTAAGCAACGTTACTTCATGGATGATTTTACAGGAGAGAGCTTTTTAAATGGAGAAGCTTTTGAGGGCATAACCGTAGCGAAGGGCAACAACGATCCAAAGAATATAGATAAAAGTGACAACGAAGTAGATGCATTAGCAGGAGCAACAATTACGGGGGATGGTGTTACAGCTATGTTGCGTAAGGATGTTAGATTATACGTTCCATATTTTAAATCATTAAATAAATAAGCAATGGGATTACTTTCTAAAAAAGACAGAAAATTAATACTAGATCCTTTAGCGGACGATAACCCAATTACAATTCAGGTATTGGGAATATGTTCTGCTTTGGCAATTACTGCACAATTAAAGCCATCGATTGTAATGGCAGTATCTGTGATTTTTGTATTGGGAATTGGTAACGTAGTGATTTCATTGATGCGAAATATTATTCCGTCGAAAATCAGGATTATCGTACAGCTTATCGTCGTAGCGACATTGGTTATTATAGTAGATCAAGTCTTGAAGGCGTTTGCATACGAATTAAGTAAAGAGCTTTCGGTATTCATTGGTTTAATTATTACGAACTGTATCATTATGGGACGTTTTGAAGCATTTGCTTTAGGAAACGGGCCTTGGAAATCGTTCTTGGATGGTGTAGGGAATGCAGCTGGATATGGTTTAATCCTTATTATTGTTGGTTTTTTTAGAGAGCTACTAGGGAGTGGAACGTTATTCGGTTTTAAAGTCTTAGGGGATCCTGTTGAAAAAACGGGTCTTTATGCGATTGGATATGAAAATAATGGTTTTATGGTATTGCCACCAATGGCCTTGATCGTAGTAGGACTCATTATTTGGGTACAACGTAGTAGAAATAAGACACTCATAGAAGAAAATTAATATAACTGGATTATATATAGAAGTATAGTAGTTGGTTTAAGTACAGACTAAATAAAATATAAGATGTTAGAACACACAGAATTATTTTTCAAATCGATTTTCGTAGATAACATGGTATTTGCATATTTCTTAGGAATGTGTTCGTATCTGGCAGTTTCTAAGAAAGTGAGTACTGCAGTAGGTCTTGGAGCTGCTGTAATATTTGTATTAACAGTAACAGTTCCTTTAAACTGGTTACTCGATCAATATATCCTGCAAGAAGGAGCATTAACATGGTTGGGAGCAGAATATGCAGACTACGATTTAAGCTTTCTATCGTTCATTTTGTTTATTGCAACCATTGCAACGATGGTTCAATTAGTAGAAATTATTGTTGAGAAATTTTCCCCGTCGCTCTACAACTCTTTAGGGATATTCTTACCCTTGATCGCTGTAAACTGTGCTATTTTAGGAGGTTCTTTGTTTATGCAGTCTAGAGAGATCGAAAGCCTCGGATTAGCATTAAATTATGGTTTTAGTTCAGGTATTGGCTGGTTCTTAGCTATTGTAGCAATTGCTGCCATTCGTGAAAAAATTAGATACAGTAATGTTCCTGCACCTTTACGAGGATTAGGAATCACTTTTATAATTACTGGTTTAATGGCGATAGGGTTTATGAGTTTTGGTGGAATGTTAACGGGAGGCGATGAAGAAGCTCCAAGTTTGGATGGAAATCCAGAAAATGTAGGAATGCAAATAGAAGAGAAAGAAAGTATACCAGCTACAGAAGCTGTTTCAGTTTCAGAATTAAAACAAGAATAATATGTTTTTAGCAGCAAGCACAATCGGAGTAATTGTAGCAACAGTCGTTGCCTTTTTAGTTTTAACCTTATTATTGGTCGCGTTACTACTCTTTACAAAACAAAAATTATCTCCATCGGGACCCGTAACTATTACAATCAACGATGAAAAGAAGATTGAAGTAGAAAGTGGCGGAACGTTATTGTCTACACTCGGAAATCAAAAAATATTTCTTCCATCCGCGTGTGGTGGAGGTGGAACCTGTATTCAGTGTGAATGTCACGTTTTAGAAGGTGGAGGGGAAGCCTTACCTACCGAAACGCCACACTTTAGCAGAAAAGAACTAAAAGAAGGCGCTCGTCTTTCGTGTCAAGTAAAAGTAAAGCAGGATATGAACATTCATATTCCTGAAGAAGTCTTTGGAATTAAAAAATGGGATGGTGTTGTAGTTCGTAATTATAACGTAGCCTCGTTTATTAAAGAGTTTGTTGTAGAGATCCCAGAGGACATGAACTACAAAGCAGGTGGGTATATTCAGATTGAAATTCCACCATGTGAAGTGAAGTTTGAAGATATGGATATCACGGCCCACCCAGAAGAGCATGATACGCCCGATAAATTTAAAGCAGAGTGGGATAAATTTGGTCTTTGGCCTTTAGTGATGAAAAATACAGAAACAGTAGAAAGAGCCTATTCTATGGCCTCTTATCCTGCTGAAGGCCGTGAAATCATGTTGAATGTTCGTATTGCAACACCACCATGGGATCGTGCTAAAAATCAATGGATGCAAGTAAATCCAGGGATTGCTTCTTCTTATATTTTTGATAAGAAAAAAGGAGATAAAGTAGTTATTTCGGGTCCTTATGGAGAATTTTTTATCAATCCAAGTGAATCAGAAATGTTATATGTTGGGGGTGGAGCTGGAATGGCACCTATGCGATCGCACCTCTACCATCTTTTCAAAACCTTGAAAACAGGAAGAAAAGTAACCTATTGGTATGGAGGAAGATCTAAACGTGAGTTATTCTATTTAGAGCATTTTAAAGAATTAGAGAGAGAATTTCCTAACTTTAAATTTTACTTAGCATTGTCTGAACCTATGGAAGAAGACAACTGGAAGGTAAAAGACGGTATAGACGGTGAAGGTGATGGTTTTGTTGGATTTATCCACCAAGTAGTAATAGATAATTACTTAAGTCATCACGAAGAACCAGAGGACATTGAGTTGTATTTCTGTGGCCCACCATTGATGAACCAAGCCGTTCAAAAAATGGGAGAAGATTTCGGAATTCCTGACGAAAGCATCCGTTTTGATGACTTTGGAGGATAACACGTCGTTCTTATAATAATTTTAAAACCATTCTGGAATGCAAATTCAAGAGTGGTTTTTTTGAATATAGAAATTTTAAAAAAAATGGCACTACCGTTAACGGAACAAGAACTGCACAATCTCGCCATGAACATCGTGGGAGAAGATATGAAGGCACAAGGATTTGAGTTCTTAGGCGTAAACTCTAAGCTTAAACGAGACCCACAGTTTGTTGGTTTAAAGGATAAAGACTTGCATTTTGTAATTGTGCGTGCAACCACTTATCCAAAAGATGCCAATCTTTATGACCCCGTTTTGATGCAAACCATTAAAGACCATGCCGATAAATTTGATGCCAAAACTTATTTTGCTGGAGTTGGCTTAGGACACGGCACAGACTATGCAAAACCTGTCTTAAAAGACGAACCTTACACGATGGTTTATAACGGATTACAAGAAATAGAATGAAACGCATAAAATACATAGCCATTTTACTGGTTCTCTTAGTGTTCTGTTCGTGCCAGAAAAAGACAGAAAAATTACAAAGTATCCAGGGCATGGCATTTGGAACGACCTATGGCATCCAATTTTTTTCTTCTGAAAGTTTTGATGCCCAGAAAGGGATCGATTCGGTGGTGAATTTGGTAAATAGATCGGTGAGCACCTATATGCCTGAGAGCGATATTTCAAAGATTAACCGCGGTGATGATACTGTAGTGGTCGATTCTATTTTTAAGGAAGTATTCCGTATTTCTGAAAAAGTTCATAATGAATCCGAAGGTTATTTTGATCCTACCATTGGGGTGTTACGGAACGCCTATGGTTTTGGTGAAGAAAAGCCAATAATCGAAATAGATTCAAAAAAACTAGACTCCTTACGTCAACTTGTAGGTTTTTCTAAAGTTACACTGAACACCGACGGAACAATCACAAAACAATATCCCGCTATTTATTTTGACTTTAATGCTATTGCCAAGGGATACGGAATAGATAGGTTAGGAGCTTACCTAGAGCGTAAAGGTGTTGCCAATTACCTTATCGAATTGGGTGGCGAACTGCTTGCTAAGGGCAAAAATATTGAAAAAGACAAGGATTGGATCGTCGGTATTGAAGCGACAGATTCTCAATTGGAGGATAGAGCAGCCGCCGCCAAACTCATCCTAAAGGATAAAGGGATGGCATCGTCAGGTAACTATCGCAAGTTTAGAATAGATTCTATTTCAGGAAAAAGATTTGTGCATACCATTAATCCGTTAACGGGTTTGGCAGAACAGAGCGATGTGACCAGTGCCACTGTTGTTGCCGCTACATGTGCGTTGGCTGATGCATACGCAACCACTTTTATGGCGATGGGTTTTGAGAAATCGAAAGCACTACTTAGGCAGTTGGAAGATGTCGAAGCTTATCTAACGTATACCGACTCGGGCAATATCCAACAAGTTTATGTTACAAAAGGTATGGACGTACTTTTAGTTAACCAATAGTCTTTTTACACACAGGTACTAACTCACCGATGGCAAGCCGATATTTATTGATTTCTTCTTTTGAAAGAGTAGCTGTGTAATCTACGGCATCTACTTTAAAACCAATGAGCCGCAGCTTCTCAAAATAATCCAGCCCATAGATACGAACATGATCATACTGACCAAAAATTTTGGCTCTTTGTTTTGAATCGGTAATCGAAGCATCTTCAAAGGTGGTAAGACGTTCATTCTCTAATGGAACTTGTAAGATGGCAATCCCTCCTAGTTTTAGCACCCGATACAACTCTCTCATCGCTTTCCCGTCATCTGGAATATGCTCTAAAACATGATTGCAAAAAATATAATCATAGCTATTATCCTGAAACGGAAGCTTACAAATATCTGCTTTCACATCGGCAATGGGCGAATTGAGGTCTGTTGTGGTATAGTCAATATGCTTCAGCTTTTTAAATCGCTTTAAAAAAGCTTGTTCAGGTGCAAAATGGAGCAATTTTTTCTTTTCTGAATGGGAACTGAAGAAATCAGTTTCATTCTTTAAATACAACCAAAATAACCGGTGGCGTTCTAATGACAAGGTGCTTGGCGATAATACATTTTCCCGAACATTCTCATAGCCATAGGGTAAAAATTTTCTGAAAGAATTCCCATCAATAGGATCTGTATACTTTTCGCCCCGCAAAAAGAAAGCTATTACAGGTCTTACGAGATAGCTTATCCTTATAAGGAGCGTCCTCGGGAGGAGATTCAAGAAAAACTTAAATAGTTTCTGCATTTTGAGGTAGCCTATAGCACAAATTCTTTTACCCGAAACTCTTTTTCTTCATCGCTTTTAATTCCTAAGGCATCGTAGATATAGGCGAAGGTAGAGAGCAACTCAGGTTTTCCGTTTACCAAAGCCACGTCATGTTCAAAATGCGCGCTGGGCTTTTTATCTTGTGTTACAATGGTCCAACCATCTTTTAACTGACTAATTTTATGAGTGCCAAGGTTGATCATTGGCTCAATGGCCACGGTCATTCCTTCCACAAATTTCTTGCCTCTACCGCGTTTACCGTAATTTGGCATTTCTGGGTCTTCGTGCATTTTTTTTCCGATACCATGCCCCACAAGTTCCCGCACCACACCATATCCATGCGCTTCACAATACTGCTGAATGGCGTACCCAACGTCGCCAACTCGATTTCCATTTTTGAATTCCCTGATACCTACGTAAAGCGATTCTTTAGTAATCTTTAATAATTTTTTAGTTTCAGGAGCCACTTCGCCTATTTCAAAAGTATAGGCATGGTCTCCATAGAAACCGTGCTTAATAGCGCCACAGTCTATGGCAACAACGTCTCCTTCTTTTAGAGGAATATCTGTAGGCAGACCATGAACAACAGCCTCATTCACACTTGTAAGTAAGGTAGAAGGGCAGTCGTACAGCCCTAAAAAACCAGGAATAGCATCTTGAGCCCTTATATATTCTTCGGCCATCGTATTTAGTGTGTTTGTGGTCACACCAGGCTTTACTTCTTTAGCGAGCATTCCTAAGGTTTTTGAAACCACAAGGGCTGCTTCTCGCATTAATTCAATTTCTTCTAATGTTTTGGGTATGATCATAGCAATTGTTTAAAAACGGAACCAGTTCTTTTTCTTTGGTTTTAAAATTTCAGTTGGGGTTTGTTCTCCTATTAGTTCTTGATAAATTTTACCCCATTGCACAAGACCACCAATATTACGGTCATCTATAAAATAATCTGCATTTATTTTTCGGCTGTACTTAGGGTCAAAATTTTCTTCAGGAAAGCTCTTATTTACGGCGTAAAATGTAAGGCCATTTTCCTTACAAAAATCCACGGCATCTTGCAAGGGTTTCCCATTTCGGTACGTCCATAAGATAAGGCGATGTCCTTTCTCCTGAAGCTTTTTAAGCGTCTCAAAAGCAAAGATGATGGGTTTCCCAATTTTTGGATACTCATCCTCAACGATGGTACCGTCAAAATCTACCGCTATGGTGAAAGAAGTACTGTTCATAAGGCGGTAAAATTACAAAGATTTATAACGATACTAAAGTTTTACTCCGCGTAAGAGTGGGTATAATCTGCACCACTTAAAATGGCATAGATGTCTTTCTCTAGTGTTTCTTGCGCATACTCTACGTATCTGCCTAATTCTTTTCCATCCTTATAAAAAATAAATGTAGGCACATTAATGATATTAATTCCTTTCTCGTAGGCAGCCGGTGTATCTTTATCTTGAGACATAGCAACCAAATCTAGACGATCGTAGTTAAAACCCGTCGCATCCATAATTTTATAAAAATGTGGTATTTCTCGTTGGCTATCACTGCACCAGGTTCCCATAAAAGCTTTTATTCTTACTCCGTCTAAAAGTGGTTTTATCTTTGCAATCGTTTTTTTATCTAAAGTAGCACCTTCAAAATTGAGGTCGAACCACGACTGAAAGGGCTCTTGCTTTAACCCTTCTCTATTTATTTTGCCTAATAGTATAACAGTGTCTTCATCTGGAACCGTTTGATTAATTGGTTCAATAATGCCTTGACCAGCTGAAGTTGACAATCCGCCAGAAACTGTATCCATTTCTGTAACGGTTGTTGTCTGTGTCATAGTTTCAGTTGTTTTTTTTGAGTTATGGCAAGCAATTAAAAGTATTGCACTCGAAAGTATCAGTATTTTTTTCATTGTAAATTCTATAAAATATTATCGACCTAGAGTAATGAATTTTGGGTCATTTCCTCGGGTTTTTCTATACCCATCAATTTTAATACCGTAGGTGCTATATCCCCTAAAATTCCGTTATTTATTTCAGTTAGTTGTTTATCCACTAGAATGATGGGCACTGGGTTTGTGGTATGTGCTGTATTGGGAGAGCCATCTGGATTACGCATGGTTTCACTATTGCCATGATCTGCAATGATCAGGGTTGCATAATCATTTGCCAAAGCAGCTTCTACAATACTCTTTACACATGTGTCTACCGTTTCACATGCTTTTATAGCCGCTTCAAAAACGCCTGTGTGTCCTACCATATCGGGGTTAGCAAAATTAAGACAAATAAAATCGGCCGATTTCTCATTGATTTCAGGGATAATTTTATCTCTAATCTCATAAGCACTCATTTCGGGCATGAGATCATAGGTCGCTACTTTGGGTGACGGACATAACAATCGTTTTTCACCTTCAAAAGGGGTTTCTCTCCGCCGTTAAAAAAAAAAGTAACATGCGGATATTTTTCAGTTTCAGCGATCCGTATTTGAGTCCTATGGTTTTTTTCTAACACTTCTCCTAAGGTTCCGTGTAAGTTTTCTTTGTTATAAATGATATGCAATCCCTTAAACGAATCGTCATAGTTTGTCATAGTTACATAGTAGAGTGGCAGCGTATGCATATCGAAGCCTGGATAATTGTTTTGAGTCAAGACTTCAGTTAGTTGGCGCCCACGATCGGTTCTGAAATTAAAAAAGAGAACGACGTCATCTTTTTGAATTGTGGCAACTGGTTTCCCATTTTCCAGAAAAACGGTAGGCTCAATAAATTCATCGGTTGTACCCTCGCGATAACTATGTTGGATAGTTTCTACAGCATTTTCTGAAGGAATTCCTATACCTGAAACGAGAAGATCATACGCTTTTTTAACGCGTTCCCAGCGCTTATCACGATCCATGGCATAATAGCGCCCAATAATGGAGGCTAATTTGCCTGTAGTCTTGCGCATGTGGTTTTCTAAATCTTCAATAAACCCAGCACCCGATTTTGGGTCTTCATCCCGGCCATCTGTAAAGGCGTGTACATATACATTCGGTATATTTTTATCGCAGGCTATTGATAGCAATCCTTTTAAATGGTTGATATGTGAGTGTACACCACCATCTGAAACCAAGCCTAAAAAATGAACATTTTTATTATTAGATTTTGCGTAATTGAGGGCATCATTTAAAACTTGCTCGTCTTTTAAGGTATTGTTTTCAATGGCTAAATTTACTTTTGCAAGATCTTGATATACGATGCGGCCAGCACCCAAATTCATGTGGCCTACTTCGCTATTTCCCATTTGCCCCTCAGGCAATCCTACGTTCATGCCATGGGTCAACAATTCGGCATGTGGATATTTTTTGTATAATGAATCGATAAAGGGTGTATTGGCTTGGGCTACGGCAGATACTTCATCATTTTGTGTGACGCCCCAACCGTCGAGGATCATGAGTAGTACTTTTTTGTTCATATGTTTTTGTTGAAATGTAAAGATACAATGCGTAGCTACATCTAGCCGTTTATGACTCTATAAAAAACTAAAAGTCATTTTAGATATATTTTTTTGATGTGGTTTTAATAGAAAAAATATGAAACATCCTACCAGGATGAAAAGAATCACAATAATAAACCAGAGCACTTTATCTTTTATTTCCATTTGATGAGAAGTTCCAATGACATATAGCGTATAAAACCATAGTGCTACGGCTAACAGCATTAAGATAAAAAACAAGGGGTTATCAATATTCATGATTATTTATCATTGTCTTTAGTCTTACCCACCATATTTTACAATTGCCTCCTCAATCTTCTGTATGCGATTGTCTGGATCTGGGTGCGTACTTTTAAATTCTGGAGCGCGATTGGGACCCGCGGCAGCTTTTAAAATTTCCATCACTTGAATCATCTCACGCGGATTGTAGCCTGCTTTAATCATAAACCGAACGCCAAGATCATCACTTTCCAGCTCATCATCACGTCCATTGGTCAATAAAGTGCTCATGCCATATTGTGCCACGGCGCTACCTGCACCAGCACCTACGTCTGCTCCTTGGGCAACTGTTTGCCAAAGTTCTGTATTTGCTATCCGCTCAGAGCTGTGCCTGCCAAGTACGTGTCCAATTTCATGACCGAGCACGCCTGCCAATTGATCTTCATTTTGTAATTGAGTATAAAGCGCATAGGTAATAAATACTTGCCCTCCGGGAAGAGCGAAGGCATTGACCGTTTCCGGATCTGCTAATAAATGAAAGTCATATTTGTAATTCGTGTTTCTAGCTACGGTACTTTCTACAAGTCTTTGTCCTACTCTGTCTACCGTATTCTGCAAACTTACATCTGGATGTAATCCGCCATATTCTTCGATCATTTTTGGTGCGTTGGCGAGGCCAATGGCTATCTCCTCGTCAGTATCCATGGCAATAGCTTGCTTTGTTCCTGTGATCGGATTTTCTTCCATACTACTGCAGTATCTAACCAAACCAAATGCAACTATGGCGATCCCTATAAAGATCCTTACTTTCCAATTTCCTCTCATGGTTTTATTATTATTTTGGATGCTGCCGCATACATTTTATTAGTAATTATTTTTGCTAAAACCCGAGAACTCATCTTAGCACCCTTAAAGTTACGAAAGTAATTTGGGATTAATATCTAAAATATTCTCAGAACGGTACTTGCTAATAAACGCTTCGGTAAAATGTTCGCTTCCCTTTATTTTTTCTTCAGTAAAAACCTGTTTTAGGTTTAACTTTTTATAGGCTTGCAGCATTGGCTTTGAAACAGGTGCATAGCTAAAATGCCAGGGCTCGTATTTAAAGCCTTTTCGGTTGGCATTGTCAGTATATACTTCATAAAATCCGAAATCAGCTGCATGTTCTGTAAGCCAGTCTTTCAGTTTACAGAAAGGCCCGTTGCCGTGAAAATGTTTTGGCTGCAGGACACTCTCGGGTTTGGGTACTTTGGCTTGAATTATATCAATATCGGTCCCCCAATGATGTCTAGATGTACCTGGGATGGTGGAGTATTCAATAATTTTATTAATGGCATCTTCTGGTGCCAGACCTTGGTTGGTAAAACGAGTGTATTTGCCTTCAAAAATCTCTTTTTGGCGCTGAAAGCTTCGGTAGGCAGAAACTACTTCGATGTAAATAGCGTCCTTAGCCGCGGCTGCTTTCATTTTTTCTAAAGCTGCTTTGGTCTCTTTGTGCATGGTCTGTGTATAACTGGCGCCTTCAATATCCGGATTTCCTTTTCCTATTAATTGGTCTCTTGTAAAATCCTGTAACATATCAGTGAACGATAGCTGCGGAAGTGCGACAATACCAAGCCCTGCAATACTACTGATTTTTATAAATTTATTTCGGTTCATTTTATATCTTGCGTGTGGTTTAAAAATACACTATTTTGAATAAAACGGCTATAACTTTCCGTATGATTGATCCTTCAGAAATTGAAACGATCCTACCGTTGCTATTGTTGCTCAATGGTGATTCTGTTTCCGAAGCAATCTTAAGAAAACGTATTCTAGAGATGGCACATCAAAATTATGAATGCGCCGGTATTTATGATGGCGACGCACTAATAGGTTGTTGTGGATTATGGTTCCAGACACGTCATTACTCCGGAAGAAGTATAGAGATGGATCATGTTATTATCATAGACGCTTACCGAAATAGGGGAATAGGAAAATTACTAATGGATTTTGTGTATGCCTACGCCCATGATAAAAAGTGTAACTGGGTAGAGCTAAATACCTATGTGCATAATTTCCCTTCGCATAAGTTTTATTACAATCATGGTTTTGTGGCAAAAGGCTATCATTTTATAAAAGATATTACAAAATAAGGTCTTGCAAGTCTGTGTTGGTTTCCACCTCGAAAGCATCTTGATTTTGTTTAAATACCCTCGCTGGTAAATTTCCCTTTAATACTATAGAATCGCCATGTACTTCTAGCCAGCTACCTTCCCGTAATCCAACTACAGGTACAGTATTCTGTGAATGATATTCTTTAATCCTTGTTTCTCTAGTTTCGCCCATGTGTTTGCTGTTCGGGTCTGGGTCCAAATAATGTGCATTAATATTGAATGGGATCACACCGGTTGTTTTAAATGAAGGTGGATACACTATGGGCATATCGTTTGTGGTTTGCATCGTTACACCACAAATATTACTACCAGCGCTTGTACCTAGATAGGGTGTTCCATTGAGGATCACTTCTCGGAGCACTTGCATTATTTTATGTTGATGTAGTGTATTAACTAGTACAAACGTGTTACCACCTCCGATAAAGATCCCTTGAGCTTCGTGTAATGCCGTTACTGGATTTTCAAACTCGTGGATTCCTCGTAGCTTCTTATTGATTGTTTTAAAGACTGCGGCTGCTTTCTGGGTGTACTTATCATACGAAATACCGTCAGGCCTAGCATATGGGATAAAGAGCACGGTGTCAGTTTCTGAAAATAACTGAGACAACTGTGGGAGTATGTAGTCTAGATAGGAGCTTCCATGGAGTGTTGACGTACTTGCGGCAATGATGTTTTTCATATTAAAATTAATTTATTGCATAAATTTAACTAACAAAGAAACATTTTTGTCGTCTTTATAGTGTAAATTTCAACTAACATGGCTAAAAAACTACTTATTGTACTCTTATTGTGCCCTATCATTTTGTTGGCACAAAAAATCGATAGAACTACCATAAATGGTAAAATCACTGCTCCCGAAGGGGAAGATGTGGAAGGAGTAAGCATCTACAATGTATCTTCCCAAAGAGGTGTCGTAACAGACAAAGAAGGTGTTTTTAAAATCGCAGTGGCCGAAAATGATCGTGTGCAAGTAACTGCGATACAATACCAACCTTTTACCGTTATCGTCGATAAAGGGGTGTTGGACTCTAAACGGATGCGTATTTACTTAAATCCAGCCGTAAACCAATTAGAAGAAGTCATTGTCCGTCCTTATGATCTTACGGGAAACATTATCGTGGATGTAGGAAAGATTAAGACGGTGGATTTTGGCTCAAAATTTACAACAGATTACAAAACTGTTGAGTTTGAATATGGTTTTAAAGATGACTCTCAATCTTCCATTCGCGGTAACAAGGCAGAAGAGGCTTATTATAATGGCCAAAAACAAAATGGGGCAAATATAATTGGCGGATTTGGGCTACTGGCTGAACTCATTTTTGGTAAACCAGACAAAAGCAAAAACATACAGACGCGAGAAGAGAAACTAGCAGTTGCCACCAACTTGAGACAACGGTTTAGTAACGAGTATGTTAATCGCACTTTCGAAATCCCAGAAAAGAAGGCTGGCGAGTTCATCTATTATGTGGAAGATGAAGGAGTAACACAAGAACTGTTAAAAGAGGAAAACGAAATGGCCTTATTGGAACTTTTGTATAAGAGAGCGGCAGAATTCAAGAAAATTAGTGAATAAGTCATTTTTTCTACCAGCGTGCTTTTTTTTCTTCGGTGTTCATATTCTTTTCAGTCAGACAAAGGAAATCGAAGGCAGAATCCTTAATGAATTTGAAATAGAAAACATCCATATTTTAAATACTACATCCAGACTTAATACCATAACAGACTCAGCGGGAAAATTTGCTATAAAAGCTTCGGTAAATGATACCTTGTTTATTTCTTCGGTTAAATATGCACCTCAAAAAGTGGTTATTTCGGAAACTGAATTCAGAAAGGGAGCACTAAAAATTACATTAGAAGAGTTTGTAAATGAGCTGGACGAAGTTTACTTGGGACCTAGACTCAGCGGAAATTTAACACAAGATTTAAAAAATATTAAAACGGAAAAGGCATTCAATTTTGACGACGTGGGAATTCCAGGCTTTAAAGGTACGCCTGAAGAAAAAATTGTTCCAGTATTGGGAGGGGTCATAACACCTACAAGTATAAATATAGAGGCACTTTACAATCATTTGTCAGGGTATTATAAAACTTTAAAAATAAAGAGGAAATGGGAGGAACAAAATGTAGATGCTGCAAAAATTATAAATTTTTATACTCTTGCTTTTTTTAAAGAAGCGTATAGTATACCAGAGAATAGAATGTACGACTTTATGTTATTTTGTATTGAAACGTCTTCTTTACAAAAAGAATTTAAAAATGAAAACTATGTGAGTGTGCTAGCTATTTTTGAAGAAAAAAGTAAGGTTTATCGAGACCGTTTGGCTGAAACTTCAGAAAAAGAATAAGAAAGGAATAATTATTGTAACTATGTGGCCTGGAAATAGTCTTATCTTAAACATCTTTTTAAAATATGAAGTACTTAAAAATAATACTACTGTTGTCGCTTTTTTCTTCAATAACAGCCTTTACTGTTCATAAATTTTATGTGAGCACCACCAATGTTGAGTATGTAAAAGAAAAACAATCCATCCAGATTATCTCAAAGATCTTTATTGACGATGTAGAAGATGTGCTTCAAAAAAGGTATGGAGATCAAGTAAGTTTGGCTACCAAAAAGGAAACTAAAAAAGACGAAGAACTTCTTGAAAAATACCTCTTAGATAAATTGAAAATCAAGGTGAATGGAAAGGAAGCTAACCTCAAGTATATAGGAAGAGAGTATGAAACAGATGTAGTAAAAATGTACTTCGAAATTACTGGTGTTGCAAGCCTTCAAAAACTCGAAATTGAAAACAAAGCATTGATGGATCTTTTTGCCGAACAGCAAAATATAATTCATATAAAAACACCTTTAAAAAGAAGAAGTTTGGTGCTTGAAGCCGATAATCCTAAAGGAATGTTAAACTTTAAATAAACAAAAGAAAAATTCTTTTGAGAAGTCCTATTTTTAGCGATTTATAAATTTTTAAATATAATCCAATTAATATGAAATTAATCAAATACGTTTCTGTCTTAGCGCTTTTTATAGCCGCAGGAACCATGTATGCCCAAGAGGTAGAATCTGACGTTGTTGAGCGTAAGCCAGGTCACACAAATGAGAACAGATTTAAACAACTCTATGAAGAGTTCTCAACTCCTAACCAATATCGTTCTGCAAGTGGTGCACAGATCG
>JGI24525J20082_1000363_pt1 | contig 22280 bp, 20 predicted proteins | sample LinPmetageLP50_FD_20082 | JGI IMG/M metagenome (IMG submission 20082) | reverse complement strand
CGCTTAGCAACAACGACTTGAAGGGAAAGGGCTTGGCCCTGCCCGCAGCCAGATCATCGGCGACCAGCTTGCCATCATCGGTGAGCACTGTCCGCCCTTGCCATTGCGCAATCGACAACAGCCCGGGATCGCGCGTCTTGCGATATGCGATGGCGACACCGTGATAGAGTTCATCGGTCTGCAGGCTTTTGTCCTTGATCGCGTCGTTGAACGGCAAGAAATAGCCATCATAGGTCAACTGGATGGTGGTGCGCAGCGCCTTCAGCAATATGCCGTTGCGATGCTCAAAGATCCTGCGGGCCGGGTCGTTCTTTTCGATGACCCCGGCAAACACGACAAATGGCTTCAATGCGAAGCGTTGATAATAAGGCCCTTCGGTATAATAGCCGTCGGGAGAAAAGAGCAGTTCGCTCTGGCGCAAAAATCCGGTTTCACCACTCTTGTCCAGGCCGAGCAGAGCAATGTCGACCAGTTCCTTATCACCGAGAACATAGCCTGTCATGCCCACGCCAGCGGTAGCCCATGTGGCATGGTTATGGATCTTGCTGAACGTGACTGCCGACCCCGTGGAAAGGAAGGCCGCTGCCTTGCGGAACAGATTATCGTCAATATTCTTGCGGTCAGCCTCTGACAGATTGCCGCGGATGGCTTCATAGCCTTGGATTCCGTGTACCATCCACATCGCGTCGTTCAGGACCTGCCAGAAAATCCGGCCGGAACTCTGGCTATTTTTGCGCGCCGGATGTTCATCCAGAGTAGGATATAGGTCGGCATAAGCCAGCAGAAGGTCACGGACGTAATCGGCATATTTCTGCTCGCCGGTTATCCGGTAAAGCTGGCCGCCTTCGTAGATTGCCTTGTAATTGCGCTTGTGCTGCTCGTGGGTGTAGCCGCCGCCGGGGTCTTTCGGGACGGGAACGATAACCCCTGCGACCATCATATGGTCTACAAAGGTCCGGGCGCGATCCAGTTCGCTTTTGAATAAAGGCGCATATTGCTGTGCCGCCGCGACAGATCCGGTCGGGGAGGATTCGACCGGCCCGGCCACGGCGGCAGAAGACGCAGCACCCCATAATGCGACCGCCAGGATGTTACCCCTCATGGTTTTGCTGCGCCTTCAAATTGATTGCCGACAAGTACGGCCCGATGCTTACCTTGGTAATCCAGCTCCTCAAGAATGGGTGCGGCCATGTTTTTCGACATATTGCCGGATATCCGGCTTTGCGGACGACCGACGGTGTGGACAATCTTGATCGGTGCCGCGTCAGAAAAGACATTGTTGCTGATATCGCTATGCTGGACCCCGTGCAGCACCATGGATGATCCCGTGACGTTGTTGCCGTCGCGTCCGACGTTCATGAAGCTGGAACCGGTCAGGGAAAAATGCGGACCAAATGTACTTTCGTCCCGACCGCCGCGGTAGATATTGAAAACCGCGCCGCCAATATCTTTAAAACTGGAACCCGATATCTCGGCATATTCGACATTATACTGGCCGTAATCCTCGGTCTCGGACGCTGCCTGCAAGACGGAACCGGAGATGTTGATGAACTTGCTGTTTTTGATACTGACGCGATCCGCAAACGAACTCTTGCCCAGCGCGATAAAATGAAAAGATTTGTTCACATCCAGATTCGCCACAGAGACGCTATCGAGCTCAATCAGGAAGTTCGACTGAATCGGATAAATCGTAGTCCGGATAACCGCATTGCCAACGGAATCCGGGGCCAGTTCACCGTCAATGACAAGATTGCTCAGGCGCAGGCTTCCGCCTTGCTTCATTTCGAATAGCGAAGGACGGGCGAAACTGATTTTTGTCACAGCATCTTTTGCCCCTTCGATCGAAATGACCTTGTCCAGTGACAGAACCTTGTTCACCAGATAGTCTCCAGTGCTCAAAATCAGACGATCGCCGTCTGAAGTTGCGGCAAACGCTTCCGTCAGCGTGTCTTCTCCGGGCTGCACCGACATAGCCCTGCCCGTTCCAAAGCGATCGCCTGTCAGCGGCTTGGGATACCAGCTAACACCAACCTGATCGCGCGTAACGGGAACAAGATCTCGAGACACGCCAACGGCGGAACCTTCGGGATAGAGCAGACCGTTTTCAGCGCGGGCCAGTACCAATTGGCCTTCAGCAATTCCAGCCACCGGTTTATCAATCTTCCCGCTAACCAGCATGTTCCCGGAAAACGCAATCCCGCTAATATCATCCTGAATTTTGAGCAACGGTCCGGAGTCAGTTCCGCCGAGCAGATTATTCCGAAAGCGGCTATTTACGGGTGCAGCGGAGCGTTCCGCATCGGCACCCGCAGCGAATGTAATGCGACTGCTGTCAACGACGCTGTTATTTTCGATTACTGCGTTGTCGACCTGAACATAGCGGTTCACCGGCGAATTGGGTACACCATTCATTACGGTCAGCGCGCTGGCAAATCCTGTTCCGCGCAAGCCTTCCAGATAATTATTGCGGATCGTCTGGTCGCGATTGATCACGCGGATACCGCCGGTGTGATCCTTGCCATTTCCCATGAACACGTTGTTCTCGACGAGATTGCCATCTCCGTGCCGCAGCGTCAGGGTTCCGCTTGATTCAAAGAACATATTGCCCCGAAATATATTTCTACCGGACTTCGAGGAGATAATCTCGACCTCGCCATCGCAGCGGTCGAAATAATTATTCTCAACCAGCGTGTGGGAATCAAACATTGAATATTTGCTGGTGCCGATGCGCAATGTCTCGCCGCCATTGGAGCCCAGCACGGGGCGCGGTCCGAAATAATTATGGTCGATACGGTGGCCATTTTCCTGGCTGCCCTCGCTGTCCAGACGAACTGCCAGAGTCACGCCCTTGTTGGTCTTGCCAACGAGATGGTTGTGATCAAAACGATTGTTCTTGCCATACATGCCGACCCAATAATCGGAATCATATCGATCGGGCTTGCTGAACCCATCGATCACCACCTCCGTAACACGGCTGTTCCGGGCGAGATCGTCTTTTGATCGGCGAAAGGATATGACTTCACCGGTAGGACTATACCCATTTAGGAACACCAGCCCGGTAACCAGTATATATTCACCACCGATGCGCAAATTTGACTGGCCGGTCAGCACCACCTTGCCGGGATCCTCGGATATCAGCGTGATCGGCTTGGCTTTTGTGCCCTTGCCTGAGATCTTGATTTCAAAGTCATGCCACCTGCCGTTGGCCAGGATGATGATGTCACCAGCTACAAGCTTCTTTGCTGCCTGATTATACTCATCAACATTTTTTACAAAATACTGTTCGGCATGCGCGGGAACCGCGAGCAGCCAAATAGCTAAAATTGCAAGGCAACGCCTTGTCCACATCTTTCGTCACCCTCTCATTTTCCTTGTTGAGTCGGATTACCAGACGAATTTCAGTGAGTCAACCAATTGGCATTACCAAAATGGAATTATTGTACATACCAATTGGTATTGAAGAATTTAAAGAGTGATGACCCTCACCCGATCTTGGCGGGTGACAAAAAGCGTTCCCGGCTTTCATTGGCGCGTTGCTGCACTTCTTCTAGCGCCCGCTTTTCGGTCTCGTTCAGCATCGCCTCGATCAGTCGGCGGAAATGGCGCCGCATTGCCTCCCTCGCCGCCAGTGGATTGCGTGCCGCGAGCGCATCATAAATTTCCTGATGTTCGGTTGTTCTTGTGCTGTTATCCACTTCACAAACGGAATCATAAGCCGCCTTCACATCGGGCAACTCTTCCCGCATCCGCCAAAGAGTCTTTATCGTATGGACAATGGCAGCATTGCCGGATGCTTCGGCAATAGTGATATGAAATTGCTGATCGGCTTCAGTGGAAACGGCATCATCTGTGGAACCCATTTCCTTGGTGAGGTTTTCCAGTTTGGCAATATCCTGATCAGAAATATTTTGCGCCGCCAGCGCAGCCGCTTCAGATTCGAACAAAGAGCGGGCTTCGGTCAGCTCAAACGCGCTGACATCGGGCAATTGATTGTCGTCCCCGGGTTGCTTTTCGCAAACATATACACCGGAACCGGTCTTGATCTCGATCCGGCCAATCGCCTGCAGCGCAATCTCGGCTTCGCGAATAGTAACCCGGCTGACGCCAAAACGCTCTGCCAGTTCCCGTTCACCGGGAAGTCGCGCACCAGCCGGAAATACACCCTCTTTGATGAGATCAGTAATCTGCTCGGCTACACTATGGAAAAGTCGCTTTTCGCCCATTTTCTGTGATTATCCCGTTGATAAATTGAAACTTAGACCCTGCCCTTTCTTCTAGCGTATCTGCATACCAATTGTCTACTCCAGCGGTAAAGCGGCTGCTCCAGCAAAGTGGCGCAGCGGATTCAAGCTCCCGCTGCGCCACCCCCTGTTGGAGCCTAGAATTTGAACTGCACACCGGCAAAATAGCGAGGCCCATAAACCTGGATCGCTCCGAAATCATCCGGCGCACCGCGATAGTTGGTCCGCGGTTCGTTGAACAGGTTGATCCCTTCGATCGTGAACTTGACATTTTTGTTCAGCCGAAAAGAGGCGCGAGCTTCGAACACTTCAACATCGTCAACATAACGGACGCGACCCGGCGTCGCGACAAACTGCTGGAAGTAATTGCTGCGATATTTGTAAACGCCCTGGAAATCAAACGGGCCGATTTCATAATACACCTGCGCTGCCAGCACATGTTTCGAAAATCCGAACAGGTTCGAAGGGACAATCAGACCATTGCTGACCGTCGTGCCATTCGCGGTAGGAGTCGAAATCGCGCCCAAAGTGTCGTCTTCAAATTCAAAATTTGAGTCGGCATAATTATAGCTAATCTTGAAACCGAGACCATCCAGTGGTTTGGGAAGATAGCTGAGACGGTGCGCAGCAGTCACTTCAACACCATAAATTCGGCTGGTGTCATCACTGGTGGCAACCGATGTTGTGAAGAGATCGACATCTTGATTGTTGATATTGAAGGTTTCGGTAAACCCGATCGCGTCAAATCCGCCGTCAAAACTCTTGTAATAGGCATTGAACGCCAGGATCGTATCCTCGTTGGGATACCATTCGAGACCGATGTCGAAATTCCAAGAGAGCAACGGCTCGGTCAGCGGATTGCCGGTAGCACTTACGTTGTTGAAACCTCCCGCAATGGCATCAGCCGGAGTAGCGAACTCGTCATCATCATTGAAGCTGAAGACCCGGCCATCTCCCAAAGCGGACGGATCAGGGCGCGACAGGGACCGATAGACAGCGAAACGACCCAATAGATTGGGCTGGAATTCCGCTACGACATTCACACTGGGCAAAAATTCTGTGTAGGAATTTTTCGTCTGCCGCCGGATCAGGTTGGTAGTATCCTCGACGAGTACAAATCCGGCGGTACCGTCACCATCGGCATCGTCGAGAACGACATTGAAATCCGAACGGAAGCCGGTGGAATTCACCATTGTTTTCACCATCCGTACGCCGGCGTTTCCGCGGATTGGTGTATCGCCCAGTTCACCGTCGAAATTGGCCTGAATATATGCGGCCCAACTGCGCTCGGTTACATCGGTATTTTGCGCCGAATCAAAATTCCCCGATGGATAGATCGGCACACCGTCTTCATCAAATTGCAGGCCCGATGGATCTTCGCGCTCCAGAACCTGTGCTATGCAGAGGGCGTCGAAGGTTGCGAAGCTGTTATATGTACCAATAACATTTCCAGCAGAATCGACATTGGTAATAAGCGGGTTTCCACCGGAGATCGAAGACAGGAATCCGCTTTCCGGAAAGCTCGTCCGGCATTCCCGGTTTGCTATGGCCAGGGCACCGGTACCGTCAGTGTCGTTGTAGGAATTTTCAAAGCGGCTAGCTCCCAATGCACCAGGTACGTCTCGATACCTGAGCTGCTGATAACGGGCTCCCGCCTGGAGCGTTTTCAGAAATCCGTCCATTTCATATTCGACATCCCCGCGGAATGCCCAGACGCTATTGAAACGGTCCTGCTCCAGATCGGCGCGCAAACGCGGATCATTGGCGAACAAGTCGTGGTTGGTGACGTCGAAATTCTGGGTGATGAAATTCAACCCCTGCGAACCGTTCTGCAGAATCTGGACAGCCGTTTCCACCCGGTCATTGGTCGAACTGCCATCGCTTTCAAAGGCATCTGGCCACGCGGCGGCACCGGTTATATCTTCATTATCTTCGGTACGAAAGCGGATCTGGACCGCCTCTTCGACGCGCTGGGTCCTCGAGTATGAGCCATCCAGCGAAATCTTCACACGATCGCTGACCTGCGCATCGAGCGACAGCCCGCCACCATAATATTCCTCATCGCGCTCGAGATATTCACTGACCGCTTCGATCCGCTGCTCATTGGTGAATTGCCGCAAGGCCCCGGATTCTGTGTAGATCAGCGGATAGCCCGGGATTGCATTGGCATCGCCGAGGCCGTCAATCCGGCGGCCTTCGGCAAAGTTGAGATCGCTACGCTGCTCTCGGTAAAGGCGCTTCGAATATTGGAAATCCGCGTTGATATCGACATCGGGGCTCGGCTTGAATTGCAGGGCACCAAAAAAGGAATCGCGGGTATCATCGGTAATATTGGACCGGAACGCATAGCTGTTCCGGGCGATTACAAAATCGTCGGTGACACTGCCATCACGCAAACCGTCGATTGTACCGCCACTGGTATCACAGTTGCCATCATCAAACACGCCATCGCTGGTGGTGGTTGGATCGACCACGCAGGCCCGAATGGTGTTGGAGACATTTGCCTCCTGCTCGGGATTGGTCGTTTTATTACGTGAATATCCGAGCGAGATACCAAGCTCGGCATCACCCAGCTGGAACTGGTCGACATAGCTGCCGGTGATACGATATCCGAATTTCTGGAACCGCTGGTCTGCATCGATATCGAGATTGTCCGGATTGGCATTCAGTTTGAAATTACCCTGAAACCTCCGCTTGCCGTAATCGAGCGGCTTGATGGACTCGAGGGCAATCTGGCCGGCCACGCCCCCTTCGATATAACTGGCAGCCTGGGTCTTGTAGATACCGATTTTGCTGAACAATTCTGAAGGAAACTGGCTGAAATTGACCGAACGGTCGCCGCTGCCATTGGAAGCGATGCGACCGTTGATCACGGTAGAACCCAGGAAGGGGCCAAGACCACGGATCGAAATTTCGGTAGCGCCGCCCTGCTCCCGGTGGGAAGCCGCGCCGGTCAGCGTTTCCAGCGCCTCGCCAATTGAAAGCGCCGGTATGTCACCGATCTCCTCAGCCGAAAGCGCATCGAAGACTTCCGTCGATTCCCGCTTGGCGTCAATAGAATCCTGAATGGTTGCGCGAATACCGGTGACGACAATCGCACCTTCGTCCGTCTGGGTTGATTGCGCCCATGACGGTGTAGCGATCATTGTCATCGCCGTACCTGCTAAAAGTGCTGTTGAAAAACGCCGCCGCGATCCATTGTCGCGTGCAAAATCAGCCGCCTGTTTCATAAAATCCCCTCTGTTTTGTCTTTATATTTTTCTGGTAAGCTGCATTTTGCCTACCTGTATGTCAACCCCTAAGACATACCAATTTGATTCTTCGAACTATACCAATACCGTATTCGAAAGATCTTTTCGTTCAGATTGGCGCGGCAGGAACTGGTTCCCACCGCGCTCTGATCCCGTTGGGGCGGGAAACTCCTCGATCATAAGCTCGCACTAATCCAGCGTGCCGGTTACCGACAGCAAACCAAACTCCGTTGGTTCAGATCGCGCGCCGGAAATCTTGCCTCTATGCGTCAGGCGCAATCATTGGTGCGATCGCCCGCGTCTAGAACTTGATGCTGGCACCAAAGGTCAGTCTCCGGTCTGGCAAGCCCTCGAAGCAAAGCAGCGCGCCATCATTCACACAATATTGCTTGATCTTGGACTTGGTCAGATTAACGCCTTCGATGCCGATGTTGATATTCTCGGTCAGGTCATAGGTGATACTGCCGTTCAATTGTCCGCGCGCTGCGGTGGTGACCGGGAAGCCAATCGTGCTACCCTGGGTCGCGCCGCCTGCAGTATCGAGCGTACGGAACGCATCACGCCATGTGTAGCGCGCACGGGCTGACAATCCATATTTCTCATAGAAGAGCGTGACATTATACGCATGCGGCGAAAAATCGAGCAAGCCCTGGACCGCTGTAAAGGGACCGGTAAGACCGCTGCTCGATTCTAGAATTGCCGTTCCGCGACTATCCCCATCAGATGAGTCGGTAGCCTGGCCGCCGCTGAACTTCTGATAGGTATAGTTTGCAGCCAGGCCGAACCCGGATGCAAAACCGAGACTGTCTTCAAAGGCCGACAGATCATATTGAAATGCAACTTCAACACCTGTCTGCTTCGTCACACCAGGGTCGTTTATCGTTGTCGAGACTGGAACACACAGCCCATCGCCAGGAACACTGGAAAACACGTTGCGATCTGCAATCGGATTAAATATCCCGCCACCTTCACAGGGAGCGGTGATATCCTTGAACCCGGTCACCGGATCTACAAATGGTGCCGTTTCGAGCGTTACGAACAGGTTGGTACGTCGCTTGTGGAATAATGCGACACTTATCACTGCTGCAGGAGCGAAATAATAGCTAAGCGAAGCATCGTAAGATGTCACCTTTTCCGGGACCAAAGCCGGGTTACCAATTTCAACCGCGGTGTTCGGACCGGTTGTAAACCGAACCGATGTTTTCAATTTGTCAAAATCGGGCCGGTTGATATCCTGACCATAGCTTGCCCGGAGCACAATATCATCGGTCAGTTCAGCCGCCAGATTGACCCGGGGCAACAGGAAACGATATTTACCAGGCGTACTGGTCTGGTTAATTATATTGCCGTTCGCATCAACATTGTTGCCGATCGAATTAACCATTGAATCGACATAGCGCAGGCCAGCATTCCCGCTTAACCGGCCCAGTTCAAAATTAAGCTGGCCGTAAACGGCGTGGGTTTTTTCGGTGATCCGGTAAAATGACGCAGGATTAAAGCTGGGGTCAGCCAAAACCCGCGCACCCGGCTCGGCCAGCAACGCGGCCTGCAAGGTCGCCAGCGTTCCGGCTTGATCGGAATAGGCCAACTTTGGATCGATAATCAGGAAATCACCGAAAAACAGCGATCGTCCATCTGCTTTGCCAAAGCTCGAGGGCCCGGCAACCAGAAGCTGTGAAAATGCCGATCCATTTGGACTGTCGGCCAATGCAGACAGTCCTATACTGGACGTAACTTCGTTAAACTCCGTCGACCGGTCGTTATACCGATAACCCCAGTTGAAGGATGTCAGGAAACCCGTCAAATCCTCAAGATCGAGCTCAAAGTCCATTCGCCCCGTATACTCAACATTTCGGTTGGTGTTGTCACTGACAGACACGGCATCCAGAACGACATTATTTGGATCCAGGAGCTGCGCAATCGTAGGCGCAAATGGCGAACTGCTATCGATGCCAAATGCCAAAGATCCGCCCGATAGATCATAAGCGAACGGAGTGCCGTTATCATTCGCAGTGCCGGTAAGCGGTGCATTCGGGTTAATGAAGTTCAACGTCGTGCTAAGATCGGGGCTGCGCGAACTAGCGAGCGTGCGGGAACCTTCAATCCGCGCCTTGAATCTTCCGCTTTCCCATTCTCCACCAGCCCGCAACAGATTGCTCTCGGTCAGGCGCGCGCCGGTATCGCTTGAGAAACGCAAATTGGGTTCATTCGGGACATTCGGCTGAAGCGTACCGGTTTCTGCTGCCTGAATGCTACCTAGATCGACACCACCGAGAGAACCGAAATCGACCGTTTCAAACGTATCCGGGACATTGGTGTTGCGTACAGAGCTTACACCTGAGCCTTGAATTCTGGTGCTCTGCTGCTTGCGTGTTTGCTTGTTGTAAAAACCATCAACATATAATTTCAGATTGTCCGACGGTGCCCATTCGAGCGAACCGGCGAAATTATAAGTCTCATAATTAAAAATCTCCAGCTCCTGGTTCAAGAACTGAATACCAAGATAATCGAAGTCCGGTCCCGGTGCACCCGCTGCAGTAACGCTGCTGCCTTGGGGAATCAGAGTATCCCGATCAACGCGGGGGCGAGAGGAAGATGCGTCTTGCTTAGCATAGCTTCCGCTCAGCACAATACCGATCTCGCCCGCGCCGGTTTGCCAGTTTTTACCGAAGCTTCCCGATATCCGGGGCTGAATGCTATCCGACTGCTCACTATATTCACCCTGAGCGCGAAATGCGATGAGCGTATCCCGCAGATCAAGAGGCCGGATCGTGCGCAGATTGATAGTGCCGCCGACCGATCCTTCGGTCGTCATTGCTGTTGGCGCCTTGATGACTTCGAGCGAAGAGATAATCGCCGCATTGATGTCTTCGAAGTTGATGCCGCTGCGGCCTGAACCGGAACCGACGGTACCAACGCCATTGATTTCAATGCGGTTATCGTTGGATCCACGGATTTGAACTCCGGTCCCGACACCAGCGTCTCTGGTGATCTGGACGCCCGTGATATTTTCAAGGACCTCGGCAAGATTCTGATCGGGCAACTTGCCGATATCTTCTGCCTGGATGACTTCGACGAGACTATCCGCATTGCGTTTTTCGTCGAGAGCCTTTGCGAGAGAGCCTCTGATCCCGGAAACTATGATCACATCTTCAGTTGATTGCTCGTCTTCAGCTTCTTGAGCGAAAGCTGGCGCAGCCACGATAGTCATCGCCGTACCTGCTAATAGCACTGTCGATAGTTGCCGCCGGAGGCCTCTGGTGGACGCAGAAATACTTGCCTTTTTCATCGAATCTTCTCCCTGGTATTTTTATATTTGAAGGGAAAATGCCTTGGTCTACTCTATTTGTCAACCTATATAGTATACCTCTTTAAATTTTATTGTCCTACCAATCCGGTATACCTACATTGACTAGGGTAACTGGCCGGAGAACAATCGCCATAGCGTGGATATCCGCCAAACATATCGCTCGATGTTTGTCGGCATTTCTCTTTTGGGAGAGCGATGCCGCGCGGATTGTGGAGAAGATATGAGGAGCGGGTAGTGCGGGCGACACTGACCTGACCGACCATATATACGGCCTCGACTGCCTGCCATGGAGGGGCTCGTCGCAGGCAGCTACATAACAGGAAAGCTCGCTACTCAATTTATATCCACAATTAGTCCCTATCAATCCGGATTGGATGGATCGATAAGCAATCAATGACACTAAAATTATTTCACAAATTATTCCTGTTGGTAGCAGTTACCGCGCTTGTTGCCTCTTTGGCGATGGCGACGGTGATGGCGTGGAATCTCAACCGTGGCTTTGCCGACTATCTCGAGGCGCGGGATGCAGAAACGATTGATGCCTATGTCAGCCTGATCTCGCAAAAACTGGAAGAACAGGGCGGGGTTGCCGCACTGAAAACGGGCAAGGTCAACCTGGAAAGCCTGCATGGCGACCTGGTACGGGAAAGTTTCATTGCAGATTTTGGCGCCGGCAGACGCCGGCCGGGCCGGCCAATCCGTCCGTTTCCACGCGATGTAATGGATCACCCCCCACCGCCACCTCGAAGTGGTGGGCCGCCCGCTTTCATAGCGCCCCGATTGCTGCTTTTCGATGCAAGCGGTGAACAGATCGCCGGCCCGCCACCACCGTTGGCAGATGGGCCAAAAATGACCGCACGTGTGATCAGTTTGAATGGCCAAACTATTGGCACAGCAAAGATCATTCCGCATGCCCCTACGCCCGGCGGCGTGGATGCGCGTTTCCTGCGCAGTCAATATATCAACGCAGCGCTGCTGGTGGTTGCGCTGATGATATTTGCGGCACTGGCGGCATGGGGCTTCGCCCGGGCCGGAACCAGACGGCTCGCCAATATGGAAGCTGCCACCAAAGAGATTGCCCATGGCAATTTTGCCGTTCGCACCGACGCCGCAGGGGCCGATGAAATTTCGACCATGGGTCAGAATATCAACCAGATGGCGGAAAGTCTTGCACGTGCGGACCAGGCGCGGCGCGGGTGGTTGGCCGAAATCGGGCACGAACTGAGAACTCCGCTGACCGTACTGTCGGGCGAACTGGAAGCGCTGAAAGACGGCATAAGGCCACTTGATCAGAACGCGATCAGTTCGTTGCAGGAAGAGACGGGCCGGCTCGGGGACCTTATCGAGGACCTGCACTTCATGGCTGTTTCCGACCTTACAGATGCGCCGCACAAGTTCACTCCGGATGATGCGGTAAAGCTGGTTGGTGATGTGACCGAGCGGTTTCGGCCGCTGCTGACAAAAGCAGGGTTGAAGCTTGATGTCGAACTGGGCAGCAAAGCTCCGCTTGCGGTTGTATGGGATGGCAAGCGGATCGAACAGCTGTTGGGCAATTTGCTGACTAACGCCCTTCGCTATACCGATGCGCCGGGGACTGTCCAGGTCCGCCTCGAAAGCGAAAGGGATCGTATCATCATTTCAGTGGAGGACAGCGCTCCCGGGGTTCCGGTCGATGCCTTGCCCCGACTGTTCGAACCGCTGTTTCGAGTCGATGAAGCCCGGGACAGATCATCGGGCGGCAGTGGTCTTGGGCTGGCTGTCTGCAGGACAATTGTCGAAGCCCATGGCGGCCGGATTTCCGCGAAAGATTCAAATTTGGGGGGCCTATTGATTGAATTGAACCTGCCACAGGAGACCAGCCGAGCATGATCAAGAACCGCACTATCTTCATCGTCGAGGATGATCACAAGATCGCCGCGATATTGTCCGACTATTTTTGCAGTGCGGGCCACCATCCGCAAATATTTGCGGATGGTCGTTCGGTCGTCTCTTCGGTACGATCATCACCGCCGAGCGCGATCATATTAGATCTCATGCTGCCGGCATCCGATGGCATGACGATTTGCCGGGAATTGCGAAAATTCAGCGCGGTGCCGATTTTGATGCTGACCGCGCGGACCGACGAAGTGGACAAGCTGCAGGGCCTGACTGACGGTGCAGACGATTATGTCACAAAACCGTTTAGCGCGCGAGAAGTGGTTACACGCGCGAATGCTTTGATCCGTAGATATGAAGGCCGGGTCACCAGTGATCCGGCTGCCAGTAAATATCTGGTAGACGATGCAGGACAGCGGATCGCTTGGCGGGGAACCTGGCTGAAGCTATCGGCATCCGAATATCATATATTATCGACGATGATTCAGCACGCGGGCCGGGTGTTTTCGCGCGATCAACTGCTCGACAAGATTGGCGAGCAGTCTCTGGAATCCGGCGACCGCGCGATTGACAGCCACATCAAGAATATCCGTCGGAAACTGGCAATCGTTGATCCTGAGTCGAGCTGCATTGCCGCTGTCTACGGTTCTGGCTATCGCTTCGACGCCGAGTAACGGCGAGAGTCGATCAGGTCATTCTCCGCCGGGGTTTGGTGGGCGTCTGCCCTCACCCGGTGGCGGACCGCCCCCACCTGGCGGGCCTTGCCTGACAGTCGCATCGCAGCTGTCGCCACTACCCTCGAAAGAGCATCCCTGCTGACCGGTCAAACACCCCAGTATCTGGTTCGATCCCGCTGCGCCGGCGTGATAATGATAACCATATTCTGCTGTGCTGTGCCCCTGGCAACTATCGAGCTTCGTGGGCATTTCACCATTGCTGAGCTTATGCGTGAGAATCTTGTAACCATCCATCGCCAGCCCGATGACCGGCGCATCGCTCTTGTCCGTGGCCTTGGACGATTTGTCGACGAGGCAATTGGTCACTGCGTGATAATGATAGCCGACGTGCAAATTGACATGACCACCGCAATCATCAAACGGGGCCAGCGTATGCGCGCCCAAAATGGCGTCCACGGGAGCCGGTCCATCCAGCCGGATGCCATTTATGGCAACACCCGCGCCACCCTGAGCTCGTGAGCTTGATTTTGAGGCAAGCGGCCTGACAGGAATGACATAAGTCATGCTGCTCTCGGCGGGCATGTAGTCCAGCTGGCACTCGACACAATGATTCTGATATTTTTCGTCCACGTCCGGTCTTGCGGCAGCCGCGCATTTTTCCTTGGTATCCGTGACGTTGATCTTGCCAGTAGCAGAATCGAATATCTGCCACTCGTCATCCTGATAAAAGTCGCTCAGATTCTGCAAAAATTTCCCGTCAGCGTCATATATTTTTCCTTCATCCAGCCAGATCCCCGACTTTTCCTTATCATCGCTGATATTGCGCGGGCACCAGGGTCCGGGCGTATAACCACCGGGGGTTGGTTTCACTGTGATGGAAAAGCAGGTGGATTTGGTCCCTTCGGACAAGGTACAATCGACGAGAGACGGAGTGCCGATGATATCGGCCTGTTCGAAAAATGTTGCGGCCTCCTGCAAGTAATTGTCGCGCTCGGCGGGAGAAAGCGTCTCGAGATCGACCGAGGCAATATCGGTCGGTGCTGCCGGACTGGCCCCACACGATGCCAGCAATAGCGACATCGACAATAGCAATGTTCTCTTGATCATTTTTTGCCCCTGACTTTTAACGGTCGCGTTTGAAGTAACTTGATTCCGCCAATCACGATTTCATACCAGTTCCGTCTGCCGTAAAAACAGTATCATGCCAACAGCCAGTGCGACGATTGATGCCAGCTTCGGTATATAATGGGTCCAATGACCAGCACCGGCCTTGCGGAAAGCGAGGGTGATCAACAACACCCCGGCGAGAAAAATAAACTGGCCAATCTCGATGCCTACGTTGAATCCCGCCAGCGTGGCAACAAGACTGCTCGTGCCCGAGAGCATCGAACCAACGGCGGAAGCGAAACCAAATCCATGGATCAGTCCACAAGCGAATACGATGGATATTCTTCCCCAACCAATATTGGCGCGATCATTGGGGCCATATTTCAAGTTCAATGCGGCCATCAACACGATACTGGCGGCGATAGCCGGTTCAACAATGGTTGCGGGTATCGAGAATATCCCGAGTGCGGAAAGCGTCAGCGTAATACTATGCGCGATGGTAAAGCTCGTCACTACACCCAGCCAGTAACGCCAGCCGGCACCGGCGATGATGACCGTGAGAAGAAACAGCAGATGGTCCAGGCCACCCAATATATGTTCAATGCCCAACCGGACAAAATCACCAAAAACCGCTAACGCCCCTCTGAAGAATTCATGTTGGCCGTTGCTTGCGGTGAGTATCGCAACTTCCTGGTCCTCACCCAGAGTGGCACGCATCGTCATTTGATCTTCGCCATCGGCGGTACCGAAAAGATCGGTTTTGATTTTCGGATTCTGCGGAGTCTCGTCAAATTGAACCCGGTGTAATATGACCACATAGTCACTGTCCAACGTGTCGCCGTCGGTTTGCGGCGGGACAACCCAGACCATCAGCCCTTTGCCAGGCTTTCCATCATTTGTGACGGTAAATCGGGTGGTAAATTGACGCTCTATATCTCTGCTGTGGCTCTGGATTTCCCCGGCAGATAGCATTCCGTCCTTGTCATCATCGACATTCACCAACGCCGAGACCGGAACCGACACGACAAAATTGGCGCTATCCTCGACAATTTTCATTGTCGCATTTTGCTTGGGCAACAGATGCGCCTGCGCCGTGCCAGCCGCCAATAACAGCCAGAATAAAACAATCAGCCGGAATTTCATCACTCTAGCTGTGCGGCGGCGGACGTCCGCCGCCACCCTTGGGCCGACCACCGCCGCGCCTCTCACCACCCTGACCGCCACCGCCTCGCGGCATTGTCGGCTGGCTATCAATTGAGCCCTTCACACAACGCTGGATATAGGGATAAGCGTCGGTAGCGTAATAATGATAAATGCCCTGGGGGAATTCGGGCGTGGAACCAAAGCGGCCGTTGCATTGATCCAGATCGCCCAACCCTTCGACATATTCCCAATCCTGCATGAAAGTGCCCATCGACACCAACTCTATCGACGGCCGCCCGGTATCAGGGGACTGCTTCAACCGGTAGCTGGGTCGCATGAGTTTGAGTGCTCCCAGCATTATTCCGGGCTTGGGATAACCATAGCGCGCATAAACAGGAAAACCGTCGGCGGCCCAGCCGATCATGGCCATCTGCTTCCCGGCTTTCGCCTGCGCCGAAAGCATGCCGTCCGGTACACCGTGATAATGATAGGCGCCCGTCGGCTGTACATGGGCATGGTTGGCATCTTCACCGAAATCAAACAGGTCCTGACCCAGTGCCTCAATATTCCACCGACCGCCTGAACCGGGACCAAGCGGGCATTGTGCGGAATCGGTAATATCGTCCTTGCAGCTGCCGCCGGTTCCCGGATCAAACTTGATGCCATTGAGCCCCATCACCGGTTCTTTGACGCGCCCGCCGGGTCCGGAATACACGACCGGCGAAGTGGTCACGGTAAAACGAACGGTTTGCTCCGAAATCATATTCGGGTTTGCTGGGTTGGGAAATTGTCCGATCGAGTGATCCGGGACACCATTGGCTGTCAGCGTCCGTTGTCCACGGTCGCAAGACCATTGAGCCTTGCTGGTCAAACCTGCCTGTTTGTTAGGAGTATCGACGGCATAGCTGCACAAAATTCCCATCGTGTAGGCTTCCGTGGCGGACATCTTTGAGCCACTGTTGGACTCGCCCATGGGAGGGCCGCCGGCACCACCCCGGCCTCCTCCCGCCGGGACACAGGCAAGTTGACGCCCTTCGGGTGCGCGGCAAGTGCCGGATGTCGAGCCACCGTCTTTGTCGCTCACGCTGCAGCTCTCGTCCGCCTTTTTTGCCACACAGGCCTTTAGCATCGCCTCGGTTGGTTTTTGACCGTCGCCGGGCGGCCCGCGATCCGGCCCGCGCTGCGCATTTATCTGCGTCGCTCCAAAAATGGCAAGCGCCGTGGCTGCGCCTAAAACTGCTGTGCCGAGCGCTGCCTGCCTATTCTTTGTCATTGACCGCCGCGCTCCGCTCCGCCCTCAGGCTTGCCTGCGGGGCGGCACGCCAGTGGCCGGCCAGCCGGTGCAAAACAGCTGCCGGCGACGGCCTTGCCATCCGGGCCTTCCGCAGAGCAGGCATCATCGGCCTTCTTTGCGGTACAGGCCATTAACATCGCCTCAGTCGGTTTTTTGCCGCCACCGGGAGGTCCGCGATCCGATCCTCCCTGCGCGTTAATTTGGGTCGCTCCGAAAAGGGCGAGCGCTGCCGCTGTGGCAATACATGCAGTGCCGAAGACTGTCTGTTTTACGTGTTTCATGTTAGCTGATATTCCCTTTGAGACAGCGGCTCATGTACGGATAGCTGTCAGTTGCCATATAATAATAGATGCCGTCCGGAAACTCCGGTGTCACACCGGTGCGGCCATTGCAGTCATCAAGGTCACCGGAACCGGTTGAAAATGTCCAGTCAGACAGAAACGCGCCAAGCGGAACAAGACTCGTCGATGGACGCCCTGAATCCGCGACGGTGTCCTTGATATAACTTCCCGTACAGACCTTTAATGCACTCGTGGCATCCATAGCGCTGGAATAACAGTAGCGGCCATAAACCGGATATCCGTCACCGGCCCAGCCGATCAGCACCATTTTCTTGTTGCTGTCTGATGCTCCTGCATTGGTCAAAATACCTTCCGGCATTCCGTGATAGTGGTAGACACCGCCCGGTTGAACATGAGCGTTGTTTGAATCTTCGCCAAAATCGAAAGTGTCCTGACCGAGAGCTTCGACCCGCCATTGATCGGTACCATTTGCCAGATTGCAGTCGGAGGATGACGACATGCCGCTCGGACAAGTGCCTGCCGTGCCGGGATCAAATTTGACGCTATTGCGCGCATAGACTGCTCCGCCGCCAGGACCGCCGATCTGGATGTTCGTCGTCCCCATCGTCGGAGTCAATGTCATCGAACCGCTAACCGTCTGTGCAGAAATCGTGTTGGGGTTTCCGGCATTGGGGAATGTGCCCACTGCGTGGTCCGGCAAGCCATTTCCGGTAAGGCTGCGATTTGTGCCGTCGCATGCCCAGTTCCACGTCGCAGTCAACATTCCAGCGCTGCTGTAATCGCCCATATAGCTGCCGCTATAGGGGCAATCAACATCGACGGTGGTGACCCCGGTGGGAGTGGGGGTTGGTGTTGGTGTTGGGGTAGGCGTCGAGGTTCCGGGCAGCGTTATGGAAGTGTCGGTGCCGGTCGAGTCATCTCCCCCACAGCCGGATAGCGCCAATATCAACAGGCTTGATGTCGCCCACAGGGGCAGATTGCTCTCAATCGCAGTCAGCATTCTAGGTTCTCCGCAACAACAAGATATGGATTCCGGATAGAATATCATTGTGGATGGAATATGGATGGCCAGCCTTTGTCGCGAAGCCGGGGAATAACGCCCTGCTCGCCATACGATACGTCCGTGTTTAGTTACCGTCGTTCCGCCGCTCGTCAAACCACTGCCGCATGATCGCTGCCTGACAGCCGCTAAACCCGTATGTTCCGACAACCGAACAGCTATTCGGACGACCGGGTCTGGCCGCATCTTCGTGGGAAGCCACCATCGAACTCCAGCTCTGCCCGCCAACTTCTTCTTTTTCGGTCTCGCGGAGCTCTTTCGGAATCCGGTACCGCTCCGATTCGGGTTTTTGGGCACAAACGACAATCTCGTCGCCTTCTACTTCCGGACATTTATCGTCGCCATAGGTAATCAGGATATTTATGCGTTCGGGAGTGTTGATCTGATCGGTAGTTTCTGCGCTCGCGGCGATACACCAGAAACAGCAGGCAAGTCCCGCGGCGATATTTTTCAGGACATCATAAAATTTCATGGGCTCGGCCTTTTTCCTTATCGCGCGTTCGGGCAGCAGCAGCAATGCGAACGACCATCCCGGCAATGCAGGTCCCCAATATCGACATTTCCTTCGCTCGAACTACAAAAAGCGGTGCCGCCGCATTGGCCTTTGGGGGAGGGACTGGTCGTGGCCATGGCAGCGGCACCTTCACCGCAAGCTGGGTAGGGAAAATCCAGCTCGTTCTGCGGCGTAACTCGGGAAATTAAAGACAAAATTCTATAATATATATTCCTTGAACTCGGGCGGCACCGACAAAGCCAAAAGCGACATTGTCTGCTGTTCCGCTGAAAGTTGGACTATGACAGGAATGTGGAGGCAATATGGATGAATTGCCCAAAAATATTTTTGCAGAATTAGCGCAGGCCAACCCGAAGCCACCACTCACGCCATACCCAAGCGCCTACCCACGTTAGGGCACTCCCCGTAGGACACAGATTTTTACCAAGCTGAAAAATGGTGCTGCTAGAGAGAATTGAACTCTCGACCTCGTCATTACCAATGGTAGTATCCACTAATAACCTACGGTTATCATTGGATAATTCTCTTGAGCGGGATTTTGAACCTCAATCGCAGTTTTCTAAATTTTCTCTACTGAAATCAATGAGAAAGAGGGTCACAACCTTCTGAGGTTTGGTCACAAAAGCGTCCCAATCAACTTCTGTTGTCTCTTTGAACAATTCCAAAGACAGACATTAAACCATCAACAGGAGATCAAAATGTCAATCTTATCAACTCTGAATATTGTCAAATCAGATGCATCCGACTTTCGGACCAGAGGAATTAATTCAATGAGACAAAAGCTGATCGACCGGATCGGCGATCAGATCGCACTGGTTGAATCACTCGATCAAGAAAAGCCGTTTCAACGTGTTCGTTATCGTCGTGTTCGCGATCTTGAAACCGATGAAATCACCGAGACCCCCGTCAAAACTCGAGTTCGTCCGTGGTTCATTGAGGATAAGGACGGAACAATTCTGGTTTGGATCAAATACGGAAACCAAACTCTCCAGCTATCGAAGGACAAGTCAGCTATTCGAGTGAAAGATCACTCTGAATTGATCTCGACACTCGACAAAGTTCGAACCGCAGTTCGCGATGGTGAGTTTGATAGTTTGATCAAGGGAGCCGTAGAGGGATTTCGAAAACGGTTTGGGAAGGAGTGAGTTTTATCTGTCAAAACTCATTTTTACGACTTTTTCCTCCCTAGTGAAAACCGTGTAATTTTTGCGCCCTTTGGACCAACCATAGCTACATAATTCTTGCTCTGCTCCGCCACAGAAATCAGATTGAATATACCTGTGGTCGCATTCAACGTTATCGGGATCGGCTTTACATATTTCATCACGATTAACTGGTTTTGGAATGAAACCAACGAACTCCAGTCGATCCCGAAAATCCGTATAAAGCATTCCTACTTTTGCTCCACCAAACTCATGATCTTCATTACCGTTTTCATCTACTGACCAATAATCTTTTGACCGTCCATCAACATCTCCGTTCCTTCGAAGGTCTTCCTGATAAGATAGCGTAGGCTCCTCAAATTCAGGATCTAAAAGCCGATCCTCTGAAAGGGAGTCACTATCAATGACATCGACGTATTCGTTGTCAGCTACCCCCTCACCCGATTCTACCGATTGATTTGAGACTGCGTCATCATTTGCGAAAAATATGAGAAGACCAATGGAAACACAAACGGCGATAAAAACAAATCCCATCATCATTTGGCGACCGGAATCATTATTCATCCGATTTCTCAATCTTTGAGAATTCCAATCGTTCTAGTACGTCACCAATTCTCTCGATCTGCTGAACAAGCTCACTATGGCGATCGTGAATTGATATTATGACCGCGATCCCTCCGACACTCAATATTACGAGCGACGCTACCATCAGCATCCCTGCAATCTGAATTGGCCCAAGGGGCTGATCTGCCAAACCACCGCTGAAGCCGGAAGCTATTCCAAAAGTAAGACCGATTAAAATCAATCCGACAAATCCGAGAATTAGATATCGGTACATTTCTACAAGGAATTTCATTTTATCGCTCCGTCTTGGCGCTCAATATGCGAAAACTGCATATGCGATTTTCGAATGTAAGCAAACGGTCCACCCCAGTTCTGGACCAAAATGTCGAAATCACTTTTCTCAAAAGCAAACGAAAAGTTTGTTGAAACACTGATTTCAGCGAGACAAGAAGCTGGCTTGAAACAATCAGAATTGGCTAAAATTGTCGGGAAAGACCAAAGCTACATCTGACGTGACCCCCAACCTTCATCCATTTGTGATTAGAGTCTCGGCATCGTTATTGCGCGACTGCGCGGGTGAAGCAAGGGGCTGCGTAGCGTAGCCTCCGGCTATGCGGAGCGAAGCAGCCCCTTGCTTTTCAAATTCGGCAGCGAACGCCGCCGGAGTGGCGTATCCCAGCGAAGAGTGTGGCCGCTCGGTATTGTAATCATCGGTCCATGCAGCGATTTTCTCACGGGCATGATCAAGGCTCATGAACAGCGTCTCGTTTAATAACTCGTCACGCATCCGCCCGTTGAAGCTCTCCACGAACGCATTATCTGTCGGCTTGCCGGGCGTTGTGTAATGCCATTTGACCTGTGCATCCCCACACCAGGCCAGCACCGCATTGGAGGTGAGTTCCGTGCCATTGTCGCTGACAATCATACCCGGCTTGCCGCGTTCGGTAATCAACGCGGCCAGTTCACGCACAACCCGCAAGCCCGAGATCGACGTGTCAGGCACCGCACGCAGGCATTCGCGCGTCACATCATCAACGATGTTCAGCACACGGAACCGGCGGCCTGTGACAAGCTGGTCATGCACAAAATCAAGACTCCAGCACTGGTTCGGCAATGCCAGCACTGGCGGCCGTATGCGTGTTCCAACCGCGCGTTTGCGGCCATTACGGCGACGCACCGTCAAGCCTTCTTCGCGGTAAAGCCGCTGTGTCTTCTTGCGGTTGATGATCACGCCATCACGGCGCAGCAGGATATGCAAACGGCGATAGCCGAACCGACGCCGCTCTTGTGCCAGGGCACGCAACTTCTCGCGAAGCTCCGTATCGTCACTGCGCCGCGAGCGATAGCGCATGCTCGTGCGATCAGCCTCAATAACCCTGCACGCCCGCCGCTCGCTGACATCAAGCAGGGCCTGAAGATGCAGCACAGCTTCCCGCTTGGCGGCAGGCGTTACCATTTTTTTGACAGCAGATCCTTCAGACCTGCATTGTCCAACATCGTATCGGCCAGCAACTTCTTGAGCTGCGTGTTCTCCGCTTCCAGCGCACGAAGCCGCTTTGCCTCTGACACTTCCAGCCCGCCATACTTGGACTTCCAGTTGTAAAGCGTCGCTTCCGACACACCATGCTTGCGCGCCAAATCAGCCGTCTTCGCGCCCGCCTCTGCCTCACGCAAAACCCCGATAATCTGTTCTTCTGTAAATCGTATCCGCTTCATTAGTCCGTCCTTTCATAGGCCGGACTCTAATCAATTCTGGAGGAGTTTTAAGGGGTCACGTCA
>JGI24525J20082_1000330_pt1 | contig 23135 bp, 17 predicted proteins | sample LinPmetageLP50_FD_20082 | JGI IMG/M metagenome (IMG submission 20082) | reverse complement strand
ATATTTAGCGAACGTTCGCTTGTTTATTTAAAAACTTTGTTATACTATTGTCTTATATATTTAAAAGAAAAATAATATGTCTTTTTTAGTAAATCAACATACCTTAAGTTTTAGTAATGATGTAAAAAATTATTACACCGAATTATTAACAGATGAAGCCTTGGACTTTATTACAGCACTCCATGAAAAATTCAACCAAAGCCGGTTGGATTTGTTAAGTCGCCGAGTGCAACAACAACGCCTATTTGATCAAGGGAAAAAACCTGCGTTTCCTGAAGCGACCAGCGCCATTAGAAAACAGGACTGGACGGCGCATACCTTAAGTTTTAGTAATGATGTAAAAAATTATTACACCGAATTATTAACAGATGAAGCCTTGGACTTTATTACAGCGCTCCATGAAAAATTCAACCAAAGCCGGTTGGATTTGTTAAGTCGCCGAGTGCAACAACAACGCCTATTTGATCAAGGAAAAAAACCTGCGTTTCCTGAAGCGACTAGCGCCATTAGAAAACAGGACTGGACGGCGGGCATCATTCCGCAGGACCTACAGGACAGACGTGTAGAAATTACCGGGCCAACCGATCGTAAAATGATGATCAACGCCCTCAACTCTGGCGCAAAAACATTTATGGCAGATCTGGAAGATAGCACGTCCCCAACTTGGGAGAATGTCATAGAAGGGCAAATCAACCTTCGGGATGCCGTAAACCGTACGATTTCCTATCAACATCCTATTAAAGAAAAAACCTATAGCCTTAATGACGACATCGCCACTTTATTGGTGCGTCCCAGAGGCTGGCATTTAAACGAGAAGCATATTTTTATCAATAATGAACAAGCTTCTGGCACCTTAGTGGATTTTGGTTTGTATTTCTTTACAAACATCAAGCAGCTGCTCAAGAATGGTACAAGCGCCTACTTTTACCTTCCGAAGATTGAGCACTATCTGGAAGCGCAACTCTGGAACGAGGTTTTTGTGTTTGCACAGGAGTATGTAAAAGTCCCTTTGGGAACTATAAAATGTACGGTTTTAGTAGAAACGATTACGGCAAGTCACCAGTTAGACGAAATTATCTACGAGCTCAAAAACCACATCGTTGGTTTAAACTGCGGCCGATGGGATTATATCTTTTCATACATTAAAAAATTTAGAAACCATCCCAACTTTATCGTGCCTAACCGCGATCAAGTAACCATGACCACGCCGTTTATGGATGCGTATTCCAAACTGGTAATTCAACGGTGCCATAAACGCGGCATCCATGCTATTGGCGGGATGGCAGCTCAAATTCCGATAAAAAATGATGATGCGGCCAATGCGAATGCACTAGAAAAAGTAAGAAAAGACAAAGAGCGCGAAGTGAAGAACGGCCATGATGGTACTTGGGTGGCGCACCCCGCTTTAGTTGCCATTGCTTTAGCCGAATTTGATAAACACATGCCCACGGCAAACCAGATCCACATCACCCGAGATGAGCTTACCATTACCGAAGCAGCTCTTGTTGAAATGCCCAAAGGTACCGTTACTGAAGAAGGCATTAGAAAAAACATCAACGTCGGGATTTTATACACGGAAGCTTGGCTAAGAGGCCATGGCGCGGTAGCTCTTTACAATTTAATGGAAGATGCAGCAACAGCCGAAATTTCGCGAACGCAACTTTGGCATTGGTTAAAAAATGAAGTGAAACTTGAAGATGGCCGAAAATTTACGTCAGAATTGTACCTAGCACTGTTTGATGACGAAGTAGAAAAAATCATAGTAGAACACGGGCGCGGTAATATCAAGAAAACCAAATTTAAACTGGCGACCGAACTTTTCAACAACTTGGTTACGGCTAAGAAGTTTGAAGACTTTTTAACGCTACCGGCGTATCAGTATCTCTAAAAAAACAATCCTGCCCTTGCGGCAACAAGTAACAGGATCTAATTATTATAATCAATAACCTATCGCAAAATTATGAAAAATCAAGACAGAATTCAAGAGTTAGTTACAGATTGGACCGTTAATCCACGCTGGAAGGGCATCGAAAGACCCTATACAGCCGAGGAAGTTGTTAAGTTACAAGGTTCTTACAAATTGGATTATAGTATTGCACGCCTAGGCGCCCAAAAACTATGGAAGAAATTGAATGATCAGGATTTTGTGGCAGGACTAGGAGCTTTAACGGGCAACCAAGCCGTACAGGAAGTGGAAGCAGGCTTAGAAGCGATTTATTTAAGTGGGTGGCAAGTTGCCGCAGATGCAAACGTAGCTGGCGAAATGTATCCAGATCAATCACTGTATCCTGTAAACAGCGTACCTATGGTTATAAAACGCATTAATAATGCGTTGTTACGTCGCGATCAAATACAATGCGTAAATGGCGATGAAAATAAAATAGATTACTTGGTGCCTATTGTAGCAGATGCAGAAGCGGGTTTCGGCGGAAATCTTAATGCGTTTGAGTTGATGAAATCGATGATTGAAAGTGGCGCTTCAGGCGTTCATTTTGAAGACCAATTAAGTTCGGCAAAAAAATGCGGTCACTTGGGTGGAAAGGTTTTAGTACCCACTCAAGAAGCCATTAATAAATTGGTTGCAGCCAGATTAGCGACCGATGTGATGGGGGTTCCTACCTTAATCATTGCGCGTACGGACGCCGATGCGGCCAATTTAATTACAAGCGATATTGATGAGAGAGATCATGAATTTATCACAGGAGAACGAACTAACGAAGGTTTTTACCATGTAAACAATGGCATAAAACAAGGGATTGCTAGAGGACTGAGTTATGCGCCCTATGCAGATTTAATTTGGATGGAAACCTCGAACCCCGATTTGGAATTTGCGAGACAATTTGCAGAAGCAATCCACGCACAGTATCCAGGAAAAATGTTAGCCTACAATTGTTCTCCTTCTTTCAATTGGGCGGCCAAGTTGAGCGTTGCAGAAATGGAAACTTTTAGAGAAGACTTGGCAGCGATGGGCTATAAGTTTCAGTTTATTACGTTGGCTGGATTTCATGCCCTCAACACAAGCATGTTCGAATTATCAAGAGCCTATAAAGAAAGAGGAATGGCAGGATATTCAGAATTACAGGAGCGCGAATTTGCACTTCAGAAAGAAGGCTTTAAAGCGGTAAAACACCAAGGGTTTGTGGGGACCACTTATTTTGATGCGGTACAAAACACCGTCACAGCCGGAACAGCGAGTACGGTCGCAATGAAAGACAGTACCGAGGTCGCTCAATTTTAAAAACAAGTAACGAATGCAAATAGCAAACGAGTTAGCCAAAAAAGCTAGCTCGTTTTTCGTTATATAAAAATCAAGAAACCAGGAAGCTTATCTATTTAATAATCATCTGCAAATTTTAATATACCTGTTCTTTAAATCAATTGGATTTCATACATTTAGATAACCATTACGTAGGGAACCTTCAGGAATGAATTCTGTTGACACTAGTATGCGCACAACACTTAAATCATGATACCAATGAAAAAAAAACTACTCCTTTCCGTTTTATTATGCACTTCAGTTTTTGCCTTTTCACAGGATATTTCAGGCACTTGGGTCGGCCTTCTTGAAATCCAGGATTTTAAATTGGATTTTGGCTTCAACATTGAAAAAACTGATTCTGGCTACACTTCCACCATGGATATCCCCAAACAAGGGCTGAGCAATGGGAAGGTTGAAACTACCGTGTTTATTGATTCTACACTCACATTATCACTCCCAATCTATCAAATTGAATATAAAGGACGACTCAATTCAGAAAATGAGTTTATTGGCACTATAAGTCAGGCAGGGCAGCCTTTTCCTATGAATTTGACTAAAGGAAGTATGGATCTGAACAGGCCACAAGAACCCCTACCGCCCTTTGCCTATTACACAGAAGAAGTCTCCTTTAAAAATACCGATGACGGTATCACGCTTCACGGTACGCTAAGCCTCCCCAAAAAAGATGGGAAGTTTCCCGTGGCGCTTATTTTAAGTGGTAGTGGTCCCCATGACAGGGACGGTGCCATGTTTGGCCATAAACCATATTTGGTACTGGCAGATCAACTTACCGAAAACGGCATTGGCGTGCTGCGTATTGACGAACGTGGCGTAGGGAAATCTGAAGGAACTTTTGAAACCACCACGCTCGAGCAATTTGAAGCAGATGCAACAGCGGCGATCACTTTTTTAAAAACAAGGAAAGAAGTAAACCCATCAAAAATAGGATTGATTGGCCATAGTATTGGCGGTATCATTGCGCCAAAAATGGCTTCTAAAAGAGATGACATCAGCTTTGTGGTGCTTATGGCAGCTCCCGGAGTTGATGGCGACGCGCTGATGCTCGCTCAAAAAGCCGCCAGTGAACGATTAGCGGGCTTAAATGAACAGCAAATCTTACAAGCCCGAGACGCCGTGGAAGGTGCGTATAAGATCCTTAAGAGTACTAAACTAAGCGGTGGCGCGTTAAAAGACACCCTGAACACCTACTATATAAATAAATATGGCGCGCTGCTCCCTGAAGACCAACGTGAGCAGTTAGTAACCCAACTTACCAGTCTTGAAATCATCGGGATTATACAAGCTAAACCCTCCACATATCTGTCTAATATAACATGTCCTGTGCTTGCAGTCAATGGCAGTAAAGACTTTCAAGTGGGTGCAAAAGAAAACCTGCAGGCAATTGAAACCGCACTACCAATAAATGAAAATACTAAGGTGGTCGAATTAGAAAACCTCAACCATCTTTTTCAAGAAAGCAACACGGGCGGAATATCCGAATATTCTGAAATAGAACAGACCCTATCGCCCAGGGCACTGGATTTAATTACGGAATGGATCAAAGAACGAACACAATAAAAAGGTTTATATTCTTATTTATCAACAAATTGGATAGCTTTGTATTGTAATAAGGGTAAACGCATGATTGCGTTTATTGACTTGTTGTACTGCATTATCAGAAATGGCTAACCAATGATAAAATTCTTTAGAAAAATTAGACAAAAGATGCTGACTGAAAATAAATTCAGTAAAATAACGAAAATACAAAACCGTGTATAATTCATTGCTAGTAATCACCTACTTACTAAAATCCTCGCGGATTTTCTATTCGGTTTTTATTTGCTAACTTTCGTGCTTAACCACGCAACTAACCCTACATAAACAGGTTATACCCGATTAGAATAAAAATAATGAGAACAGCTACAAATAAAATCATAACACGAGCATTTTCAATTTTAATTATAGTAACGTTAATTGGTTGTAATTCAAAAAATAAAGAGTCTATTAAAGACACAAAAAATAGAACTTCTCAAAATGATCTTTCCGCAGTGATTGATTCTATTAATTCAGAAATAAATAATGGAGATTTTGGATTAATTGACCGCTTTATGGTCATACAAAATGACGAGTTATTGGCAGACTATAACTATGAACAGGACTATGAAACCATTGTTCAAAAATATGACACAACCAATCATCAATACAACTTCAATAATACGGCTTGGCATCCTTATTACAAGAAAAGTGAATTGCACACCCTTCAATCTGTAACCAAAAGTATTACCTCAATCCTTTTTGGTATTGCGTTGGATTTGAACGAGGATTATAATGTTAGCAACAAAGCAATGCCGTTGTTGACTGGTTATGATACTGACTTTCTAGATAAACGAAAGCAAAATATATCTATTGAAGATTTATTGACTATGAGAAGTGGATTACAATGGAATGAAGAGACTGATCATAATGACACTACAAATGACTGTTTTAGGCTAGAATCAAGCGACAACTGGATAGAATATGTGTTGAGTAAACCTATGGATACCATACCAGGAAAGAGCTTCGTGTATAATGGTGGAGGAACTGTTCTCTTAGGTAAAATCGTTAGAACCATTACGGGCAAACGAATTGACGATTGGGCAGAAGAAAAATTATTTGAGCCACTCGGCATTACAGATTACTATTGGAAAGAAACGCCTGATGGAGAAATTGATACAGAAGGAGGTTTATATCTTAAGGCAGAAGATTTGGCTAAAATTGGTTCCTTGTTTTTGAACAAAGGAAAATGGAATGACAATCAAATCGTTTCTGAAAGTTGGGTCACAACATCCACGAGCCCTCAAATCAAAGATGTAAAACCTGAATGGCGCAGGAATATGGGATATGGCTATCAATGGTGGATTCCTGAATATACTAATGATGGCAAAACGAGTATTTATGCAGCAAATGGATATGGCGGACAATATTTAATGATAGCACCAGAATACCATTTAATAATCGTCTTTAACGGCTGGAATATAAATGAAGAGCCTGCAAAGTCAACTTGGAGCGTTTTGCAAGACCGAATAATTCCTACACTTACGAATAAATAACTGGGTTTAACAAGAACTGAGGTAAAAAACAACCTTTTTCTCAATGAACCGTCCTGAAAAAATGACAAAATACGTTGCTTTACTACGCGGAATTAATGTAGGAGGCCATCACAAAGTTCCCATGGCGGAGCTGCGTTTGGCATTGGAAAAAATAAATCTTAAAAATGTCGTTACGCTTTTAAATTCAGGAAACGTCTTATTTGAAAGCGATAGCGGCAATCTTGAAAATACGATGGAGGAACACCTAGAAAAAACGTTCGGGTTTCCCATTCCCATCCTCCTTAGAAAATATCAAACCATTGTTGAATTGTATACTAACAATCCGTTTAAAAACATAAAAGTCACAAAAGACATCCGGCTTTATCTTTCATTCTTAAAAAACGAAACGGACACGCATATAAAGTTGCCCTATAAAAGTGATGACCAGTCTTTCGAGATCATCGAACAAAGAAGCGGTATTATTTGTAGTGTTTTAGATCTTTCGGTTACAAAAACTCCAAAAGCGATGGACGCACTAGAAAAATTTTACGGTAAGGAACTAACCACACGTAACTGGAATACCATTGACCGTATCGTTAAAAAAGCGACCGAGCAAGTAGTAAAAAAGCAATAGGACCGTTCCTATTTCTATATCTTTTAACCTGTAACTTTATCTTGTAGAATACTTGTTTTTCGCTATATTGAGCAGGCATTAATTTTCAGTAAAAACCTACGCAACCCACAATGAATCCATTTCTAAGAAACATCATCATTGAAACCACCCAAAAGTTTAGGGACAAGAAAGTATTTCCTAAAAAACAACCTTCAGACTATAGGGTTGCAAAACAATATAAAGAGCTTATTATTTCCTTAAAACGAAATGCAAAAAACTTTATACTTATTGTCATCGGGATTTTTTCGGCTTCTTTTGGTTTTAAAGGGTTTCTGTTAACAAATGATTTTATAGATGGCGGTGCGCTGGGAATTTCCCTCTTGCTTGCAGCATTGACCGATATTCCGCTGTATGTCCTTATTATTGCCGTAAACCTTCCTTTTGTGGCACTTGGTTACAAAATTATGGGGAGGCGTTTTGCTATTAAAACCGCATTGGCCATAACCGGGTTGGCACTTTGTGTCGCCTTGGTACCCTTTCCCAATGTAACCGATGATGATTTGCTGGTAGCGGTCTTTGGCGGCTTTTTTCTTGGCGCCGGTATTGGATTATCCATTCGTGGCGGTGCCGTGATTGATGGTACTGAAGTCCTCGCGATATTTTTAAGTAGGAAATTTGGCGCCACCATTGGCGATGTGATCATTCTCATCAATATATTAGTTTTTTCATTCGCTGCCTACTTGCTTTCCGTAGAAATTGCGCTGTATTCTATGATTACCTATATCGCTGCGTCAAAAACTTTAGATTTTATTATTGAAGGTATCGAGGAGTATATTGGCGTTACTATAGTCGCTGCCCGAAGTGAACGAATCAAAATAATGATTATGGAAAAAATGGGGCGTGGTGTAACTATTTATAATGGCCGTGGTGGTTATAGCAAAAATGGGGTCGCTCCAGATAAGGATATTATTTTTACCGTGATCACCCGTCTCGAATTAAACAAACTGAATACCGAAATTGAAAAAATAGAACCAGATGCCTTTATAGTCATGAACAGCATTAAAGATATAAAAGGAGGAATGATCAAAAAAAGGCCCTTAAGTCATTAATTTGAAAAGTAACGAGTGAAAAAATTTGACTTCAACAAAACGTATCGATTAGAAAACGATCGTGTCCTGCTTAGACCTTTAACCGAAAACGACTCGAAGTACCTATTGTCTTTTTCTGAAAACGAACCCGAACTTTGGACTTATTCGCTCCTGCCGGCAAACGGCAAGGACAATTTAAAAAAGTATATATCCATTGCGTTAGAGAACAAAGAGGATGAAACTTCTTACCCTTTTATCGTGTTCGATAAGCAAACCAATCAATATGCTGGTAGCACTCGCTTTTATGACATTCAGCCGTACCATGAGACACTTCAATTGGGCTATACTTGGTATGGCAAGGCTTTTCAAGGGACAGGCCTCAATACGAATTGTAAATTTTTATTACTTGAGTTTGCTTTTGACGTGATGCACGTAAAGCGGGTAGAATTTAGGGCAGATGCCAACAACGCAAGAAGTATTGCCGCCATGAAGTGTATTGGCTGCACGGTTGAAGGTATTTTACGCAGTAATTGCAAAAGCCCCACAGACCGTCGCGACAGCATCGTACTGAGCATTTTGAAGACCGAATGGGATTCAGAAATTAAAAAAAACCTAGCGCTTCAGCTTCTAAAATCTATTTAAACATCAACAAAACTAAATCTTCAGATTTTTGTACCTTTTCAACTTAAAAGGGAACCATGGATTTTTATCAATTACAATCATTTTCTGAATACCAAGAAGCCTACCAACTTTCCGTAGAAAATCCAGAGAAATTCTGGGGTACTATCGCCGAAACACATTTTACATGGCGTAAAAAATGGGACAAAGTGCTCGAATTTGATTTTACCACAGCAAAAACGGAATGGTTTAAAGGCGCAAAACTAAACATTACTGAAAATTGCCTCGACCGTCACTTAGCCGAAAGAGGCGATAAAACAGCCCTCATTTTTGAACCCAATGAACCCAGTGAAGGTCCTCAACATATTTCGTATACTCAATTACACAAACGGGTTTGCCAGTTTGCCAACGTCCTAAAAAGTAAAGGGGTTAAAAAAGGAGATCGTGTATGCATCTATCTTCCCATGATTCCAGAATTGCCCGTAGCCATGTTGGCCTGTGCGCGCATTGGTGCCATTCATAGTATGGTTTTCGCAGGTTTTTCAGCCCATGCATTATCACAACGTATCAATGATTGTGATTGCAGTATGGTTATTACGAGCGATGGCAGTTATCGGGGGGCAAAGACAATTGATCTAAAAGGCATTGTAGATGAGGCACTCGAATCTTGTGAGGGTGTTAGAAACGTGTTGGTTGTCAATCGGATTGCTTCTGAAATCACCATGAAAAAAAACCGGGACCAATGGTTACAACCTCTGCTCGATGCAGCCGATGTAACTTGCGAACCTGAAGTCATGGATGCCGAAGACCCGCTTTTTATTTTATACACCTCTGGCTCCACTGGAACACCAAAAGGAATGGTCCACACTACTGCGGGCTATATGATTTGGGCCGCGTTTACTTTTAAAAATGTATTTCAGACCAAAGAAGAAGAAGTTTTCTGGTGCAGTGCTGATATTGGCTGGATAACTGGGCATAGTTATATCGTGTACGGTCCGCTGGCCAATGGCGCCACAGCGGTTTTATTTGAAGGTGTCCCTTCGTATCCAGATTATTCTCGGTTTTGGAGCATCGTAGAAAAACACAAGGTAAATCAATTTTACACCGCCCCAACTGCCATACGCGCGCTGGCAAAAGAGGATGTTTCGTTCACGAAACAACACGATCTATCGTCACTAAAAGTAATAGGCACCGTGGGAGAACCAATCAATGAAGAAGCCTGGCATTGGTATGACGACAATATTGGTAATAATAAATGCCCTATCGTAGACACTTGGTTTCAAACCGAAAATGGTGGCATCATGATTACCCCCTTACCCAAGATAACCCCTGCCATTTTGCCGATGTATGCCACCGCACCGCTGCCAGGAGTAAAATTAGAATTAATGGATCAAGAAGGTACGGTTGTAGAAGGTAACCCAGCAAAAGGGCGCTTATGTATCTCGTTGCCATGGCCTGGCATTGCTAGAACCATTTGGGGCAACCATCAACGCTATGTTGACACCTATTTCTCTACATTTAAAAATCAGTATTTTACTGGAGATGGAGCGTTACGCAATATAGACGGCTATTATCGCATTACAGGCCGCGTAGACGACGTTATTATTGTTGCAGGTCATAATCTAGGGACCGCTCCTATAGAAGACGCCATCAACAGCCATGACAACGTAGCTGAAAGTGCAATCGTAGGGTTCAAACATAATTTAAAAGGAAATGCACTCTACGGCTTTATAACCTTAAAGCAAAAAGCTGAAAACGAGGAACTCTTAAAATCTGAAATAAATACTTTAATTTCAAAACAGATTGGTCCTATCGCCAAACTGGACAAAATACAGTTTACCGAAGGTTTACCTAAAACCCGAAGCGGTAAGATTATGCGACGTATCCTTAGACAAGTTGCCAACGGTGAACATAATGATCTAGGAGATATTTCAACACTACTCAATCCAGAAACCGTTGAAGACATAATTAAGCACGCTCAATAATTATGATTTCTTTAGTCTATTACTGCTAAATAAACTATAATTTTAATGGGCTAATAAAACGCTCATGGAACTACCCATACTACTGGTATTTATTATTATTGGTATCACGGTACTTTTATTTATCACGGAATTTTTCCCGATAGATAAAATAGCCTTTTTCATTATCGTTTCTTTGGCGCTCCTCAATTTAACAACTCCAGAAGAAGCGATTAGTGGTTTTGCCAACCCTGCCACCATAACAATCTTATGCCTTATGATTGTAGCCGTAGGCTTAGAGGAAAACGGTGTCATACAATGGCTTACCGATATTATTAAAAAGCTAAAAATCCTCCCACTACTCCTAATTACACCGGTATTCATGCTGATTTCTGCAAGTATTTCAGCATTTATTAGTACAACAGCGGTAGTCATCATCTTTATTAAGATCGTTTCACAACTAGCCGAAAAATATAATTTCTCCACGTCAAAATTGTTGATGCCCATTTCCTTTGCAGGCATTCTTGGCGGAAGCTGTACATTGATGGGTACCTCTACCAACCTTCTGGTCAACGCCATTTCTAAAGATCTAGGCGCGGAACCTTTCAGCTTTTTTGAATTCACTCAATATGGACTTATTCTACTTGCCATAGGTGTTGTTTTTATGACCATCGCATCCCGTTTTCTTCCAAAAGACAAAAAAGAAAAACTGGAAGATGTTTATGGCTTGAATGATTATGTTTTTTCGTTAAAAATCGCGCCAAAAAGTTCCATGATCGAGAAGCGAATTGAAGAGGTTAAGGTTTTCGCGGAAAACACAGCCTCTATTCTAAAGCTCATTCGCGGAAATCGAATTATTAATGCGCCTGGAAAATATGTGAGGTTACGTGAAAACGACACCTTGGTGTTAATGTGTGATATAGAGACTATTGCGAGTCTTACTGAAAATGAAGACCTCATAATTCATGATCAAAAAAAGCTAACCGAGGACGCTGCCGAAAAAGAGAAAGAAAATAGCGGGAAAAAGAAAAAGAGCGAAAAGGATAAAGAACGAGAAGAAAAAGAAGTGCCTTCGTTATCATTTGTCGAATTGCTTATCCTCCCTGGTTCAAAATACATAGGAAAAACATTACGCAGCCTGCGGCTCATGACCTTTGAAGGCGCCTATCCATTGGCCATAAAAAAAAGAAAGAACATCCGGAATTCTAAAGAGCGGCTCATACGTAAAAGTGTTAATAAGATCAATTTGAAACCCGGAGATAGGCTGTTGCTTGAGATGCAGGAAAACAGCATTTCAAAATTGCACAATATTGAAAATACTGCCATCTTAAATCAGCACGAGTTCACCTCTTCAAAAAGTACCTTACAGAAATCAACTGCGCTCGTTATTCTTCTTTTAATGGTTGGGTTGGCAGCCTCGGGAGTACTTACTATATTAACAGCTTCCCTTACAGGTGTTGCAGCCATGTTGCTCACAAAATCCATTTCATTAGAAGATATCTATCATAAAATCAATTGGCAGATCATATTCTTATTGGCAGGGATGATCCCATTAGGCATCGCAATGACCAATACGGGTACAGACATGTGGATCTCCGAAAATTTATTAAAACTGCTCACGGGTCAAGAACCCATTGTCGTGCTTGGTTTGTTGTTTGGTTTTACGATGTTAATGAGTGGGACGATTTCAAACAACGCCACCGCTATTATTATGACACCTATCGCCATTTCTGTTGCCGCTGGGCTAGAACTCCCTTTAAAACCTTTTATACTCGCCATCATGTTTGCCGCAAATTATAGTTTTTTTACCCCCGTAGGATACCAAACGAACGCGCTTATTTACGGGACAGGTGTTTATAAATTTAAACACTTTGTAATCATAGGCGGAATTCTTTCCTTAATTTTATGGATCGTTGCCACCCTACTTTTATCGACTATGTTAACACAAAACTAATTACGATGGACACAACAGAAAATATCACGAAAAAGGTTCAAAATTTAATTGTAAGACATATAGATCACCATAAAAGTTTCTGGGAAGCAGTAGATCATACTTCAAACACGACACTTATTGGATTTTTAAAAAAACAAGCGGATGAACATAGAAAAATGGCTATGAAGCTTACAGCTGCACTCGTAGCTTTTAACTCTGATGCCTCTATTAATACCGAAGGTACTGTTGGAGGTGCGCTGGAAAGAGGTTGGGCAGATATAAGAACCGCGTTTTCAGAAGAAGATAATGCTGCTTTGATTGAGGGTTATGCCGCAAAAATTAATGCCCTCATTACTCAATATCAAGAGACGTTGGAACCATCTCTTAAACTTCCTGAAAACATGGAAGCTACCCTTAAAGAACAGCTTCAATTGCTGGAACATTCTCTTGCGAAAATTAAAAACTTATAAAAGTGGCCCTTAGAATTTATAATTCGCCGAAACGATCAAATTTCTTCCTGGCGCTGCAATACCTGATGAATAAGGACGATAGCGTTGGTCTGTAATATTTTCTAGTGTAGCATTAAGCTGTAAGGCTTCGGTTATTTGATATTGTGCGCCAAAATTGAGCGTGTACCAATTAGGGGAAAACGGGTTTCCATTCGCGTCTTTAGCAAATAAAAAATCGTTGTTACTTTGACTAGGTGCCAGATCTTCAAAATCAAATTGTCCATTGTATTCGCCAAAAGCATCGAACTTCCACTTGTTGTTACTGTAAATAAAGTGTGTATTCCCAAACTGTGGAGCGGCATGACGAATTGGGTTTTGGTTTCCATCATCATCTTCTTCAAATCCGTCTGTGATGTTATATTGCGAAGTAAGCTGTAGTTGTTTTGTAAAATTAACCTCAATCCCTGCTTCAAAACCATACACCTCAGCTTTCGCTGCATTTTGAATCGCCTGTACGTTGCTCAATTCGCCTTGGTATAAAATTTCGGTTTGACCATCGATGGCAAAATCTCTTCGCACTAATGCATCATCCAACTGTGTCATGTAGGTAGCTAGATCAAGCTTCACCACATCATTAATATTAAACGTAACCCCTAGTTCTCCTGTATAGGCATATTCAGGGTCAAGATTGGGATTAGGCACCACAACACTGCCTGGCTCACTATCAAATATCTTTCCTACATCATCAATATTTGGGGCTCTAAAAGCGGTTGAAAAATTAGCTCTCCAGCCTATCACTTTATTTGGATTCCAAGCAAGGCCTGCACTTCCTGTCAATGCTCCTGTAGAGATATTTGCTTCAGAAAAAGGGAAATCAAAAAAACGGTCATCAAAAGTTGCATCTACTAGAATGTGGTTATAACGTAGCCCACCTTGAAAAGACAATTCAGTATTTATTTGCCATTGTAAACTACCATACCCTGCGATTGACTGCCAAGTGGAACCGTCTGGATATCTTGAAGCGTCTGGTTGCGAATCACCTGTGGTCACATCTGTTTGTTGCCCTACACTGTTCACTTTGTTAAACACGTATTCCAACCCGTAAAAGACATTTACATCTTGTAATTTTTTAGTGAAATCCCATCCCGCGGTATATGCGTTTACCGTTTCATCGGTTTCAAACAATGCTGAATCACCAAAATCACGATCGTTCCTGCTTTCTTTAAATCGTTGATATGATAGGGTTAGCAAACTTTCATCATACAACGCGCTTTCCATTTTATGTGTCACCTGTAGGTTTCCACTAAGCCACTCCTGAGGGCCATAATACCATTCTGCAGAGCGAAGCTGCCCGTTTCTTCTTCGGATCAAACGGTCATAACGTGGGTAATCGCTGGTCGTTGTATAGAACAGGCCTATATTAAAATCCCATGTTTCTGAAGGCATATATCGTATTTTTTGCATCGTATTGATCTGACTGTAGCCCGTAAAGCGTTGAACCAATGGATCATCATTCTGCACTACAACATCTTCCCCATTTTGGGTTTCTACATATTCGGTTCTTATGTAGTCATCCGGACCGTGCTTACCCATTCTAAGATCATCAAAATCTGTATAAGAAACGCTTGTTAAAAAAGCCCATTCCTTTGAACCAATATTAAAATCTATGTGTCCTGTTTTTTCATTACTTGCCGAAGCATATCGTGCGACTGCATTACCAGAATAACTCGTTCCTTCTTCAAAAGAAAACGCTGGTTTCTTAGTGTAAAAATTCATAACCCCACCAATAGCATCACTACCGTAGACCACAGATCCTGGACCTAAAATGACTTCGGTACGCTCTATCGCAAAAGGATCTATAGAAATTACATTTTGAACGTTCCCTGCACGAAAAATGGCCGTATTAAACCGTACACCATCCACAGTAATCAACAATCTATTGGTTGAAAACCCTCGAATAAGAGGACTTCCTCCTCCCAATTGACTTTTTTGGACAAATACCTGTCCACTATCTTCTAATAAATCTGCTGCCGTTTGGGGGTTTTTAAACAGTACGTCCCTACTATCTACCGAAATAATTTGCTGAGGAACACCCCTTTTTTCCTGTCCAAATTTTGACACGGAAAGCACTACCTCGTCTAAGGTACTAGAATTTACTTGTAGGATTATTTTGTTGCCAGCATTACGAATTTTTTTCTTGGTAGTCGTAAGTTGCAAATGTGAAACGTGTCGTATAAAGATTTTTTCATTTTCAGAAAATGATGAAATGTCGACAAAGCCATCAAAATCTGTCACACCACTAATAGATTTGTCATTATTATAAACCACAGCTCCCGAAATGGGTTCTTGGTCATTTTCTGAAAGAATTTGGATTTTTTGGGCGGAAATGGATAAGGTAAAAAGCGTAAGTAATAGGGTAAACGTTAATTTCATGCTAGTTGAATAGTTGGTTGAGTACTAAAAGGGACTTCGGTTTTCGATAACCTTGTAAGTGCAATTGGTAGTAAACCAATAGTAAATCAAGGGTGTTTGAACGTTCGGTCTTGGTTAATTTTAACTCCACCAATGCATCAAAATTTATGCCGAAGAACTGTTTAAACACCCTTATTTCGGGCCCATTTCTTGAGTAATTACCCGTATCGTTATTTTCAAAATACCCTTCGGCCAAATTAAAGTACTCTTGGTCAATGTCTGAAGCATCTGGATAGAACCCTAAATAAGCGGTTAATTTCAGTAAAAATAAAATATGAAAATTGGCTATGGCGCTATTATTATCAAGCCATAACAGGGAATCTTCTATAAAAACAAATAGTGGTTTGTTTGTCTCTTCCTCCTTAATAGAATTCTTTAACATTTCGGCTAAAAAAAGTACCAATGCGCTTTTTACCACATCGGTATGCAAACTCACGTAGGGTGTCGCAATTTTAGCTTCTTGAATTCGCTCTAAAGTCCCTTTATCTTTGTGAAATGCAACGATCTCTAATTGCGTTAAGGGTTGAAAATGGGATGTTTTTAATTTGCCTTTCTTCGTTTTTAAAATACGTCGTAGCAGATAGCTTTTAATTCCGGAGCTTTCGGTGAAACACGTTACAATAAGGTCTGCTTCTGCATATTTAATGGCAGATAATACAATGGCCTTTGTAGTAATGACCATTATCGAATAATCATGATTTTTGAAACCTTGGTTTCTAGAGCATCCTCTGCAGTGATTAAAACCAAATAAACACCCGACCTTACTTTGTATTTACCAAAAGCAGTGGTATCCCAAAGAATGCTGCCTCCTTCGCTGGTTGTTTCAAAGACCAGGTTTCCTTCAATATCAGTGATTTTTATATTTGCATCTGCAGTAAGTCCGTCGATTGTCACATCACCTGCAAATCCAGGTCGTACTGGGTTAGGAAATGCACGTACGTTTTCTAATGTTTCTGAAGGTGCCGTTGCACTTCCTTTAAAAGCTACCAATCCATTATTAGTTGCAAAATACACAACCCCTGTGCTTTCATCGATTGCAATATCCTGTACGTTATTAGAAGGCAAGGGCGAATTATCTTTCGTAAATCTCAGCAATGTTTCTTGGGCATTAGGGGACACATAAAAAACACCTGATGTAGCTGTCGAAATCCATTTGTTATTTGATCCGTCCACTTCAATATCTGTTATTGAAACATCAAACAAAAATTCTTGTCCAATACCATTTTCTTCAATGATAATCTCTTGTGCGTCTACATTTGCATTATCTTCAAAAAGACCTCCGGTATTAAAAAAAACACGAATTCCCTGTAATGTGCCTATCCAGAGTCTATTGTTATTGTCAAAAGCCAGAGCTCTTACGTTACTGGATGGTAAGTTTCCGTTGCCTAATTCCTTGTCTATTGTGTTAAAATCACCTGTTGTTGGGTTATACCCCACCACTCCATCATTGGCAGTTCCAAAGAATACAAACCCTTCTCTGCTAATTTCTAATTTACTAAAGGCAAGTGATCGCGAAGTATTTTCAATCACAGGAGTAATATCTACTTGCTGAAATTGTCCAGACGGAGACAATCTGTTTAAGGCATTATCCACCCTAGATTGCACAAACCATAAATTGCCCTGTCTGTCAAAATCTGAACCGAAAATACGTATATCTAGTGCATCTGGAATAAAAGATTCCAACGGGCTATTGGTATCATCATATAATATGGTTGGTACCTGCTCAACAACTTTGAGCAGCCCTTTGTTAAAAGACGACATATAAACTTCATCGGGATTTGTAGGGTTTATAGTGACATTTACAAGGTCATTCGCATCTTTACCCAGTGTTTCTACAAGCGTTTCGTATCTCACATTCGTCCATGTTTCTTCTTTCAGGTTACTAATACCTCTTCTAGTCAATGGAAAAGGATTAAATGAAACGTCAATTTCGCCAAACACCGCCCACAATTGTCCTGGCGATGCATCAATAGAAAATGAATTGTTACTTATGGGTCCATCTGGTAAGATTTGCGTCGCTTGATTGCTTGAAAATGGTACTTGAAGCATCCCGTCTTCGGTGGTCCCCATAAAGAATGTATTATTAGTAGCGTATCCAGATTGCAAAATATAGTCGAATTCTGGCAGTGATGCTATAGACGCCTGTAAAGAAAAATCTTCATTATATGTTTGGATAGTACTTCTCGTTGCAATGGTGAGCAGGTTGTTTTGGGTGTTAAAATCTATGATTGCATTTGCTCCAAAATTACCTACTGTAGTCAATGCGTTTGTTGCGTCCTCATACCTAGCAACGGTTCCATTTATATTTGCCGTATATAATTGTCCTCCTATAGCTTGTATGCCCGAAAAGAAACCCGTCCTTACTGTTTCCCATTGTTCAAAATCAATTAAATTTGTGTTTTCAACCAATGCTCTTCTAAAGCCACCCCCAAAGGAAGAAGCATAAATATAAGGTTCTAATACGGTAGTCTGGGTTATATTTAATCTAGTTCCAAAATCTCCAATTATAAACGTATCCCCAAATTCGAGCGCAGCAAGATCAAAAACCGAAATACCAAACTCGGCAGAAATATAAATATTTCCATTAAACTCGTTAAAGTGATTAATACGTTTTTCATTAGGCGGTATGGTAGGTTTGTCTAGAATATCTACAACGGTTAAGATGTTTTCTTCTCCTTCGATAACGACTTCAATCAGCCCAGTCTCATACCCAATAAAAAGTAAATCAAAGGCATCGCTATAGTAAATGGTTGAAATAGATTCGCCAGATAACCCGTTTACCGTATTGATTGTTTCTATTTCTTGTGTTGTCAAATCATAAGAAAATATAGCATTTTCAGTACCGGCAAATATCTTGTTGTTTCCTTGTGAAATACTGCGCACCGAAGCATAAGAAAAATAGTCTACCCAGCTATCTTCAAAATTCTGTGCAAACGTCGAAAAAGAAATCAAAAATGTAAATGTTACAATGAGTTGTTTCATAGACAGGAGTTTATTCATCATTTATAACACGCTAAAATAGGAAATATTGTTACCATTATAAGCGAAAAAGGTTACCTGATGGGTAACCTTTTCCTTTATTTTTTTGCTTAGCAAAGAATTTTTGAGGTTAAACAACCCCTTGTGCAAGCATTGCATCGGCTACTTTTACAAATCCAGCAACATTGGCTCCCTTCACATAATCTACATAGCCATCTCCATCTTTACCATAGGCTACACAGGCCGCATGAATATCGTTCATGATGGTATGTAGTTTTTCATCTACTTCTTTAGCAGTCCAGTTAAGACGCAATGAGTTTTGAGACATTTCTAATCCAGATGTTGCTACACCTCCTGCATTAGAGGCCTTACCTGGAGAAAACAATATTTTTGCTTTTTGAAATTGAATAATTGCATCTGGGGTACAAGGCATGTTTGCGCCCTCACCTACTAACATACATCCGTTTTTAATAAGTGTTTTTGCTTCACTTTCATTAAGTTCGTTCTGTGTTGCACAAGGCAATGCGATATCACATTTTACAGCCCAAGGGCGCTCCCCTTCATTGTATTTAGCAGAGGGATATTTGTCTACATATTCACTAATTCTTCCACGTTTTACGTTCTTAAGGTTCATTATAAACGCAAGCTTTTCTGAATTAATTCCTTCTTTATCATAAATAAACCCACCAGAGTCTGACATTGTCACTACTTTACCACCAAACTCCATCGCTTTCTCTGCAGCATATTGTGCTACGTTTCCAGAACCAGAAACAACTACCGTTTTGCCTTTAAAGCTTTCTCCTTTTGTTTCAAGCATATTTTTTGCAAAGTACACATTACCATAACCCGTAGCTTCGGGTCTAATTAACGACCCTCCATAACTAAGTCCTTTTCCTGTAAGAACGCCCGTAAATTCGTTGCGAAGACGCTTGTATTGACCAAACATAAATCCTATTTCTCTCCCACCAACACCAATATCTCCCGCAGGAACGTCTGTATTTGGGCCTATATGTCTAGACAATTCTGTCATAAAACTCTGACAAAAACGCATCACTTCATTATCTGTTTTTCCTTTAGGGTCAAAATCACTACCTCCTTTACCACCGCCCATTGGCAATGTGGTCAAGCTATTTTTGAAGGTTTGTTCAAAACCTAAAAACTTCAAAATACTTAAGTTTACTGAAGGGTGAAAACGCAATCCTCCTTTATAGGGTCCTATCGCCGAATTGAATTCAACCCGGTAGCCACGGTTTACTTGTATTTCACCATTGGCATCTGTCCACGGCACACGAAAAAGAATGGTGCGCTCTGGCTCTACCATTCGCTCCAACAATTTTTTATTCTGGTATTTTTCGTTTTCTTCTATAAATGGAATTACAGTTTCTGCAACTTCGGTAACGGCCTGTAGAAATTCTGGCTCGTTAGGATTGGATTTTTCAACCGTTGCAATAAAATCTTTAATACTTTGTTTCATTGTTTTAGTTTTTTAAAGGAAAAAGGCGTTCAATTTTGAAGGTTTCTTATTTCCAATTTTTCAGTAAAAAAGTGATTAATTCGTTATCTGTTAAAATAAGTACGTTTATTAAATATGAAATTACAAATAATTTAATGAAAACGTTTTCGTTATTTAAAAAAGCAAATATAATCGATATGAAAATACTTGTGTGTTATTTTTATACTAAACCTAAAAAATCATATTAAATTTCGCCGTTAGATATGTTTTTATATATTTGTTACGTCTCAATCTAAACCTAATTTATCATGAATACCAGAACTTTATTAGTGGTATTTTTCTTTTTGCTGTGTGCTAAGCAGGAAATTTACAGCCAATTTGGCTTTTCTCACGAGGTAGGTATCATTACTGGACCCGTGGCATTCTTCTCAGATTATGGTGTGCGCAGTGACTTTGAAACAAATAAGGGAAATGTAGGTTTTGGCATTGGGCTGGTGCACTACATCAATTTTTCTTACAGGGCAGATTGTAACTGCTATACACGCGACACCTACTTTAACGATCACTTTAAAATACGTAATGAGATTGATTATCATAAAACAAATCTTGACTATTTTGGGGAGTTTGCGGAAGATGATGATGATTTAGGAGCCTATCTTAGAGCCACTAGTGGTTCTACCACTGTTTTTGATATTGGTTCGCAATTAGAATATTTTCCTTTGAGCATTCGTGATTTTGCAGCTGGAGGATATAAGATCGCTCCTTTTATTAGTGCCGGAGTACATTACGTAAGTTTCGATCCAGAATCTACAGAGCCTTCCCCATTATCGATACCAACACCAAGCAAGTATATAGATGCCTATCAACAAGAAGGCGGTTCTACCTTTTCTGTAGTAGGAAGCATTGGTTTTCGTTTTAAATTAACGCCTGTAAGCGACTTAATGCTTGATAGCCGTTGGCAATATTATTTTTCTGATTGGGTTGATGGCCTAAATCCAGGGTTTGATCAAAATGAAGTAAGACCTGTACCGGAAAACAAATCGAATGATTGGATTTATTGGTTAAATGTTGGTTATATCTATTATTTAGATTAATCTTTTTTTATAATCGTTTTAGTGTTCAGCGGTTATTATCCTATCGCCTGCTTTAAATCAGCTATCAAATCATCGATATCTTCAATCCCAACACTAAGACGTATTAAGCTATCTACCACGCCTGTCTTCTCGCGTTCTTCCTTCGGGATGCTTGCGTGGGTCATACTCGCAGGATGCCCTGCAAGACTCTCAACGCCCCCTAAGCTTTCAGCAAGCGTAAACACTTTTAAATTTTCAACAATTTTGATGGCTTCATCATAATTATTCCCTTTTGTTACAAAAGAGATCATTCCGCCAAAATCTTTCATTTGCGATTTTGCAATCTGGTGATTGGGGTGGTCTTCAAAACCTGGCCAATATACTTTTTCGATTTTAGGATGCTTAGCTAGGTATTTCGCAATAGCGGCTCCATTTTCGCAATGGCGCTGCATTCGTATGTGCAAGGTCTTTATTCCTCTTAACACTAAAAAACTATCTTGTGGCCCACATACGGCACCACTTGCGTTTTGAACAAAGTAGAGCCTTTCTGCTAACTTATCATCATTTACAACAAGTGCTCCCATTACCACATCACTATGTCCTCCCAAGTATTTTGTAGCACTATGCATTACGATATCGGCTCCCAAATCTAAAGGTTGCTGTAAATAAGGCGTAGCAAAGGTATTATCAACCGCCAGCAATACATCGTGTTTTTTCGCAATGGCTGCAGCTACTTTGATATCAATAATATTCATCATTGGGTTCGTAGGTGTTTCTACCCAAATGAGTTTTGTTTTCTTATTGATATAGTTTTCAATATTTGCAGCGTTTTCCATACCTATAAAATGAAACTTAATGCCAAATCCTTCAAAAATACTGGTAAATAGACGATACGAACCTCCATAAAGATCATTGGTAGAAACGACCTCGTCACCAGGTTTCAGTAATTTTATAACCGCATCAATTGCCGCAAGACCACTGCCAAAAGCCATCCCAAACTTTCCATTTTCAATACTGGCTACCGAACGCTCTAAGGCAGCCCTCGTTGGGTTACCGCTACGAGCATACTCAAAACCTTTATGACCGCCTGGCGTGGTTTGAGAAAAAGTAGTCGTCTGGTAAATAGGTGGCATGACAGAACCATACGCTGGATCTACATCCTTTTGACCACCGTGTATTGTCTTTGTATTAAATTTCATAGCGTTTCGTTTTACTGAATAATAAGCACCAATAATGGTGTTTAAATTAATAAAATCAAAAGTAACCGTTTCTTTTGATTCGCTGAATTCTGTTGTACTTTTAACGAATGAATAACAGATTAATTCTCATAGGCCTAGTACTGACTATAGTTCTAGGTTGCACCAACAAGAAACCTTTAAAAATTATCTCAAAAAGCTTTGCCGAAAATGACATCGCTGCCTGTAAAGAAGTAAACTGCCCAGAGATTACCATAAATTATTTTGAAACTACTGGGGAAGCAGCCGTTTCTAAAAAAATTAATGACTCGATACATCAATGGATTATCAATAGCCTCTATATTGGCGACCCTAACAATAAATCCACTGCAAAAAATATAACCGAAGCTGCTCAAGGATTTATCAAGGCGTACCGTCATGACAACGCAGCCTATCCAGACATGGCGGCCGAATATGAAGCACAGCTTACTATCACACCCATTTTAGTTACTGAAGAAATTCTTTCGGTTGAACTAAAACAGTATAATTATACAGGTGGCGCCCACGGATATGGATCTAGCACGTTTCATAATTTTGATGTTGAAACAGGCGAATCGGTTCCTCTAGACGCACTCTTTTCAAACCCTGAAGGATTTAAGAAACTTGCGGAAGGACATTTCAGAAAAAAACACGATATTCCTACAGATGAGACGATAAATGCCACTGGGCTTTGGTTTAAAAACGATGTCTTCTATCTGCCCAACAGCATTGGATTTACAAAGAAAAACGTACTCTTGGTATATAACCCGTATGAAATAGCATCATATGCACAGGGAGTTTTTGAAGTGAAAATACCTATAGAGGAGGCTGCCGAATTTCTTTCTGTTTCTATCCCTGAATAGCGCGCACTAACGCCATTACATATCCTAAATGGATTCCTTCATGAAAGTTATTGAATATCATAGCATCGGCGGCGCTTTTTAAAACCGTTTTT
>JGI24525J20082_1000298_pt1 | contig 24802 bp, 10 predicted proteins | sample LinPmetageLP50_FD_20082 | JGI IMG/M metagenome (IMG submission 20082) | reverse complement strand
CCTCGCTTTTCCGGAACTGTGCCGGCAATTCCGCGCCGGTATATGGCAAACACACCCGGTGCGGCCCGGCGCATTTGCTCCATGTCGCCGGAAATCAATGACTGCATGATCAACCCTTGAATGGTGCCTATAAACAGTGTGGCAGCAGCCTGATTATCAAGCTCACGCGGAAGTTCACCGCGCGACTTGGCGGTCTCGATCAGCTCGTTCAGGCGTTCTGCGTACTGTTTGAGCAACGCATGGGCCAGGCGTTTCGCCGGTGTTGCCTTGGCGCCCTGAAGCTCACCGAACAGCATACGTGGCGCCCCTGGGTGCTCGGAAACAAACGCGATGTGGGCCATGAACATGGCTTGCATTGCCTCAAGGGGCGACTCCATTCCGTCCGCAGCTTTCTCGATCCGCGACATCAGGCGTTCGGCAACCCATTTCATGACCGCCTGCCAGATGGCTTCTTTATTCGGGAAATGCCGGAACAGAGCTCCCTGAGTCAGTTTCATGTGTTTGGCGATTGCCGCCGTCGTTATGTCACCCGGGTTGGTCGTCGCGGCAAGATCAATTACCGCCTCAACGGTAACGTTGCGGCGCTCATTGGCTGGAAGATTCTTTTGTCTTGTCTTTTCCATCACACCCTCTCATAAACGTTACAGACTATTCGGCTTCTGCAGGCTCGCCGGCCGTCCAGCCCCAATCATCAAACAACACATAAACCGCCGGAATCATCACAAGTACCAACACGGTAGTGGCCAACAGGCCAAACACTACCGAAATCACCAGAGGTTTGATGGCCGCTGACTGCACGCTGGTTTCTGCCAGCAAGGGCAACAACCCGGCGATGGTGGTGGTGGAGGTAATGAGGATGGCGCGTAGCCTGTCGCGACTGGCCTGCCCTGCCGCGACAATTGCAGTTATGCCCTTTCTGCGGTGTTCCTTGATGAACTGAACCAGCAGTATAGAATCGTTTACCACTATGCCGGCCAGAGACGCGGCACCGATCATCGATGGCATGGAGATGTACCAGCCCAGCAAAACATGCCCCCAAAGCGCGCCGACAAAAGCCAGCGGAATCGCCAGCATAACAATAAGCGGCTCGGCGTAGCTGCGAAACTGGAAGGACAGAATCAAAAATACACCCAGCAAACCAACCATCAGCCCACGGGCAATGGAACCGCCTGTTTCTGCGGAACGAGCCACCTGGCCTTCAAAGCTGACTGTCACATTTGGATGGCGCTGCTCAAACTCCATCAGCCATTGGCTGCGCATATCATTAACAACGGCCTGAGCGCTCGCCTTGCGCGCATCCACATTAGCCTGAACCGTAACGGTGCGCTGTCCGCCAACACGTGTGATCATGCCCCAATTGCGCTGATCGTGGATATCGGCAACAACTTCCAGCGGCATCTGACGCCCATCGGGCATCAGAATGGTCTGTTGCGCCAGGTCATCAAGGCTGGACCTGTCAGGCTCGGCTTGGCGTACCAGTATTTCCACATCGCGCTGGTCTATGCGCTGCGTATCAGCAATCTCCCCAAGGAAGGCGGCACGCAACTGGGATGCGACCATTTCCGCGGTTAATCCGGATGCCAGTGCACCGTCCGTCAGGGTAAAGGTTCGCTGCGGTTTACCGGGGCGCAGATCATCAATAATGTTGTAGACGGCCTCATAACCGGTCAGATGATCGCTCACCTCCAGCGAGGCCGCCTTCAGTTCTTTGAGGTTCATCCCCTGCAACCGCACTTCGATGGGTATGCCGGCAGGGCCGAAACCCGGTTCCTGAATAATCAGGCTCGAAAGCCCGGGAATATCGCCAATCTGTTTGCGCCAGGCAACCGTCAGCTCATCCAGCGTCAGCGTTCGGAGTTCGGCACTCAACAGATCGACCATCACCGTCGCGACGTGTGCGCCCGCCTCTTGCGCGCTGGGGTTATAATTGAAGCGCACCTGAATGGCGTCCACCAATGGAAACTCATCGGGCTGCTCCGGCGTTAAAACATCATTGAGATGCCACATCGCGTCTGCAATCTTTGCGGCGGCCAGTTCTGTGCGCTCCAGTGGGGTGCCCTGAGGCAACAAAAGCCGTGCCTCCAGTGTATCGCCGTCAAGATCCGGCATGGCTTCTGTGCTGACGTGGCCACCAGCCATAAAACCTGCGGTGCCCAACAAAATGAACAACACCCCACCCAACACGGCATACCGCCAGTTCACTGCAGTGTCGGCGAGCCTGCCGACGCGTTCCTGAAAGGCACCAAAATAGCGGTCAAAGGCTGTGCGAAAACGGGATTGAGTGCTCATCTGCAACGACGGAACGCTACCTTTGAGATGATGAGGCAGGATCCAGAGTGCTTCGATAAGGCTCGCGAAAAGCGCTGCAATCAACACCACCGGCAACACTTCAAGTACCGCACCCAGCTCCCCGGCAAGAAACGCCAGAGGCGCAAACACCCAGACGGTTGTCAGGAAAGACGATACAACTCCCGGCAACACCTGCCGTGTACCCTCCACTACGGCTTCCAGAGGCGACGCCCCGTTCCGGGCATGGACGGCGATATTATCAACTATCACCACGGCATCATCCATAACGATACCTATCGCCATCAACAAGGCTACGAGTGTGATCATGTTCAACGACAAGCCGCTCAGACTCATCACAAAAAAAGCGCCTGCAAACGCGACGGGCAAGCCGAGTACCGCCCAAAGTGCGAGGCGTGGACGGAAGAACAACCCCATCACCACGATCAGCAAAGCCAATCCCGCTAACCCGTTGCTAACCAGCATTTCCAGGCGATCGCGCACGATACTGGTCATATTCTGAGTCAGGGTCAGCTGCAGTGGCCCATCGATACGCTGGCGCTCAACGTCTATTAATTTTTTCAGTTCTTCCAGTACGTTCAACGAATCATCACGAAGCGTCTTGCTGACCTCCAGCACCACCGCTCGCTGGTTGTTGAAATAGATCTGTGCCTCGGGTTGCTCTCCAGTTTCCCGCAGGGTCGCTATCTGACCAAGGGTAAGCTCACCACTGCCACTGCCTGAAACCACCACGAGTTCTGAAAGCTCTCGCAGGCTTCGCCGCTGATCGGTAAAACGCAGCAAAATGTCACGATCCGGAGTCTCCAGAGTACCCAAGGGCACATCAATGCTCTGCTGCCTGAGCCGCATCGCCAGATCACTGGCCGACAATCCGTACTGAGCCAGCGACGCCCGCGATACCTCCACTTGCCATTGACGCTGGGAAAGCCCCTGCAGAGTGACCTGGGCCACACCGGGAAGCGTCATGATGCGTTCTTCGAGTTGCAAAGCGTAGTCTTCAAGCTGGTTTGGTGCCATGTCGCCATAAACTGCAACGGCCGCTACCAGGTCACTGCGGTGCAGCTCCCGTACCACAGGTCTTTCGGCCCGAGCTGGCAAATCGGTAAGCGCATTGACTTCGGTATCGATATCGCTCAGAAAGCGGATAGAATCTCCGGCAGCCTCCATGGAGACGGTGGCGCGGGCGAGATTGTCCTGTGCAACGCACCTTATCTCATCGAGGTAATCAACACCTTTGACGGCATCGTACAAACGGCGACAGACCGCGTCTTCAACGTCGGCAGCACTGGCGCCGCGATAAACGACGTCGATACTGACCTCAACAGGGCGGTAATCAGGAAAAGTTTCACGTTTGAGATTTGGCGCCGCGAACAGTCCCGCAGCCAACAGCAGTATCAACAGCAGATTGGCCGCTGTGGGATGGCCTGCAAACCAGCGGATCATTGCGCCGCACCCAGGGCAAGTTGCTTCAGGTGTTGTTCAAGATCTATGTTGCGATGTGGCGTTACTTTCATGCCGGCGATGGCAGGCACAGGATCATCCGTGATCAGCAGCTCGCCGGCCACCAACCCACTCTCAATCACCGCCAGACCATTCTGCTCAAAGGCGACCCTCACTGGGCGCCGCTGCAGAAGGTTACCCGCTCCCAGCAGGTAGATCTCGCCCTGATGCACCGCCGAAGACGGCACCACCAGCAAGGGTTTGGGACTGTCGACGGCGAAATTGACCTGAACATGCATATCACGCTGCAATGCGGGGCGCCCGGGCAATCGTGCAAGGCTGTATGGCTGGTCCACGGTAACGACTACCCGCCCGCTGCGTGTACCGGGATCCAGGCCACTGGCCACTCTGGTAACGCTTGCAGGCCAGCGCACGGTCGGAAAGCCGGTCAGTTCCAGTTCGCTGCGGATGACTGAAAAATCAAGCCGCTCGGTGATATCCAGCGCGGATCCCTGCGAATCAATGGGTCTCGCCACGGCTTTCATAAGCCTGCGCAACATGGTCAGAGGCACCTGCGCTTCAACTTCAGCCTGTTCAATACCATCCGCAAGAAACAGCGATTGTCCGATGCCCGCGTACTGGTGCTCTTCCACTTCGACAGCGCGGATGCGCAGATCATAGGGAGCAATAAAGCGAGTATCTGCAAGATCCTGGTGTCCCTGTTCCAGACGCGTATTAGCGCGCTGTATCTGGGCATCAAGATACTGCTGTTTTGAAGGCAACAACGAGAGCTGGTTATCCAGCGACTGTACAAGTTGGCGCTGCGAAAGCGTTGAGCGCCGTTGTTCATCAAGCCGTGACCGGGATACAGCGCCGGTTTCAAGGAGACGCTCGATCCGACTTAATTCCCCTTCGGATAACTGTAGCCGTTCACTTTCCAGCCGCAGCAGGTGGCGGGTATTTTGTGTTTCTGCATCAAGCTGAGCTTGCTCAGCCGCCAGGGAGGCCAGCTCGGCTTCGGTCTCGGCAATCGCCAACTGGTAGCGCCCCGGATCCAGCACCATCAGCAATGTACCAGCCGGCAGCAAGGTACCGCTGTTGAGATCCTCATGGCGCTGAATGACTCGCCCAGCGACGTTGGCCACGGCCTGCCAGGTTTGTACTGGCCGGGTAACACCAAAGCCCCGCGCGGTGAGGACAAAAGGCATGGACTGAACTTCGATGACTGTCAGCGGCAAGGGTGGAGTATTCGACTCGTTGTGTGCCGGCCTCTCGCGCAAAAAAATGAGAAGCGTAATCAGGAGAACCCCGCCCACCAGGCCGGCCAAGGCAAACATCTTTCTATTTCCGAGTCGCCGCAGAGCCATTGAGTTTTCCCTTTTGAAATTAGCCGACAGAAAAGATAGTAATTAGTTACTATCTTTTCTGCAACCAATAGGCGAGATTTTGTTTTCAGAGATTGGGATAACTATTTGGCGCTGGCCATCGTTGCGGTTACAGCGCAGAAATTCCGAGCTTGCCAGCCACTCCGAGTCCGGATATTTACGAGCACGATGCCAATCTGCTGATGGCTCTTGATCTGCCCTTGGCGCTCAGTAAATAAGCGGCACAAACCGAAAGCCGGAGAACTCGCTCTGCTCAATGCTACCGTCCTCGCGCTTGAAGACGACAATCATATCGTTCTTGATTGGGATCACCATGATGCCGCCAGGCTTGAGTTGGTCAACCAGTTCGGAAGGGAGCTCTTCTGCGGCGGCGGATACCAGGATCTTGTCGAACGTCTGCCCTGGAATACCCAGAGCCTCGCCGGCCAACTCCAGCCCGATATTGGTAAACGGGTATTTTTTGAGATTACTTCGTGCCAGCTCCAGAAGCTCGGGAACGAGCTCGACCCCCGTCACAAATCCTGATTTGGCCGTTTGCGCCAGAAGCGCTGTGCTCCACCCCGAACCACAGCCGATGTCCAGAATATTGTCACTTTCTTGAAGCTCCAGAAGCTCCAGCATGAAAGCCACGGTGTAAGGTTGGGAGATCGTTTGCCCTGCCCCGATGGCAAGAGGATGATCTTCATAGGCCTCATCCTGCAAGTTCGGGCTGACAAAATCCTTACGGTCAATAGCGTTAAAGCTCTTGATAAGCAGTGAAGACTTGAGCACACCGCGCTGCTGCAGATAACGAGAGAGTGCAAAATGGCTGCTCATGCGCTTGGTTACGCTCCCATCGCCGATGTCGTTGTAAGCCTGGCCGGCCATGGATATGATGATGACGATGCGTTCATAATTTGTAAAGGCGAAGAAAGGCGGAGGCCCGACCCAACAACTGAGTTGTAAACTTCTGCCCGACGTCAGTTCGTCGTGAGGAGTACGGCATGTCTGAACCTGGAATCTCGACGGGGGCTCTGCAATCGGATCAGCCCGCTGAGCAGCGCACCCTTCGCCATGTTCTGGCGTGTGTTGATGCGTCTTCTTTTACGGAAGCCATTTTGGCGCACTCGGTCGCAGTGGCCGAGGCCATCGGTGCGCGAATTACTGTCATGCACGTGCTCGAATTACCAGCGGCTCAGGAGCCGATGGATCCGGTAGAGTGGGCGTTGCGCCACCGCGACGCGACAGCATATCTGCAGGAACACAGCTCGCGCATCGGCGATTTATACGCAGATGCAGTGATCGTGGCCGGGCCACCCGCCGAGCGCATCAGCGCATGGGCTCAGGACAATGCGGTGGACCTGATCGTACTGGGTCGAGACGGCGAAAGCGATGGATCCTTCGTCCGACTGGGCGACACGGCGCGTCGGGTTGCGGAGGTCGCTAACGCGTCAGTGCTGCTTGTTCCGTCGATGCGAAGCGGCAACGGCTCGATACACTATCGTAAGGTGATCGTCCCGCTCGACGGATCGTCACGATCGGAATGTGCCTTGCCACTTGGCCTGAAGATTGCGACTGCCCACGAAGCCGAGATGCTGCTCGTTCACGCCGCCCCGAAAGTCGATCTCATCGAATCGGACCTGCTCGATGAGGAGGCCGTCGCCTTGCGCGATCGGCTGTATCGTCGCAACGAACGCACCGCCCGCCAGTACCTGGACGGAATCCGATCCCGATTACCCGCCACACCGACGACCCGAACCCGGTTATTACCCAGCGGTGATGCCCGCCGCGCGCTTGCACACACGGCTGCCGAGGAAGGCGCCGATCTGATGGTGCTTTCGTCTGCCGGCAAGAGCGGGCATGCGGATATGTCCGTGGGCAGTGTCGCCGACTATCTGATCAACCACATGAACATCCCGGTACTGCTTGTACGGCAACACAAGAGAAATCCGCAGACAGCTCACAGGAATCCAGACCATGCCATGGACACGAGGCTACCGAGCCAGGGGATGATGTGACACTGACCGCACAGTTACAGGAAGACATCACCGTCCCGGCCAGCGTGCATGCCCGGGGTGCGACCGCGCTCCGGGCATGTCACGACATAGTCGCGGCCCCGCCCGAGGCGGCCTCCGCCTGGCGACAGCTCTCCGCCCTTCTCTCCTGGCTGGATCGCGCTCGCGACCAATGCGTCGACCCACCGCCCCATGTGACCAAAGCCTCGGAGTGGCTGCTCGACAATGCGTTTCATTTGCGCCGCGCCGTCCGGCAGGTGCGCGAAGATCTCCCCGCCACGTTCTATCGGCGCTTGCCGCGACTTGCCGCGCCCGAATACCGCGGAGTTCCCCGCGTCCTGGCGCTGGCGCGAGGCATGCTCGACGTGACCCAAATACAGATCGGCTTCGCTGGGGCGACGGAGTTCCTTAATGTTTATCAGCAAGAGGGGCCACTGACGATCGCCGAACTCTGGGCGCTCCCGGCAATGTTGCGCCTGGTCTGTCTGGAGGAACTCGTCCAGTCGTTTTCCGAACTCCTGCCTGAACTCGCCCCGCCATTTGAACCGACGCCGCGTTCGACACTGCACCAGGCACTCGACCCGACCGAAGGCGTTTCACGCGCAATCTCAGCCCTCGTGGCGATTTCGAACATCCCCTGGAAAGCGTTCTTTGAGCAGGCGAGCCATGTCGAGACGATCCTGCGGGATGATCCCGCCGGCGTCTATTCGGCCATGGATTTCGACACCCGCGACCGATATCGCAATGCTGTGGAGGACATTGCCGACGGCGCGCCCGCCACCGAGTGGGAAGTCGCCGAGGCCGCACTGGAACTGGCGTGCGCTCATGCCGGCGCAAGGCGCTCAGGGCACGTCGGTTGTTGGCTAGTCGCGGAAGGTCGCGCGGAACTTGAGCGGCAGGTCGGCTTTCGTGCCGGGTGGCGCGGGAGCTGGCGTCGCTGGATCATGGCGCATCCCGGCAGAAGTTATGCCGGGGCACTGACAGGCGTCGCCCTGGCCGCCCTGCTCTTTCCGGCACTGCTGCTCGCCGAATTCGACGCCAGCGCGGCAGCGTGGGTAGCTGGATTTGTGCTGGTGCTCACGCCGGCCATGATCATCGGTGTCACGTTCACGCACTGGCTCATCAGCCGAACCGTCCCGCCCCGGGTGCTGCCAAAACTCGACGTTGAGCATGGCCTGGACGCAGGCTGCGAGACGGCACTGGTAGTGCCAGTGATTCTGCACCACGAAGCCGAGGTCGCGCCGATGATCGAGCGGCTGGAAATGCACTGGTTGTCGAATCCGGATCCGCTGGTGCGCGTGGTGCTGCTGAGCGATCTCGCGGACGCCAATTCGGAACACGCGCCGTTAGATGCGCCGATCGAAACCGCTCTCGTAGCCGGTGTGCGCCGCCTCAATACGCGCTACGCCGAGCAGGCTCCGTTCGTGCTGCTGCACCGCAGGCGCCGCTGGAATGCCGCCGAAGGCTGCTGGATGGGATGGGAACGCAAGCGCGGCAAGCTCGAGGAACTCGTCAGCCTCATCCTGGGCCACCGGCCCCATGCGTTTGCATTGCGTGAAGGCGATATCGACGCGCTGTGCCGGACTCGCTTCGTCGTCACACTCGATGCGGACACCAGGGCGCAGCCGAACGACATCAACCGGCTGGTGGGAACAATGGCTCATCCGCTCAACCACGTTGAGTTCAATTCAGCCACCGGAAGACCGACACGCGGTTATACATTCATCCAGCCCCGGGTGGAGATTTCACCCGATGCCGGAGACCGGTCGCTGTTCACCCGCCTCTACGCCGGCGATACGACGATCGACATATACAGCCGCGCGGCATCGGATGTCTATCAGGATCTGTTCGGCGAAGGGATATTCACCGGCAAGGGCGCGTTCGATGTCGCCGCATTCCACGAAAGCCTGCACGGACGCGTACCGGAAAACGCGATCCTCAGCCACGACCTGTTCGAAGGACTTCACGGTCGCGCAGCGCTCGCCAGCGACATCGTTTTCTACGAGGACTTCCCCGCAAACTATCTCGCCTACGCCCGACGCGCCCTGCGCTGGATCCGGGGAGACTGGCAGCTCGCGCCCTGGCTGGGCGGCATCGTACCGTGTCGCGGCAACAGGCGCCTTCCCAACCGGCTTTCAATGCTTGATCGCTGGAAAGTGTTCGACAACCTGCGCCGCAGCCTGATCGCCCCCATGCTCGTCGCCTTGGCGACGGCTGGATGGCTGCTGCTGCCGGGACAAGCCCTGATCTGGACGCTTCTGACCGTGGGCGCGCCGGGTGCCCATCTGTTCACCGACCTCATCCCCCGCTTGGCGCGCGGGCGCAAGCGAGGCACGATGCGGAGCATTCTGCATCCGCTGGCCGATCACGCCGGGCGCTGGCTGCTGGCTGTCATCTTCCTGGCCCACGAGGCCGCGGTCGCAAGCGAAGCGATCGCCCGCACGCTTTGGCGAATGCATGTCTCCCACCGCCGAATGCTGGAATGGACGTCGGCGGCCCATTCCGCTGCGGAGGTTTCGCAAACCCGGCTCGGGACCTGGCGCGAAATGGCTGCGGCTCCGTTCCTCGCGATCGTGATCGCAGTGACCCTCGCGTGGCTGAATCCCTTCGCGCTGTCAGGAGCCGCACCGTTACTGCTGCTGTGGTTCGCCTCGCCCCAGATCGCCTGGCTGATCAGCCGCAAGCGCCAACCGGTATCGGAGATCCTGGGGGAGGAAGACAAGCTTTATCTGCGTCTGGTTGCGCGACGCACCTGGCTGTACTTTGAGACGTTCGCCGGCCCCGACGACAACTGGCTGCCGCCCGACAACTATCAGGCCACTCCGCACGAGGACATCGCGCACCGCTCCTCACCGACCAACGTCGGGATGTTTTTCCTGTCTGCACTGACGGCCTGGGATCTGGGCCACATCGGGCGCAGGGATCTTGCCGCGCGCATGACCGCCGCACTGGACGCTCTTGATCGATTGGAGACTCATGCCGGCCACACGCTTAACTGGTTCGACACCAGAACCCTCGAACCGCTCGATCCGCGCTACGTCTCGACGGTCGACAGCGGCAACCTGGCTGCGAGCCTGCTGACATTGTGTGCAGGCTGCCGGGAGGCTGTGGCCGGCTCACTGCTGTCTCCGGCGCGGTGGGACGGCCTTGGTGATACCCTGCTTTTGCTTCGAGATGCCGTCTCCGCTCTGCCCGAGACGGATCAAGAGACCATCGCCGATCACCTCGATGCCATCGTCAATCAGTTGCCCGCGATCCGCTGCGCGCCGAAGGACTGGCGTTCCGCTCTGGTAAGGCTCGCCACGAATGACTGGCCACAGGTTCAAATGGGCATCGCCCGGGTGCTCAAAACCGGCCTCGAGGCCGATCCTCACGAAATCCATCTATGGCTCAAGCGCGCCGATCACCACTTGATGACCATGCAGCGGGATCTCAACGTGCTGGCACCCTGGCTCGCCCTGATCGAGGCATCGCCTTCCGGGCTGGACGGCATGTCGACGCTGCTCGAGGTGCTACCCCAACCCGACGCTCTTCTCGCCGTGAGAGTCGACAGGATCGACCGGGCGCGCCGCATCCTTTCACAACTGACTCCGGTCGACCCGGTGGGCCGACAATGGGTCGCCGAGATGACAGCAGCACTCGACCGGGGAGAGAGTGCCTGGCGCGATCTTGGCGACAGCCTCAACCAGTGCGCTGCGCGGGCGGAGGACCGTGCCTTCGGCATGAACTTCCACCCACTCTATGACGAGGAGACCAACACCTTCTTCATCGGTCACGACCTCGATTCCGATCGCCTCGACCCGCACCACTACGACCTGCTGGCGAGCGAAGCCCGCCTGGCCAGCTATTTCGCCATCGCCAAGCGGGACGTGCCCGTCAAACACTGGTTCCATCTGGGGAGACCAATCTCCAGGGCAGCCGGTACACTGACGATGCTGTCGTGGAACGGATCGATGTTCGAGTACCTCATGCCGGCTTTGCTATTGCCGAGCGAGGCCGGCCGGCTCCTCGGCCAGAGCGAGCGAGCTGCGGTCACCGTACAGCAGCGCTATGGCGAGACGCTAAACTTGCCATGGGGTGTGTCTGAATCCGGTTTTGCCGCCCGTGACGACGCGCATCACTACCAGTATCAGGCATTTGGCGTTCCCGGACTCGGCCTGAAGCGCGGCCTGGCGGAAGACTATGTCATCGCACCCTATGCCACTGCCTTGGCATTGAGTGTCGCGCCAGCCGCAGCTACCTCTAATCTGCGTCGTATGGACAAGCTCGGCCTGCGTGACCGTTACGGATTTTTCGAGGCCGCCGACTTCACGCCGGATCGGCTACCGATAGAGGGCGGCTTCGCACCGGTCCGTGCCTACATGGCTCATCATCAAGGCATGATCTGTGCCGCGATCGGCAACGCGCTGAACGATGACATCCTGATCAGGCGTTTTGGCCGCAATCCGCGCATGCACGCCACCGAGCTGCTGCTGCAGGAGCGTGTTCCGTGGGAGTTTACACCCGAGCAGCCGACCGAAACTGACGCTGCGACAGCGGATTTGACGCGTATCCCGACACCGGCGCTGCATAGCTGGACGACACTGGATCAGCCCGGCCCTCAGCTACACGTGCTGGGCAACGGCAGTTTGGCCGCCTGGATCAGCGATACCGGAGACAGCGTGCTTTGGTGGCGCGGACAAGCTCTGACGCGCTGGGCGGGAGATCCCGTTCGCCGTGGCGGCGAGGCGCGGATCCATGTCAGCGAGCGCGGCGGCGCTGCCTGGTCGCTTGGTGGACACGGCTCGAACCGAATGTCGGACACATGCTACCACGCCCACAAGATTGAATTTCACGAGCGCAGGAACGGTTTGTCGACGAACCTCGAAATCGTAATTGCGCCCGGCGACAACGTAGAAATCCGCCGCATCACGCTCTCCAACGACAGCGACCGGGAGCGCGAGATGGACGTGACGAGTTATGCGGAGGTGGTGCTTTCAGCGTCTGACAGCCATGAGCGACATCCCGCCTTCAGCAAGCTCTTCATCCACAGCGAGCGCCTCGATCACCAGAACGCGCTTGTCTTCGAGCGCCGTCCCCGACGACTCGACGATCGACCGCCAGTTCTGCTTCATCGCCTGCTGTCCACCGATGACACGGTCACACCCGCCGGCTTCGAGACCGACCGCAGAAGGTTTCTAGGTCGACATGGCGACCCGGAGCGACCGCTGGGCGCGACCGAGGCGCTGGATGGTTCGGTTGGCTGGACCCTTGATCCGATCATGGCTTTGCGCGCGCATGTCCTCCTGCCCCCCGGAGCGCAGGCAAGGATCGATTTTGTGACGGTCGCCGCCGGTTCAAAGGAGACAACACTCGAGATCGCCGAGCGCTTCGCGACCGGGCCAGCTCTCGACTGGGCAACAGAAGACGCGCGGCGATCAGCCGCACTCGAAGCGCGACGTCTCGGGCTCGATGCGCGCACGCTGGCTGAGGCACAGGCCCTGTGCCGCGACCTGCTCTTCCCGCGTACGCCGCCAATCCTGTTGGCGGCAGCCTCGGACACAGCGCTTCCTGCCCAGCCACAGCTCTGGAGCATGGGGCTATCCGGTGACCTGCCGATCGTGCTGGTGCGGGTCGCCGACGAGGCGCATGCGGCGCTGCTGCCAACTATCATCCGAGCTCATCGATGGTGGCAGAAGCGTGGCCTGCGTGCGGACCTGGTGTTCCTGCAGGAGGCCACCTCTGGGTATCAGGAGCCAATTCGCGAACTGCTGTTTGCCGCGCTTCGCGACGTAAACGTGCTTGAGGGACTGGGGGGACAAGGAGGCGTTCACCTCTTGGCGACTGACCGGATCGGTGCTGTCGAGCGGCGCGCACTTGAGGCCACGGCCCGCATTTCACTGGATGCAGCGGCAGGATCGCTGGCCACTGCGTTGGCTCCGTCGCGGCCTCGGCGCACGCCGCTGCCCCGGTTCCAGCCGCTCGGAGCGACCACGTCCGAACCACTGCACGTGGCACCACCGCAGCGTCCCGGCGACCTCATTTTCGACAACTCGCTGGGAGGCTTCGCTCCGGTAACAGGCGACTACGCAATTCATCTCGACGGCGGGCGCGTGACGCCGTCGCCCTGGTGCAACGTGCTGGCAAACGAGAATTTCGGCTCGATCGTCTCAGAAGCGGGGCTGGGCTTCACCTGGTGCCTAAATAGCGGCGAGCATCGCCTCACTCCTTGGTCGAACGACCCGGTGATCGATCCGCAGACCGAGGCACTCTACCTGCGCGACGAGGAGACAGCCAACATCTGGACCCCCACCCCTCTGCCTGCAGGCGGCCATGCACCCTGCCAGATCCACCACCATGCCGGTGCCACGACCTGGCGGCGCAACACCGAGGGGCTGGAACAGAGTCTCACCGTCTTTGTTCCCCCCGACGCCCCGGTGAAACTGGTGCTACTGACACTGACCAATCCGGGCGAGCGCGGGCGCCGGTTTACCGCAACCTACTATGCCGAGTGGCTGCTTGGCTCCATGTCCAACACGGCACGACCGCATCTGGTCTGCGGCTTCGATGCCGAAGGCCAGACACTGATCGCACGCAATGGTTGGAACCCTGAATTCGGCAAGCGCACGGCGTTTCTGGCTGCCAGCCGCCCGCCGCACAGCCTGACCTGTGACCGCGCGGCGTTTCTCGGCCGCCACGGCGATCCGGCCCGACCGGCCGGCCTCGCGGCCTGGAGCCTCGACGGTGATCTCGACAACGTAGCCGACCCTTGTGCGGCGTTCCAGGTCCACATGGATCTGGCGGCCGGCGCGACCGAGGAGGTCGTGTTCGTGCTCGGCGAGGGCAGCGATCCTGCCGAGGCGGCACGACTCGCGACCCACTGGGCGAGCGTTAAAACAGCCAGGCAGGGGTTGGCCGACAACGATGCCGTCTGGAAGCGGCGGCTCGGTGCCGTTCAGGTCACCACGCCGGACCCGGCTTTTGACTTGCTGGTCAATCGCTGGCTTATCAACCAGACCTTCGCCTCGCGTGTGCTGGCGCGGGCCGGATTCCAACAAGCCGGGGGCGCCTTCGGTTTCCGTGACCAGCTTCAGGACATGATGGCACTGCTGTTCATCGAGCCGCAGCGCGTACGTGCACATATCCTGGAAAGCGCCTCGCACCAGTTCGAGGAGGGTGATGTACTGCACTGGTGGCACCCGCCTCAGGGAAGAGGTGTACGAACGCGCTGCTCGGACGATTTACTGTGGCTGGCCTACGCCACTGGTCGTTACGTCGAGGCGACCGGTGATACGTCCATCCTCGCCGAGGAAGTCCCGTTCCTCTCTGCTCCGCCACTGGAAGCCAGCGAGGAAGATCGCTACGCGCTGTTTGAGGCTGGAGATGAACGCGGAACTTTGTTCGAGCATTGCCGGCGCGCGCTGGATCGCGGCGTCACCGCAGGGGTTCATGGACTGCCGCTCATCGGCGCGGGAGACTGGAACGACGGTATGGACCGCGTCGGCAGCGAGGGACGCGGCGAAAGCGTATGGCTCGCCTGGTTCGCCGCGACATGCGCCGAGACCTTCGCCAACCTCGCAAAAGACATCGGGCGCAACGACCTCGATAATCTCTGTAGGGCGCGCGCCGATGATCTGCGCCGAGCGGCCGATGCAGCAGGCTGGGATGGCGAATGGTACGCGCGCGCCTTCGCGGATGACGGGCTTCCATGGGGCTCGAAAGATTCCGAAGAGTGCCAGATCGACAGCATTTCCCAGTCCTGGGCGGTGCTGGCCGACGGGCTCTCACCCGAGCGAACCTTAGCGGCCATCAACGCTGCGACCAACCGCCTGGTCGATCACGAGGCACGGCTGGTGCGTCTGCTCACCCCACCATTCGATCGGACACTGCGCGATCCGGGTTACATTCGCGCTTACCCGCCGGGTGTCCGGGAGAATGGCGGTCAGTATACCCATGCTGCGGCATGGCTGGGTCTGGCCCACGCACAGCTCGGCAATGGCGACATAGCCTACAAGATCTTCGACCTGATTAACCCCATCCGCCGCACCGACGACCTCGGCGGGGCCGAACTTTACCGCGGCGAGCCCTACGTTCTGGCCGCCGACGTGCGCGGCGCTGAACCGGGCATCGGCCAAGCCGGCTGGACCTGGTACACCGGGGCGGCCGGCTGGAGCTGGCAGTTAGCCGTCGAAGGTATTCTCGGCCTGAGCCTGCAGCGCGGCGCAGTTCGGATCGCTCCCCGAATCCCCGCAAACTGGGGTGGCGCCACGGTCCGGATCAACGGCCCCGACGGCCTTCTGATCGTCACGATCGAGGATCCCGAACGCATGGGCACCGGGCGCGTGGAGCTTGAGGTAGACGGGCAGCCTGTGGCAGGCGATTGCATTGCCATCCCGACAGGTGGAACGACAAAATGCGTCACCGCCCGCTTGGGGCGGCTGTCTTTGGACTGATCAACAAGCCTTTCACGGACGCCTCCGGCCGATGGTCTCATTGGCCGTAATCTTGATGTGGATCAAGAACACTACGCGCTGTCCGTGCAAGCTTAGGGTAGCAAAACATGGTATTGGCAGCTTTGCGCCATCAAAGGAGAAAGTGTCATGAAAGCATTGGTATTCCATGGGCCCGGTAAACGCAGTTGGGAAGACAAACCGCAGCCTGCAATCGAGAAACCCACGGATGCGGTGGTTCGCATCACTCACACCACCATCTGCGGTACTGACCTGCACATCCTCAAAGGCGATGTACCTGCAGTAGAGGCTGGCCGCATTCTGGGCCACGAAGGCTTGGGGGTTGTGGAAGAGGTCGGTGATGGCGTAAGCAACATCAAGGTTGGCGACGAGGTACTGATTTCCTGTGTCACTTCCTGCGGCCGCTGCGACTACTGCAAACGCGGCATTTATGCCCATTGTCGTGACGGCGGCTGGATTCTCGGCCACCTGATCGACGGCACCCAGGCCGAATATGTGCGCATCCCCCACGCGGATAACAGCCTGTATGTTCTACCGAAAGACATGGATCGCGCTGCAGCCGTCATGCTCAGCGATATCCTGCCCACCGGACACGAAATTGGTGCCTTGAACGGCGAGGTAAAACTCGGCGACACAGTGGCGATCATCGGTGCTGGCCCTATCGGATTGGCAGCCCTGATGACCTCGCGCTTCTACTCACCTGCGCGGATCATCATGGTCGATCCAGACGAGAACCGTCTGGCCATGGCCAAGATGCTCGGCGCAACCGACACTGTAGCTCGGGACCCAATTGAAGCCATCAAAAAGCTAACAAATGGTGAAGGCGTAGATGTCGCAATGGAAGCGGTAGGTATTCCCGAAACCTTCGACATCTGCCAAAACATTGTCCGCGCAGGCGGCCATATCGCCAACATCGGGGTGCATGGCAAGAGCGTTGAGTTCAAGCTGCAGGACTTGTGGATCAAGAACATCACCCTGCGCACCGGTCTGGTAAATACCGACACCATTCCTGTTCTGATGCGGACTGTGGAAAGCGGCGGCGTCAAGCCCGAGGATCTGGTCACCCATCGCTTTCAACTCAACGAGATTGAAAAGGCCTACGATATTTTCAGCGACGCCGCGAAAACGCAAGCCATCAAGATGCTGTTGACAGCTGAGTGATCGGGTCACCAGCAACAGAGACAGCGAACTGAAACGCACCGCGCAACAATTGAGCGGTGCGTTTCAGTAGTGAGTCGTGCCCCGGTGTTTGCGTAAACCACCGCTAGCCGAAGTTACAGATACTTCTCCATCGGCAACAAGCTGAACAGGCCGGATTTGAAACGCCGCCAGAATCCCGTGGCCGGTTCGTGCGTCCAGGATTGCTCCTCACCCGCCGACCAGAGCAACTGCCCATCCGCGCCCCGGGTCACCCGCCAGCTGTTTTCCGGCGCCATTGCCGTTTCGATGCTCTGCGCAAGCTGCTCTGCCAGTTGGGGGCTGTGGATCACCAGCACGGTTTCAGAATTGAGGTAGATCGAACGCAGGTTGATGTTGAACGAGCCGATGTACAAGGTTTTGCGATCGAACACCGCCGATTTGGCGTGCAGGCCCACCGCACCGTTACGGCAGAAGCCGGGCATCTCAACCCAACTTGAGCATGCGGCTGCGTCTGGCCGCAGCTCATAAAGTTCCAACCCGTTGGCGAGCATCGCACCGCGACGACGTGCGTAGCCGGCATGATTGGTGGTGAGATCGTTGGAGGCCAGCGAATTGGTCAGAGCCAAGACACGGACGCCTCGTGCCCTGATCTGTCTCAGTATATCGAGCTGATCGTCTCCGAGAATGAGATACGCAGACTCCACCAGAATATCCTCGTCAGCCTGCTCAACAAGTTGGTGCAGCATCTGAGCACTGCGCTGGGGGCTATCCGGATCCGCTTGAGTATTTACTGATGGTGAGTCAAATACCAACTCTCCCTCGGCCCAGATCAGTCCCGACAGCATCTGCAACATGTACTCAAGCGCCGACCTCGAGTTTTGCGGCGGCACCCGGGTGAGCCCGGTGGTATCGGAAGCGGTCGCACGGATCTGATCCAACTGTGCGTTCAGGCCTTGCTCCTGCACAGCATCAGGCTCCAACTGGCTTATGGGGTAGCTTGACGCGCTGTTCCAGAACGCATCGAAATTGGCGGACAGGTCAGCAACGATCGGACCTGCGATCAGGACATCGCGGTCGCGAAAATTCACCTGTGGGTGTAAATCGAAGTACTCATCCCCGATATTGCGGCCACCCATGATGCCTAGCGCACCGTCGACCACGAAGGTCTTGTTGTGCATGCGCTGATTGAGACGCTGAAAGTCAGTGATAAAGCTCAGCCATTTACCGATACCCGAGCGGACCGCGAAGGGATTGTAAATGGAAATCTCGATATTGGGATGCTGATCCAGCGCGGCGAGCATGGTGTCGCGACCGTCGAGGTTCACATCATCGAGCAACAGCCGCACACGCACACCGCGGTCGGCAGCCACCAGCAGACGTCGCGCCAGATAGGTCCCCGACACATCACTGTTCCAGATGTAGTACTGCGCGTCGATACTTTGCTCGGCAGCCTCAATCAGCGCGGCGCGCTGCAGAAAGGCCTGGCGACCAGTGTCCTGAATGTAAAATCCGGAATCACTCGGTTGATTCTGCAGGTAGGGCTGAACCTCCCGGCCCAGGCGCGTTTCCTCCGAACGATCAAACGCGTACGACAGCGACGATACATTTTGAGGGGGCAACTCAGCGCAACCCTGTATATACGGAATGAAGACCAGGATACATATACTCCTGGCACACAGTGAGCGCTTTGAAACTGCCGTCATCCTGTCAAGCAATGTCTCTATCCCGGTTGATGCGGCCTGTCATTGCGGGATCTGGACTACTCCCACTCAATCGTAGCAGGCGGCTTGGAAGACACATCGTAAGTCACCCGTGACACACCGCTGATCTCATTGATAATGCGGTTAGACACAGTTTCCAGCAGGTCGTACGGCAGGTGTGCCCAGCGTGCGGTCATGAAATCGATGGTTTCAACGGCGCGCAGTGCAATTACCCACTCGTAGCGACGGGCATCTCCTACTACACCTACTGATTTTACCGGCAGGAACACGGCAAAGGCCTGACTGGTTTTGTGGTAAAAATCAGCGCGGTGCAGCTCTTCCAGGAAGATGGCATCGGCGCGGCGCAGGATGTCGGCGTAGTCTTTCTTAACTTCGCCCAGTATGCGCACGCCCAAGCCTGGCCCCGGGAATGGGTGGCGGTAGACCATGTCGTATGGCAAACCTAACTCCAAACCAATGCGGCGCACTTCATCTTTGAACAGTTCACGCAGAGGTTCTACCAGCTTCAGCTTCATGGTTTCTGGCAGGCCACCCACGTTGTGGTGAGATTTGATCACATGGGCCTTGCCGGTTTTAGAGGCGGCAGACTCGATCACGTCCGGATAGATGGTGCCTTGGGCCAGCCAGTTCACATCTTTAATGCGCGTGGCTTCTTCATCGAACACGTCAATAAAGGTGTTGCCAATCACCTTGCGCTTTTGTTCCGGATCGCTGACGCCCTTGAGGTTAGTCAGAAAGCGCTCTTCCGCATCGGCGCGAATGACTTTTACGCCCATGCTGCTGCCGAACATATCCATTACCTGATCGCCTTCGTTCAGGCGTAGCAGGCCGTTGTCAACAAATACGCAGGTGAGCTGATCGCCAATGGCCTTGTGCAGAAGCGCTGCTGTTACCGACGAATCCACACCGCCAGACAAGCCAAGCAACACTTTGTCGGAGCCTACCTGCTCACGGATCTTTTGTACTGCGTCGTCAACAATCTTGGCGGGAGTCCATAGAGCTTCACAGCCACAGATGTTCATCACGAAGTGCTCAAGAATCCGCTTGCCCTGCAGAGTGTGAGTCACTTCCGGATGGAATTGCAGGCCGTAAAGATTACGTGACAGATCCTGCATCGCAGCAATGGGTGCGCTCTCGGTTGACGCCAGTAACTCAAAGCCCTCGGGCATAGCCACAACCTTGTCACCGTGGCTCATCCAGACATCCAGCAGTGATTCGCCCATGGCTGTCAGGTGGTCTGTGATGTCCTGCAGCAACGGGCCTTTGGCGCGCACTTTTACCTGAGCATAACCAAATTCACGCTTTTCGGAGCTGGCTACCCGCCCGCCCATCTGTTCGGCCATGGTTTGCATGCCGTAGCAGATGCCCAGCACCGGAATACCGCGGTCAAACAGTCCTTCAGGCGCACGCGGTCCACCCAGCTCTGTGACCGATTCCGGGCCGCCGGCCAACAAAATGCCTTTGGGATTAAACGCCTTTAGCTCTTCTTCGGTGATATCGAAAGCGCGGACTTCACAGTACACACCAATTTCACGCACGCGGCGGGCAATCAGCTGGGTGTACTGGGAACCAAAATCCAGAATCAGGATACGGTGGTCGTGAATGTTGTGGGCCATAGAATCCTCGAAAAAAATAAGCTGTGCGGCTCCGGTCAGAGCCGCACCCTGGCTGTCTGCTCTCAGCTGACGCGGTAGTTTGGCGCTTCTTTGGTGATGGTTACGTCGTGCACATGGCTTTCACGCATACCAGCTCCCGTAATGCGTACAAATTGCGGCTTGGTGCGCATTTCAGTCATGTTCGCGCTACCGGTGTAGCCCATGGATGCACGCAGACCACCGATCAACTGGTGGATGATATTGCGCATCGGCCCTTTGCAGGCAACACGGCCTTCAATGCCTTCCGGTACCAGCTTCTCAATACCTTTGCTGGCGTCCTGGAAGTAACGGTCGCTTGAGCCCTGCCCCATGGCGCCCAGCGAACCCATACCACGATAAGCCTTGTAGCTGCGCCCCTGGTACAGTTCGATTTCGCCGGGAGCTTCATCTGTGCCCGCCAACAGGCTGCCAATCATTACGCAGTGGGCGCCGGCAACGATAGCCTTGGAAATATCACCGGAGAAGCGCACACCACCATCAGCAATCAGCGGAATATCACGGTCTTTCAGTGCTTCAGCGACGCTGGACACTGCCGAAATCTGCGGCACGCCCACGCCAGCCACAATGCGGGTGGTGCAGATAGAACCGGGGCCAATGCCCACTTTAACAGCATCTGCACCTGCATCGGCCAGTGCTAAAGCAGCTTCAGCAGTGGCAATATTGCCACCGATTACCTGTACGTCGGGGTAGTTTTCCTTGATCCAGCGAACACGCTCAATCACGCCGCGAGAGTGACCGTGAGCGGTATCGACGACGATCACATCAACACCGGCATCAGCCAGCGCAACAACGCGGGCTTCGGTATCCCCTCCGGTGCCAACCGCTGCACCTACACGCAAGCGCCCCTGGCTGTCTTTACATGCCAGCGGGTAATCCTTGGATTTCTGGATGTCTTTCGCGGTAATCAGGCCCCGGAGCTGAAAATCGTCATTCACCACCAGAACTTTTTCAATGCGGTGGCGATGCAGCAGTTCTTTGACCTCGTCCAGGCTGGCACCTTCATTTACCGTGACCAGCTTTTCTTTCGGCGTCATTATCTGATGCACCGGTGTATCCATACTGCTTTCAAAACGGATATCCCGGCCGGTAACGATGCCAACCAGCTCGGTTCCGTCAACCACCGGCAAACCGGAAATGTTGTTGGCCATGGTGATTTCCACCAACTCGCGAACGGTGTTTTCCGGACTAACAGTAATCGGGTCTTTTACCACGCCGCTTTCGAACTTTTTCACCTTACGCACTTCAGCAGCCTGCTGATCAGGGTTCATGTTCTTGTGCATGATGCCAATACCGCCTTCCTGGGCCATGGCAATCGCCAGCTCTGCGTCAGTTACCGTGTCCATGGCCGCAGACACCAGCGGTATGTTCAGCGTAATGTTACGGGTCAGTCTGGTGCGCAGATCCGCCTGATGGGGCAAAACCTCGGAATAACCGGGAACCAACAGAACGTCATCAAATGTGAGAGCTTCTTCGGCAATTCGCAGCATTGGGATCGGCCTTTTGAACGTGCTAAATTTAAACCTTCCGCGCGGCACCGGTAGATTGAGGAGGGTGCAGCCGCAAAGTAAAATGCTTAATCGACCCATTATAAAGAGGTGTCGCAAGTCAGTAAACTGCACAGTTTCCTGTCACTTACCGCATGCGATTGAATTTCCAGCAATTTACACTCATATTTTTCGGCTATTGCGTATAAGCCGGTCAGGAGTTTTTGGTGAATGACGTGTTTCAGGATACCCGGCCCAGAGCGCTGAGTGTCAGCGAACTGAATCATCAGGCCAGGCATCTGCTGGAAACCAGCTTCATGCAGGTGTGGGTTGAAGGCGAGCTGTCCGGTTTCTCACGGCCCTCTTCCGGGCACTGGTATTTTTCATTAAAGGATCAAAAATGCCAGGTTCGCTGCGCCATGTTCCGGGGGCTTAACCAGCGAATCCGCACCATACCCAAAGAAGGCGACCAAGTTCGGATTCGCGGCAAGGTAACTCTGTATGAGAACCGGGGCGACTTCCAGATTATCGCCGAGCATATTGAGCCCGCTGGCCTTGGCGCACTGCAGCAGGCCTTTGAGGAGTTAAAACGCAAGCTGCAGTCAGAAGGCCTGTTTGAGGTGGCCCGCAAAAAACCGATTCCCACGCTGCCTGCACACATTGGCGTCGTGACATCCCCGACCGGAGCGGCCATACACGATATTCTCACAGTTCTTGCACGGCGCTGTCCTGCCATACCGGTCACCCTCTATCCCACAACGGTTCAAGGCAAGCCCGCTACGGCGGAAATTGTCCGGGCCATTGAGTTGGCCCAGGCTCACGGCGTGGCCGATGTACTGATTATCGGCCGTGGTGGTGGCTCTCTGGAAGACCTTTGGTGCTTTAACGAGGAAGCGGTCGCCCGGGCAATAGCGGCCTGCACTATGCCCACAGTCAGTGCGGTTGGCCATGAGACTGACGTCACCATCGCCGACTTTGTGGCAGATCTGCGGGCACCCACACCTTCCGCAGCGGCGGAAAAAGTGTCGCCCGACCAGAAGGATATGCTCCGACAAATCAATGACCGCGAGTTCCGGCTGGCAAACGCCGCCAGAAGAGCACTGCAACGACTCAACACAAAACTGGAACACCTTTCGGCGCGTTTGCGCGATCCACGGCGAGAATTGCTGGAGAAGGCTCAACGCCTGGACGACCTGGAGCTGCGACTGGGCAAGGCCATGGAGCAGCGGCTTGATCGCTCACAGGTGCGCAGCACCCATTTGACGCAACGTCTCACCGTGCAGTCGCCGGGCAAACAGCTTGCAAACAGCCGTGACGCACTTGATCGGTCTGCCTCGCAATTGGACAAGGCTATACAGAGAATCCTGGCGAAGCTTCACGACAGGCTGGAGCACACCGCGGGAACTCTCAACGTTGTAAGCCCGCTGGCCACTTTAGGGCGTGGGTACGCCATCGTTCGTGATGATCACGGCAACATCATTCGCAACGCATCGGATGTGGTCGCTGGCGACCGAATCTCCGCGCACGTCGCAAACGGCACAGTCATGGCGGAGATAAAATTCGTCAACCCGGAAAATAGCTGGCTCAAAAACCCCGGTAACTAATCCTATGGTCTACTGGTTCACTGTCTCAAAGCGCCTAAAGTTGGAGTAACCGACAACAAAATAACAACAGGCTTAAATGAGGCAGAACGTATGGACTACCACTCAGAATTCCGGAGATCGATCGACAAGCCGGAAGAATTCTGGCGTGAAAAAGCAGGCAACATTGACTGGATCAAGCCACCTGCAACCATCTGGCAAGCTACTGACAACGGCCATGGCCAGTGGTTTCCTGACGGCACACTCAATACCTCCGATATTGCCCTGGATGCCAATGTGCGAGCTGGCCGGGGTGACCAGAAAGCCCTCATATACGATTCGCCGGTTACTGGTGCCAAGCGCAGCTATACCTACAGCGAACTGACCGATGAAGTTGCCCGTTTTGCCGGCGCGCTGAAAGCACAGGGAGTCAGCAAGGGCGACGTAGTCATCATCTATATGCCGATGATTCCCGAGGCCGTTATTGCGATGCTGGGCTGCGCTCGCATTGGTGCTATTCACTCGGTGGTCTTTGGTGGCTTTGCTGCCCACGAACTCGCTGTACGAATTGAAGACGCACACCCAAAAGCGGTGATTACGGCGTCCTGCGGTATAGAAGTCACGAAGGTAATCGAGTACAAACCCCTGGTCGACAAGGCCATAGAACGCGCCTCCCACAAACCTGATTTCTGTGTCGTCTACCAGCGCCCGCAGGCTAAAGCAGAAATGCAGGCCGGTCGCGATCATGACTGGAGCGACCTGATGGCCAGCGCCGAGCCGGCCGATCCGATACCGGTCAAGGCAACGGATCCGCTGTACGTGCTATATACCTCCGGCACCACCGGCAAACCCAAAGGCGTTGTGAGAGACAACGGCGGGCACGCCGTCGCGCTCAAATACAGCATGAAGCTTGTGTACGACGCCAATCCAGGCGACATATTCTGGGCAGCCTCTGATGTAGGCTGGGTGGTTGGCCACAGTTATATCGTGTATGCCCCTTTGTTTGCCGGCTGCACAACCATACTGTATGAAGGCAAACCGGTCAGAACCCCGGATGCCGGCGCTTTCTGGCGCGTGGTTCAGGATCACGGCGTTAATCTTCTGTTCACCGCGCCCACGGCTTTTCGCGCTGTGCGCAAGGAAGACCCTGAGGCCGATCAGCTTTCGCGTTACGACATCAGCTCACTAAGGCGTATCTTCCTGGCCGGGGAACGCCTGGACCCACCCACCTATGACTGGCTCCGGGAGCACACTCAGCTCCCGATACTGGATCACTGGTGGCAAACCGAAACCGGCTGGGCCATATGTTGCAACCCCGTGGGAATCGAAACCATGGAGACCAAGCCGGGCTCGGCAACTGTTCCCTCACCCGGTTATAACGTGCAGGTAGTGAGCCCTGGTGGCAGTCAAATGCCTGCGGGAGAACAGGGTCAGATTGCGGTAAAACTTCCACTTCCGCCCGGTTGCATGGTGACGGTATGGGGCGATGACCAAAGATTTCAGGACAGCTACCTTAATCCCATTCCCGGCTTTTACAGCTCGGGAGATGGCGGTTTTATTGATGACGACGGCTATGTATTCGTTATGGGCCGCACGGATGACGTGATCAACGTGGCAGGTCACCGTCTTTCCACCGGCGAGATGGA
>JGI24525J20082_1000289_pt1 | contig 25138 bp, 20 predicted proteins | sample LinPmetageLP50_FD_20082 | JGI IMG/M metagenome (IMG submission 20082) | reverse complement strand
GGCGGGTTGGACGTGCCGATTTCCGGTGTCTCGCCTGCGGCGCGGGCAGCCCGCCACTCGGTTGCGTACTTGTGAGAAAGCGCGGTTTTCTCACGGCCATCCGCAGTGCGCAGCACGTTTTCCGCCATTTGGGCCAGCGCGATCATTGGGCGCGCACCGCGTCCAGTACCTCTTCCACGTGACCGGCGACTTTCACCTTGCGCCAGATGCGGGCGATATTGCCGCTCGCATCAATCAGATAGGTGGCGCGTTCGATCCCCATGGATTTTTTGCCGTACATATTCTTTTCGACCCAGACGCCATAGGCTTCGGTCACGGCCCCATCGATATCGGCCAGCAGGGGAACCGTCAGGGTATGTTTGGCCGCAAAACGGTCGTGTTTTGCCATTGTGTCGCGGGACACGCCAAAAACCACGGCACCGGCGTCGGCAAATGCTTCAAGATGTTCGGAGAAGCCTACGGCCTCCTTGGTGCAGCCCGGCGTGTCGTCACGGGGGTAGAAATACAAAACCACAGCCTTGCCCCGCAGATCGGAGAGCGAAATTTCGCCACCCCCCGTCACAGGAAGCGTAAAGTCTGGTGCAGGTTGGGAAATCTCTGGCATGGGTCACTTTCTTATGTATTGGAAGCCGTTGTCTGCACTGTCATACTAGTCGGGCTTGGCGAAACTTAAACCCCAAGCCGCCCTAAAAACCGGACGCCCATGCCCAACACCAGCGCAGCCCCCCGTACCCCCAAGCGGAGACGACTTTGGCAAGCCACCAAATGGTCGCTGCTGGTTATTTCGCTGATTGTCGCCACCATCGCAGGGGCTGCCATCTATATGATCCGCAGCCCTATTGTCGTGCCGGAATGGCTCGAGACGCGCATCGAAGAGCGGTTTGCCAAAGATATGCCGCTTGCGCGGATCGGCTTTGGAGAGATGGTGTTGATCGTGGACGAAGGGTGGCGGCCGCGCGTTCGGCTGCGCGACGTGAATATCACCAACCCCCAAGGGGTTAGCTTTGCCGCCTTCCGTGAAGTGCGGGCCAGTTTTTCCATTCAGGGCCTGCTGGCGGGCGATGTGCAGCCGCGCGATATTGCGATGTCCGGGGTGGTGGCCAATCTGCGGCGCGATAAGGATGGCCGCGTCGCGCTGAGCGCAGCAAGCGGGACCGCCCCGGCAGAGCGGCGGGCGGCCACGATGCCGCAGTTGATCGGCCAGCTTGATACGGTGTTCGAGACAAAGGCGCTGTCGCGGCTGCGGTCGATAGAGCTGCGCGCCCTGACCTTGCGCTACACCGATCTGCAGTCCGACAGGATGTGGACGGTGGATGGCGGGCGGCTGTTGCTGGACCGCGAAGGCGATAACCTGCGGATGACGGCCGAGCTCGCCGTTTTGGGCGGGGGGGCGGATGTTGCCACGCTTTCTGCCAACTACAGCAGCAAAATCGGCGATACCGCGTCGCAGTTCGGCGTCAATTTCGATGGCGTGAGCGCGGGTGACATCGCGGTGCAGAACCCGGCATTTGCTTGGTTGAAAGTGCTGCGCGCGTCTATCTCCGGTTCGGTGCGCAGCAGCCTTGACGAGGACGGCACCTTCGAGCCGCTGAACGCGACGCTGCAGATTGGGGCCGGTGTGGTTCAGCCTAATGAACGTGCTACGCCGATCCCCTTTGACGGGGCCCGCAGCTATTTCAGCTATGATCCAGATCAGCGTCTGCTGCGTTTTGACGAGCTTTCGGTCGAAAGCAAATGGGTGTCGGGCCGGATCGAGGGGGCCGCAAGTCTGGGTATTGATGACAGCGGTAAACTTGGCGAACTGGTCGCACAGGTCCGTCTGCGCGATCTGGTGGCTGACCCTGCCGATATTTATGACACCCCTGTGTCGATTGAGGGTGCCGACCTGGATGCCAAAATCACTTTCAACCCGTTTCACATGTCCGTCGGCCGTATGGCTATCGTCGACGGGGGGACGACGTTGAACCTGTCGGGGGATTTGCGGGCGGGGCCGCAGGGGTGGCAAGTTGCGCTGGATGCGGGGTTGAACGCGTTGAAACCAGCGCGCCTGCTTGAGCTTTGGCCAGAAAACGTCAAACCAAAGACCCGCAAGTGGGTGGACGAAAATATCTACGCCGGCGCGTTGAGCGACGTTGACCTTGCCTTTCGTTTGAAGCCTGGCGAGACACCGCAAACTTACCTCGACTTTGATTTTCAGGGTGCCGAGGTTCGATTCTTGCGCACCATGCCGAATATCACCGACGGCAGCGGTCATGCGAGCCTTTCGCGCAATCGCTTTGTTGTCAGCGTGGATACCGGGGTGATCACACCGCCCGACGAGACGCCTGTGTCGGTAAACGGGTCGTCGTTCATCATGCCGGATGTCACGGTCAAGGATGGCCCTCCCGGCATCGTTCGGTTGCGCGCCGATGCGGACATCACCTCGGTCCTGGCGCTGTTGAACCGGCCCCCGTTGCAGGCGATGGACAAGGCCAACCTGCCGGTTGACGTCGTCGATGCACGGGCCCAGTTGACCGGCACATTGTCCTTTCCGATGAAAAAAGGCTCTGACCCGAAGCTGACCATCTTCGATATCAACGGAACGCTGGCGGAATTCCAAAGCGACCGTCTGGTCAAAGATCGCGCGCTGCGCGCCGACCAGCTGACATTGAACGCGTCCAACAGCGGCCTGACGATCAAGGGCGAGGGCGAGCTGGACGGCGTTCCCTTTGACGGCGAATGGTCCCAACCCTTCGGGAAGCCGGGCGCTGCGAGCAGTGTCAGGGCAGATATTGGCCTGAACGCCAAAACGCTCGAGACTTTCAAGATCGCGCTGCCCCCTGATACGATCGCAGGTGAAGGGCGGGCGTGGTTCGCGATGGATCTGGTTAAAGGCCAACCCCCTGATTTTTCTGTCACATCGGATCTGCGGGGTTTGCACATCACCGTTCCACAGATCGGCTGGACCAAAGCGCGATCCCAGACGGGCACGTTGGAGATATCGGGGCGGCTTGGGCCGGTTCCAGACGTCGATACCTTGAAGATCAGCGCTGGGGGGCTGTCGGCGCAAGGAGATGTCACATTGCACCCAAGTGGTGCGTTGGACAGATTGCAATTTCACCGATTGCAGGTTGGGAACTGGCTGGATGTGCCTGTGGATCTGATCGGGCAGGGGGCAGGTCGCCCGGTGCAGGTGGTGGTGAAGGGCGGCCGTCTTGATTTGCGCAGGGCGGAGCTCGGAAAAAGCAAGCCCAGCGGGGTCGCGAGCCCGCCGATGTTGTTGTCGCTGGATCGACTGCAAGTCACGGATAAAATTGCCCTGACAGGAATGCAGGGCGAATTTAACGTCGCGCGTGGCCTGGATGGACGGTTCACGGCAGCCTTGAACGGGGGTGCGCCGGTTTCGGGTCGCGTCGTACCCAAGGATGGCCGTAGCGCGGTGCAATTGACGGCAACCGATGCTGGTGGAGTTTTGAGGTCTGCCAACATTGCACAACAAGTCCACGGCGGCGCGCTTTCGTTGACCCTGGTACCCGCCGGATCGGGCGGTGCTTTCGACGGTCATGCACAGATTAAAGACGTTCGTATCAAGGACGCCCCGACGATTGCAGCGCTGGTGAACGCGGTTTCCGTGGTCGGGCTGATCAATGAGTTGAACGGGGACGGGATATATTTTGACACGGTCGAAGCTGATTTTCGCCTGTCTTCCAATCGCGTCAACCTGACCCAAGCCAGTGCGACGGGGGCGTCGCTTGGGATTTCTATGGATGGGGTTTTTGCCACTGACACCGGCCAGATGGCGCTGCAGGGGGTGATCTCTCCTGTATATATGTTGAACGGAATAGCCAGTTTTCTGACCCGCAAGGGCGAGGGGCTTTTGGGTTTCAACTACTCTATCGGCGGGACGGTGCAGAACCCGTCTGTCTCGGTGAACCCGCTGTCGGGGTTTGTGCCCGGTGCGATGCGGGATATTTTTCGCAGCACTCCACGCACGACGCCCGCTCAGGATGGGGGGGCTGCCACCCCCGCGCCGCAAAAACCTGTTGCTCAACGCTTTGAGGGGCGCTAACGGGCGCGTATGAAACTCAGTGACTTTGATTTTGAACTGCCCGAGCGTTTGATCGCGACGCGCCCTGCCGTCCCCCGTACGTCGGCCAAGATGCTCGTTGCGCAGGGGGATCATATTACTGACACGACTGTCGCCAATATCAGCGATTGGTTGCGTCCCGGGGATCGGCTGGTGCTGAATGACACAAGGGTTATTCCGGCGCGGTTGTCGGGGCTTCGCCGCCGGGACAGCGCGCAGGGCCCGGTACAGGCGCGTATCGAAGTAACCTTGCTGGAGCCACGGGGCGATGCGGATTGGACTGCGCTGATCAAGCCGTTGAAAAAGCTCAAGATTGACGAGACTGTCGTCTTCAGCGCCGATCTTTCTGCACGTTTGGTTGGCGTCGAGGATGGGCAGGGTCGACTGCGGTTCAACTGCAGCGGCGAGGATTTTGACGCCGCGCTGAATGATGCCGGTGCGATGCCATTGCCGCCCTATATTGCAGGCAAGCGTCCGGCAGACGCGCAGGACATGACGGATTACCAAACCGTTTTTGCCAAGAATGCGGGCGCAGTGGCCGCGCCTACGGCGTCGCTCCACTTTGATCAGCCGCTGCTGGATCAGCTCGCCGAGATGGGGGTGCGCTTTAGCCACGTCACCTTGCATGTGGGCGCGGGAACGTTTCTGCCCGTGAAGGTCGATGACATTGCTGACCATAAAATGCACAGCGAGTGGGGGCAGGTGAGCACGCAGGCAGCTGCCGAAATCTCCGCCACCAAAGCTGCTGGCGGGCGGGTCATTCCCGTTGGGACCACTGCCTTGCGGCTGGTCGAGACCGCTGCGCGGTCCGGGAATATCCAACCCTGGGAAGGGGATACCGATATTTTCATTACCCCCGGTTTTGAATTCAATGTCGCAGACGCGTTGATGACGAATTTCCATCTTCCGAAGTCGACCCTTATGATGCTCGTTTCGGCATTGATGGGGCAGAAAACTATACAAAAGATTTACAATCACGCGATTGAATCGAATTATCGGTTTTTCTCCTATGGCGATGCGTCGCTGCTCTTTCCAAAGACGCAAATAAACGCCTGAATGTCGTTCGGGGGGGTGACACCTCTTGGGATCGCCGTCAGGGAGGGGGCTGATCGCGTTAAAGGATTCGTAAGATGTTTCAGGTACTGAGCAGCGCATGGGCGCTTTTGTTGGGCATGTGTTTGCTGATGGTGGGCAACGGCATGCAAGGTACGCTCTTGGGGATTCGCGGCGGGATCGAGGCATTTTCGACCTTCGAAATGTCGATCGTGATGTCGGCATATTTCGTGGGCTTTTTGGGCGGCTCACGTATGGCACCGGGTATGATCCGGCGCGTCGGTCACGTGCGGGTCTTTGCGGCGCTGGCGTCGATGATCTCGGCTGTCATGATCCTGTATCCGACCTTCCCGAACGTCGCTGTCTGGTCCGTGGGCCGCGTATTGATCGGCTTTTGTTTTTCTGCGGTTTACGTGACAGCAGAAAGCTGGCTCAACAACGCTGCGACTAACGAAAACCGGGGGCAGGCGCTGTCGTTGTATATGATCGTGCAAACCTTTGGCATCGTTATTGCGCAAGCGCTTTTGCTCACCGCGGATCCTTCAGGCTTTGTCCTGTTCGTTATTCCGTCGGTTTTGGTCAGTGTGGCGGTGACGCCGATTTTGCTGTCGATCAGCCCGACGCCCGCGTTCGACACCACCAAACCGATGAGCTTGCGCGAATTGGCCGGCTTCTCGCCTTTGGGGTGTGTCGGCATGTTCCTGTTGGGCGGGGTCTTTTCGGCGCAGTTCGGGATGGCATCTGTCTACGGTGCCGAAGCCGGGCTGACCGTGGCGCAGATTTCGATCTTCGTTGCGACGTTTTTCGTGGGTTCGGTGGTTTTGCAATATCCAATCGGCTGGGTTTCGGACCGGATGGACCGCCGTCTTCTGATTGTCATCACGTCCATCATCGGGGGTATCGGGTCTGTCATCGGCATGCTGCTGGGGCATAACTTTAGCGTGTTGCTGCTGACCGCCTTTGTCGTAGGTGGCATGTCTAACCCGTTGTATTCGCTTCTTATTGCGCACACGAACGACTTCCTTGAACCCGAGGATATGGCCGCGGCCTCCGGCGGGATGATCTTTATTAACGGGTTGGGCGCTATTCTGGGTCCGGTGATCACCGGCTGGATGATGGGCACTGCGCTTGGGCCGGGCGGGTTCTACCTATTCACGGCTGTTCTGTTCTTTGCTTTGGCGGTCTACGCGTCCTACCGCGCGACGGTACGTCCGGCCATTCCTGCGGATGAAACGGGTAACTACATCCCGATTTACCCCGCTGCGACGACCGTCGCGGTCGAATTGGCGCAGGAATACGCAATCGAAAGCGAGCAAACCGCCGAAGCGGAGCCGACCTAGACGTTTTGCTAATTCGTTACATCTTGTGTCTAATGAAATTAGAAAAATTTGATCTTTTCTGTGGTCAAAGGAGGCAAGGCTATGAAAACGCGTGAGGACGTACATCGGTTCTGGCTGGATGAAACTGGGCCTGCGGGATGGTATGCGGTGGATGATGACCTTGATGCCGCGATCCGGTCACAGTTTCTGGACACCTGGTCGCTTATCGGGACCCATCGGTTGGACCATTGGCTGACCGATGCGAAAGGCACTTTGGCCTATCTCATTCTAGCGGATCAGTTTCCGCGCAATATGTTTCGTGGGCAGGGGAAGGCGTTTTCGACCGATCTGCGGGCCCTGCGGGCAGCTCAAACCGCTGTGCGCAACGAATGGGATAGACTTATTGCGCCGCCTGAACGGCAATTTTTTTACCTTCCGTTCATGCATTCAGAAAGTCTGACCGATCAGGATCACTGCGTTCGGCTGGTCGTTGACCGTATGCCCGACGCCGAGGATACGCTGCGGCATGCGCGCGCGCATCGAAAGGTGATCCGGCAATTCGGCAGATTTCCCTATCGCAACAACGCCTTGGGTCGGCGAAGCACCGCCGCTGAAACCGAATATCTTGACGACGGGGGGTATGCCTATACCCTGCGGACACTCACGTAAATGCGGGTCAGGCAGTTTGATCCTGGATCGGAATTCTCCGAGTTGCTGACGCTCGCGAGATAGTTTACCACTAAACTAAATTTCAATACGTGCTGCGAGGTTGCATAATGGCTGCGAAATCCTTTGATCTGATCGTGATTGGTGCGGGGCCGGGGGGCTATGTTGCGGCCATCCGGGGGGCGCAGCTGGGGCTTTCGGTCGCCATTGTAGAGCGTGAGCATCTAGGCGGCATTTGTCTTAACTGGGGCTGTATCCCGACCAAAGCGCTTTTGCGGTCGTCGGAAGTCTTCCACCTGATGCAGCGCGCAAGCGAATTTGGTCTGAAGGCTGACAATATCGGCTATGATCTGGAGGCAGTTGTCAAACGGTCGCGCAAGGTTGCGGGGCAGTTGTCCGGCGGTATCGGGCATTTGATGAAAAAGAACAAAGTCTCGGTATTCATGGGCGCGGCGACGTTAGCGGGCAAAGGTAAAGTGTCGGTTAAGTCGAAAGACGGGGAAGAGACGCTGATCGCCAAGAATATCGTGCTGGCGACCGGTGCGCGGGCACGCAACCTGCCTGGGCTGGAAGCAGACGGAAAACGCGTGTGGATGTACAAGGATGCCTTGCAGCCGCCCCATATGCCGAAAAAGCTGCTGGTGATCGGGTCTGGCGCGATCGGTATCGAATTCGCAAGCTTTTACAATACCTTGGGCGCAGACACGACTGTTGTCGAGGTGATGGATCGTATCCTCCCCGTCGAAGATGAAGAGATCAGCAAGTTTGCGAAAAAGCAGTTCGAAAAACAGGGCATGAAGATCATGCAGAAGGCCGTTGTCAAACAACTGGACCGCGCTGACGACAAGGTAACGGCCCATATCGAAACGGGCGGCAAGGTGACCAAGCATGAGTTTGACACGGTGATCTCCGCCGTGGGTATCGTGGGTAATGTCGAGGATCTTGGGCTGGAGGATCTGGGCGTGAAAATTGATCGGACCCATGTCGTGACCGATGAATATTGCCGGACTGGCGTCGAGGGGCTGTATGCCATCGGTGACATCGCCGGTGCCCCTTGGTTGGCGCATAAAGCCTCGCACGAGGGGGTGATGGTCGCCGAATTGATCGCGGGTCAACACGCGCACCCGGTCAAACCGGAGTCCATCGCCGGCTGCACCTATTGTCACCCGCAGGTCGCGTCCGTCGGGTATACGGAAGCCAAGGCGAAAGAGCTTGGCTTTGACGTTAAGGTGGGGCGCTTCCCCTTCATCGGGAATGGCAAGGCGATTGCCCTTGGTGAGCCCGAAGGGATGATCAAAACCGTCTTTGACGCTAAAACAGGCGAATTGCTTGGCGCGCATATGGTGGGGGCCGAGGTGACCGAGCTGATCCAAGGCTATGTCGTGGGGCGTCAGCTTGAGACCACCGAAGAAGACCTGATGAACACCGTCTTCCCGCACCCGACCTTGTCAGAAATGATGCATGAATCCGTGCTGGATGCTTACGGACGCGTTATCCATATGTAGCCTTTGCCCGCGCATAGCGGGGTCCTGATCCTTGCAACGCCCGGTGACATATTCAATGTTGCCGGGCGTTTGCCGTCGTAATGGTAGCCCAAAATGCGCCGCGAAAATATCGTTCCCCTTGTGTTCTTATTTTTTCGTTGGAGAATCCGTAGCACGCACCTATGTACTAAGCGTTAACGGGGGTCCGATATGGCTGAGCTAAAGAACATCGAAGTGCGCGGCGCGCGCGAACACAATCTAAAGAACATCGACGTGGATATTCCGCGCGATAAGCTGGTTGTGATTACCGGGCTTTCCGGGTCGGGTAAATCGAGCCTCGCGTTCGATACGATCTATGCCGAAGGGCAACGGCGCTATGTGGAATCGCTTAGCGCCTATGCGCGGCAATTCCTTGATATGATGCAGAAACCCGATGTGGATCACATCAGCGGCCTGTCGCCAGCGATTTCAATCGAACAGAAGACCACGTCGAAAAACCCCCGCTCTACCGTGGGGACGGTCACCGAAATTTATGACTATATGCGCCTGCTTTTTGCGCGCGTCGGCACGCCCTATTCCCCCGCGACCGGCAAGCCGATCGAGGCGCAGCAGGTGCAGGATATGGTTGATCGCGTGATGACCATGCCCGAAGGCACGCGCGCCTACCTGTTGGCCCCGATCATTCGGGACCGGAAGGGCGAGTACCGCAAAGAGTTCCTTGAGCTGCGCAAGCAGGGCTTTCAGCGGGTAAAAGTGAACGGCGACTTCTACGAATTGGACGAGCCGCCCACGCTGGACAAGAAGTTCCGCCATGACATCGACGTGGTTGTCGACCGTATCGTGGTCCGCGAGGGGCTAGAGACACGCTTGGCGGATTCCCTGCGCACAGCGCTTGATCTGGCCGATGGGATCGCCGTGCTGGAAACCGCCCCGACCGAGGGCGAGCCCGAGCGCCATACCTTCAGCGAAAAATTCGCCTGTCCTGTCAGCGGCTTCACGATCCCCGAGATCGAGCCGCGTCTGTTTTCATTCAACGCTCCTTTCGGTGCCTGTCCGTCCTGTGATGGTCTGGGCAAAGAGTTGTTTTTTGATGAACGCCTTGTGGTGCCCGACCAGAACCTCAAGGTCTATGACGGTGCGCTGGCCCCGTGGCGCAAGGGTAAGTCCCCGTATTTCAAGCAAACTATCGAAGCCATCGCAAAACACTATCAATTTAGTGAAAATACGCGGTGGAAAGACCTGCCCGAGAAGGTGCAGCAAGTGTTCCTGCATGGCTCCGGCAAGGAAGAGATCAAGTTCCGCTATGACGAAGGCGGTCGTGTGTATGAGGTCAGCCGCGTTTTCGAAGGGGTGATCCCCAATATGGAGCGCCGCTACCGCGAGACGGATAGCAACTGGATCCGCGAAGAATTCGAACGCTACCAGAACAACCGCCCCTGTGGCACCTGCAACGGCTACCGCCTGCGGCCCGAAGCGCTTGCTGTCAAGATCGGCCCGTCGGATGGCGACAGCGACACGCTGCTGCATGCCGGACAAGTCGTTGAAATGTCGATCCGCGAAGCTTTTGACTGGTGCACCAAAGTGCCCGATTATCTGACCGTTCAGAAGAACGAAATCGCGCGCGCGATCCTCAAGGAAATTCGCGAACGTCTGGGATTCCTCAACAATGTCGGGTTGGAATATCTGACGCTGGCACGCTCTAGCGGGACGCTCAGCGGGGGGGAAAGCCAGCGCATTCGGCTTGCGTCGCAGATCGGGTCGGGGCTGACAGGGGTGCTTTACGTGCTTGACGAACCGTCCATCGGCTTGCACCAGCGCGATAATGACCGCTTGCTCCAAACGCTGAAAAACCTGCGGGATCAGGGCAATACGGTCATCGTCGTTGAACACGACGAAGAGGCGATCCGCGAGGCGGATTATGTCTTTGATATCGGGCCGGGGGCCGGTGTGCACGGCGGGCAGGTGGTCAGCCACGGGACATCGCAAGAGGTCGCCAATGATCCGAATTCGCTGACAGGGCAATACCTTACCGGCAAACGCGAGATCGCGGTGCCCGCCAAACGGCGCAAGGGAAACAAAAAGAAAATCCGTGTGGTCAAGGCGACGGGGAACAACCTCCAGAATGTCACGGTGGACTATCCATTGGGCAAATTCGTCTGCGTGACGGGTGTGTCAGGCGGTGGCAAATCGACCCTGACGATCGAGACCTTGTTCAAGACTGCGTCGATGAACCTGAACGGGGCGCGCCAGACGCCCGCGCCGTGCGAGACCATCAAGGGGCTGGAGCATCTGGACAAGGTGATTGACATTGACCAACGCGCCATCGGGCGCACGCCGCGGTCGAACCCGGCGACCTATACCGGTGCCTTCACCCCGATCCGCGACTGGTTCGCCGGTCTGCCCGAAGCCAAGGCGCGCGGGTACAAGCCCGGGCGTTTCAGCTTTAACGTCAAGGGCGGACGCTGCGAGGCCTGTCAGGGCGACGGTGTGATCAAGATCGAGATGCACTTCCTGCCGGATGTCTATGTCGAATGTGAAACCTGCAAAGGCCAGCGCTATAACCGCGAAACGCTTGAGGTGAAGTTCAAGGGCAAATCCATCGCTGACGTGCTGGATATGACTGTCGAGGACGCGCAGAGCTTCTTCCAGGCGGTCCCCAGCATCCGCGAAAAAATGGATGCACTGATGCGTGTGGGCTTGGGCTACATCAAGGTGGGTCAGCAGGCGACGACGCTGTCGGGCGGGGAGGCGCAGCGCGTCAAACTGTCGAAAGAGCTCAGCAAACGCTCTACGGGGCGGACGCTGTATATCTTGGATGAACCGACCACGGGTCTGCATTTTGAAGACGTGCGCAAACTGCTAGAGGTGCTGCACGAGCTGGTGGATCAGGGCAATACTGTGGTCGTCATTGAACACAACCTCGATGTCATCAAGACCGCGGACCATATCATCGACATTGGACCAGAAGGCGGCGATGGCGGCGGGCAGGTGGTCGCGACCGGCACGCCTGAACAGGTTGCCGAGGTCGAGGGGAGCTATACCGGCCACTACCTCAAGCCGATGCTCGCCCCGCGTAAGGTTGCTGCCGAATAGCATTGCCAACACTGCGGTAGACATAAAAATGCCCCGTCCTACTCAGGCGGGGCATTGTTCATGAAATCTTACGTTTTCGCGGCGCAGTTTAGTTTAGAAGGCGCGATGCCAGACCGATCAGCGCCAGTACGTCGTTGGTTTGCGGGTCCACGGCATAGACATAGCCGTCGTCCTGAACGTAGCGGTTGTAGCGGGTTAGCCCATGCCGGTGGGGCTGTTCGATCACGACGTAGCGCGTCAGCTTGTCGCCTTTGGCGTGGTGGTGCTTGTCATGCCCTTTGGCAAGATGACGCCCGTTGTCGCTGTGCTGCTTCTCGTGTTTCTTGATCGCTTTTTTGTATTCTTTAACAGCTTTCTTGTGCTGCTTTTGATGCTTTTTGTCATCGTGCTTATCATGCTTGGCCAAGATCACCTGTGGTGCCGCGACATCGTAATGCCCCGACGCGCCATAGGAGGCAGAGGCCGCCTGTACGGCCGGGCTGAAGGCCAGCACGGCGAAGGCGCTTGCGGCGAGGGTAAGGGTTTTCATGCTCGTTCTCCGTTACAGTGTCGATACAGTAACAAACGAACGGCGCGCGGGTTTCCGTCGCTGGGACGAGACGGCGGGAACCCGCTTTCTTTTCCCTGTCAGCCGTTGCGGCCGCGGGTTTCGAAACGGGGCAGCATGGCGGAGAAATCCTTGCCGTTTCCGTCTTCGTTCTCGACGAATTGCGCATAGAGCGCGCGGGCGAGCTCTCCCATCGGGGTGTCTGCATCTGCCATCTCTGCTGCCTGCTGCGACAGCCCAAGATCCTTGAGCATCAGCTCCGCCGCGAAGCCCGGTGTGTAGCCATTGTCTGCGGGCGAAGTGGGGCCAACACCGGGGGCAGGGCAATAGGCGTTCATCGACCAGCTGTAGCCCGACGAGGTGCTGACCACGTCGAACATCTTCTGCCGGTCCAGCCCCAGTTTGTCGGCCAGTGCAAAGGCCTCGCAGGTGGCGATCATGGTGACGCCGAGGATCATGTTGTTGCAAATCTTCGCCGCTTGCCCCGCACCGGCATCGCCGCAATGCACCGCCTTTTGCCCCATGATGTCGAACAGGGGCTTGGCCTTGGCAAAGGCTTGTGTCGACCCGCCGGCCATAAAGGTCAGTGTGCCGCCAGATGCCCCGCCGATACCGCCAGACACGGGGGCGTCAACGGCCATTATGCCTGCATCTTCAGCAGCTTGCGCGGTGTTCTTCGCGCTTTCCACATCCACGGTGGAACAGTCGATGAACAGCGTGCCTTGCGCCATATGGGGGATCGCCTGTGCCGCCACTTGCCGCAGGATCGACCCGTTGGGCAGCATTGTGATCACCGCGTCCATGCCCGCCACAGCGGCTTCAAGGCTGTCTGCAACGCGCACGCCCTCTGCCGTGGTGCCCGCCACGTCAAAGCCCGCCACGTCGTGGCCCGCTTTGGCGAGGTTGGTCGCCATAGGCGCGCCCATGTTGCCCAGTCCGATAAATCCGATCTTCATGCTCATGTGGTTCTCTCCAGTGTCAGGGCGTCCTCGGCCAGCGGGCGCAGCATCTTGGCTGTCGCGGCAAGGGGGACGTTCATATCGGCATATTGCCAGTTGGGGCTGCGGTCCTTGTCGATGATCGCCGCGCGGATCCCTTCAAGGAAGTCGCCATGCTCCATCGCGCGGAAGGTAAAGCGGTATTCCATATCCAACGCCTTCTCGATGCTCAGCGAGGGGCCGCGCAGACGGTGGATGATCTCGACCGTGCAGGCCATCGCCAACGGGCTGCTGCGCCGCATTTTCTTGAGCGTGTCTGCGGCAAAATCGCTGTCGGATGCGTGCAGGGCGTTGAGGATATCCGCCAGCGTTTCGCCGCCGAACATACTGTCAATCTCGGCCGCCTGCGCCTCGAGTGCAGAGGCGGGCGGTGTGGTGCTTGCGGTTTCCAGAATGGCCACATCGCCTGAATTCTCAAGCGCGGCTATCACGTCGGGCCAGTTTAACTCTGCGATGTAAGTCTCTGCGAAACCGGCGTAAATGGCATCTTCACCCTTCATACGTGACGCGGTTGTGCCCAGATATTCGCCCACCCGTCCGGGGGCCAGCGCCAGCATCAGGCTGCCGCCCACATCGGGCACCAGACCGATGCCACATTCCGGCATCGCGATCTGGCTGCTTTCCCCCACCACGCGGTGCGAGCCATGACAGCCGATGCCCACGCCGCCGCCCATGGTGAACCCCTGCAAGAAGGAGACGACGGGCTTGGTATAGGCGAAGATCTTGGCGTTCAGCCGGTATTCATCCGCCCAGAACTTGTGCCCGTAGGCGTAGTTGCCCTTGGTGCCCGTGGCGTAAAGTTCGGCGATGTCACCGCCCGAGCAAAAGGCACGATCCCCTTCGGCGTCAAGGATGATCAGATCGACCTTCGGGTCATGCTGCCAAGCGTCAAAGGCGTCTTCGATGGCCAGACACATGTCATAGGTCATGGCGTTCAGCGCCTGGGGGCGGGTGAGGGTGATCCGACCCGCGCGCCCTGAAATACGGATGGAAATATCGGTCATCGGTTCTTCAGCATATCCCGCGCCACGATGACGCGCATAATTTCATTGGTGCCTTCAAGGATCTGGTGGACGCGCAGGTCACGCACCAGCTTTTCGATGCCGTAATCCGCCAGATAGCCATAGCCGCCGTGCAGTTGCAGACATTGATCGACGACCTTGCTGCCTGCCTCTGTCACGAACTTTTTGGCCATGGCGCAGAACTTGGTGGCATCCGGCGCGCCCGTGTCCAGCTTCCACGCGGCTTGGCGCAGGAAGACGCGGGCGGCTTGCAGTTCGATCTCCATCTCGGCGAGGCGGAATTGCAGACCCTGAAACTGGTCGATGGGTTTGCCGAATGCTTTACGCTCGCCCATATAGTTGAGCGTGGCGTTCAGCGCGGTCTGTGCGGCACCCAAGGAACAGGCGGCGATGTTCAAACGGCCGCCATCCAGCCCCATCATCGCATATTTGAAACCTTTTCCCTCTTCTCCCACCAGATTTCCGGCAGGAATGTTGCAATCGTCAAACTGCACTTGGGACGTGGGTTGGCTGCGCCAGCCCATTTTATCCTCTAGCCCGCCAAAGGAAAGCCCTGCCGTCCCGTCTTCGACATAGACAGTGGACACGCCCGCGGCCCCCTCATCCGAGGTGCGCACCATCGCGACATAGGCGTCGGAATAGCCGCCGCCCGAGATGAACGCCTTGGTGCCGTTCAAAGTATAGCCTTCGTTCGTGCGGGTGCATTTCGTCTTGAGCGCCGCCGCGTCAGAGCCCGATCCGGGTTCCGTCAGGCAATAGCTGAGCACGGTGTTCATGCTCAGGATGTCGGGCATGATCCGCGACTTGAGGTCGTCACTGGCAAAGCTGTCCAGCATCTTGGCGCACATGTTATGGATCGACAGAAAGGCCGCGACTGACGGGCAAGCCATGCTGAGCGCTTCGAACACCAGCGTCGCATCAAGCCGCGTCAGGCCGGATCCGCCCGCATCGTCGGACACGTAAAGCCCGCCAAAGCCCAGCTCTGCAATCTTGGGCCAAAGGTCTTTGGGGATTGTTTCGTCTTTCTCCCACTTCTGGGCGAAAGGGGCGATATGTTCCTGGCCAAAGTCATAGGCCATGTCGAAAATCGCGGTTTGCTCTTCTGAAAGTGCGAAATCCATAAACGGTGATCCCTCCCAAGACCGGTCGAATTGAACGTGTGTTTAATTGTAAGCATGCACGTGGGCGTCGCGCAAGCACCCTCCGGCGGGGAAGCCGCCGAAGGGCGAGGATGGGGCTTATTCCATCGGCTTGAAGTTGAACTCGCCGCCTTCTTTGATGCCCGAGGGCCAGCGCGAGGTCACGGTTTTGGTGCGTGTGTAGAATTTGAACGCATCCGGTCCGTGCTGGTTCAGGTCGCCAAAGACCGATTTCTTCCAGCCGCCAAAGGTGTGATAGGCGAGCGGCACGGGGATCGGCACGTTGATCCCGATCATGCCGACGTTGACGCGCGCTGCAAAGTCACGCGCGGCGTCGCCGTCACGGGTAAAGATCGCCGTGCCGTTGCCCATTTCGTGATCCATCGCAAGGCCAAGCGCCTCTTCATAGGTTTTGGCGCGGACGGTGGACAGAACCGGCCCGAAGATCTCGTGCTTGTAGATGTCCATATCGGGGGTGACGTTGTCAAAGAGGTGCGGGCCGACAAAGAAGCCTTCCTCGTAGCCTTGCAGCTTAAAGTCGCGCCCGTCGACAACCAGTGTGGCCCCCTGATCGACGCCGGTCTGTACTAGCCGTTCGATGTTTGCCTTTGCGGCTGCGGTGACCACGGGGCCGTAATCGACGTCATTGCCCGAGGTATATGGCCCGACTTTCAGCTTCTCGATGCGCGGCACCAGCTTTTCGATCAGACGGTCGGCGGTTTCCTCGCCCACAGGCACAGCGACCGAGATCGCCATGCAGCGTTCGCCCGCTGCGCCATAGCCCGCGCCGATCAGCGCGTCCGCGGCCTGGTCCAGATCGGCGTCCGGCATGATGATCATGTGGTTCTTGGCACCGCCAAAGCATTGGACACGTTTGCCATTCGCGCAGCCCGTGCCGTAGATATATTCGGCGATGGGGGTGGAGCCGACAAAGCCGACAGATTGAATGACAGGGTGATGCAGGATCGCGTCAACCGCTTCCTTGTCGCCATTGACGACCTGAAGGATACCTTTGGGCAGGCCCGCTTCTTCCAGCAGTTCGGCCAGCATCAGGGGCACGGATGGATCACGCTCGGACGGTTTGAGGATGAAGGCGTTGCCGCAGACGATGGCGGGGGCGAACATCCACATCGGGATCATGGCAGGGAAGTTGAACGGCGTGATACCTGCGGACACACCAAGGGGCTGGCGCATGGAATACATGTCGATGCCGGGGCCCGCGCTGTCGGTGAAATCGCCTTTCAGCAGCTCGGGCGCGCCGATGCAGTATTCCACCACTTCCAGACCGCGCTGCACGTCACCGGCGGCATCGGGCAGGGTCTTGCCGTGTTCGCGGCTCAGCGCCTCGGCGAGCTTGTCCATATCGCGGTTCAGCAGATCCACGAACTTCATCATCACCCGCGCCCGACGCTGGGGGTTCACCGCGGCCCATGCGGGTTGCGCCGCCATGGCGTATTTCACGGCTTGATCCATTTCGGACTCGTTGGCCAGCGGCACCTTGGCTTGCACTTCGCCGGTTGCGGGGTTGTACACGTCGGCAAAGCGGCCTGACGTGCCTTTGACGTGGGCACCGTTCAGGTAATGGGTCAACTCTTGCATGGAATGCTCCTTCTGTGCGTTTGGCGGCAGGTTAGGCTTGCAAAAAACAAAGCAAAAGAGGCATGGCGTCAAAATCGTTTTGCATTATTGCAAAGCCTAGCGCGGGCTGAAAGGGTAGGATGGGGCGCTGCCCCCGTCCTTCGGACGCCCCCGGAGTTTACGGGCAAAATGAAGTCTGTGCAGAAAACGAAGCGTGAAAGGAGCCGTGGCGATGATGGGAAACTGGGACGACCTGCGGCTGTTTCTGGCCGTCGCGCGCGAGCAGAGCCTATCGGGCGCGGGGAAGCTGTTGCGGTTGGATCCCGCGACCTTGGGGCGACGCATGGCGCGGCTGGAAAAGACCATGCAGGCGGTATTATTCGTGAAATCGCCCTCGGGCTACGCGCTGACCGAGGCGGGCGTGCAGTTGCTGTCGCGCGCCGAAGCCGCGGAGCAGGCGATGCGGCAGGCCACGGCGGATGTGGTCGTGCCGTCGGACCAACTGGCAGGGCAGATCAGGATCGGGGCACCGGACGGCTGCGCCAACTATCTACTCCCACAGGTCTGCGCCCGTTTGGTGGCGGATAATCCGGGGCTTGATATCCAGATTGTCGCCCTGCCGCGGGTGTTCAACCTGTCGCGGCGCGAGGCGGATATGGCGATCGGGGTCAGCGCGCCCACGGCGGGGCGGTTGGTTGTGCAGAAAATCGCCGACTACCAGCTGCATCTTGCTGCCGCTGACAGCTATCTTGCGGCGCGTCCCGCGATCCGGACCGTTGCAGACCTGCAGGGGCACCGGTTGGTGGGGTATATCCCTGACATGATCTTTGATCGCGAGCTTGATTATCTGGCGGAGCTTGGCATGACGCGGGTGCCTCTGGCCTCTAATTCCGTGTCCGTTCAGGTGAATATGATCCGGCAAGGGGGCGGCGTCGGGATTGTGCATGATTTCTCGCTTCCTGCGACGCCGGGGGTGACGCGCATCCTGACCGGTGACGTTCATCTGAGCCGCGCCTTTTATTTGATTCGCCACGAAGACGACCGCCGCAATCTGCGTCTGAGCCGCTTTGCGGAAGCTCTGGCGCAGGGCGTCCGCGCCGAAGTGGCGAAACTGGAGGCAATTGCTTGACACGCAACAGTATTAAAGGGAACCTGACCTATAGGTAATATTCTTGCGAAGGGGCCGACCATGCTAGTTTCCCAAATCCTGAAAACCAAAGCGGATGACAGTGTTACGACGGTAAAACCGGGCACGCGTATCTCGCAGGCGGCGGCGATGTTGTCGGAAAAGCGGATCGGGACCCTGGTCGTGTCAGCGGACGGCAAAACGCCCGATGGTATCCTGTCGGAGCGTGACATCGTGCGCACCCTTGGCCGCGAGGGCGGAGGCTGTCTGGACGACACCGTAGAGGCGCTGATGACGCGCGATCTGATCACCTGCGCCAAGGATGAAACCGCGGATGATATCCTTGCCAAGATGACGCAAGGCCGCTTTCGCCACATGCCTGTTTTGGAGGATGGGGTTCTGATCGGCCTGATCTCTTTGGGGGATGTGGTCAAGGCCCGCCTGATGGAGCTTTCGATGGAGAAAGACGCCCTGGAGGGGATGATCAGGGGCCACTAGCCCACCGAAATTGGCGTTGCATCTTCGCGGTGTAAATGCTTGCTTGCACTTCGAATAACGACTTGAAATGACTGGACTCTCCCATGCGCGTAGGCCTTTACCCCGGCACCTTCGACCCTATTACTTTGGGTCACATCGACATCATCCGGCGGGCGGCGACGCTTGTTGATAAACTGGTGATCGGTGTCGCGATCAACCGTGACAAGGGGCCATTGTTCGAGCTGGAAGAGCGTGTCGCCCAGATCGAAGAGGAATGCCGCAAGCTGAACCAGGAGACCGGGACAGAGATCGTGGTGCATCCCTTCGAGAACCTGCTGATCGATTGCGCCCATGATGTGGGGGCACAGATGATCATCCGCGGGCTGCGGGCCGTGGCGGATTTCGAGTACGAGTATCAGATGGTGGGGATGAACCGTAAGCTGGATGACAGCGTCGAGACGGTCTTCTTAATGGCAGAGGCCGAACATCAGGCGATTGCCAGCCGTTTGGTCAAGGAAATCGCCCGGCTTGGCGGGGACGTCAGCAAATTTGTGACGCCCGCCGTCAATGCCGAGCTGTTAAAGCGTTTCTCGCAATAACGATCAGAGGGTTTTCGCAACCTCGCGCGAGGTGTCGAGCATACGGTTCGAGAACCCCCATTCGTTGTCATACCAGCCCAGAACCCGCAGCTGTGTCCCGCTTTGGACAGAGGTCTGATCAAGGGCCACGACACAGGAATGTGAATCGTGGTTCAGGTCGATCGACACCAGAGGACGTTCAACCAGACCAAGGATGCCTTTCAGCGGGCCTTCGGCGGCGGCGCGCAGGGTGGCGTTGACCTCCTCCACCGTGGTGTCTTTCGACAGTTCGACCACCAGATCGACACAGGATACATTCGGTGTGGGCACGCGGATCGCGGTGCCGCCGATCAGCCCGTCAAGCTCGGGCAGCACTTTACCCAACGTCTTGGCCGCACCGGTGGTGGTGGGGATCATCGACAGCGCCGCGGCGCGGGCACGGTACAGGTCGCTGTGCGCCGTGTCATGCACCGGCTGGTCACCGGTGTAGCTGTGGATTGTGGTCATATGGCCGTGCTTGATGCCGAAGGCGTCATGCAGGGTCTTGGCCAGCGGTGCCATGCAGTTGGTGGTGCAGGAGGCGTTGCTCAGCACAGTGTCTTCGGCGGTGATCAGATCGTGGTTCACACCGTAGACGATTGTTTTCATGGCGTCTTTACCGGGGGCAGAGATGACGACCCGTTTCGATCCATTCGCCAGATGTTTGGCCGCCGCCTCGCGCGTGGTGAAGATGCCGGTGCATTCCAGCACGATGTCCACATCGCCCCAAGGCAGGGCAGCGGGGTCGCGTTCTGCTGTCACGCGGATCGGGCCTTGGCCCACATCCATCGTGTTGTCGCCCAAGGTGACCGGACGGCCAAAGCGCCCGTGGACCGAGTCGAATTCGAACAGATGTGCGTTGGTTTCCAGCGGGGCGAGATCGTTGATCGCCACCACCTGCAAATCATCGTCGCCACGCTCCATCAGCGCGCGCAACACGTTACGACCGATACGGCCAAAGCCATTGATTGCCAATTTGGTAGCCATGGGGCGTCCTCCTGAATTTGATAGCGCTAACATCGACATTTATGACAAAGAGTCAACCTGTGCAGGGCAATATTGCGCCGGAAGCGATCGGAGGGAAGGGGCCGACTGTCGGATCAGCGCCAGAACGCCACCCATTCGATCAGGTCGACAAATTTCTTGGTCAGGAAAATCAGATGTTCGCTGCCATAGATCAACGCATCAATCCCCAGTGCGGTCAGCAGTACAGCAGCGAGAGAGACAGCGATGGGGGTGTCCATGGGGGCGGTGGTCCTTGCCTGCGGGTGGCCCAGATATGACAGGGCAACCCGCGCGTCGCAAGTCTTAGCCCAGTTTGCCCATGGCGACGGCGACATCGGCCATACGGACAGAGAAGGCCCATTCGTTGTCATACCACGCCAGGACACGCACCAGACGGTTGCCCACGACCTTGGTCTGGTCGGGCGCGAAGATCGACGAATGTTCGGTGTGGTTGAAATCGACCGACACTTTCTGTTCCGCATCATAGGCAAAGACCCGCGACATCGGGCCGTTTGCAGCAGCGCGCATGGCCTCGTTGACCTCTTCAACCGTGACATCACGGCCTGCCATAAAGGTCAGGTCAACCGCGCTGACGTTTGGCGTTGGAACGCGCATGGCGGTACCATCCAGCTTGCCTTTGAGCGCGGGCAGCACTTCGCCCAAGGCTTTCGCCGCACCGGTAGAGGTCGGGATGATCGCCATCGCAGCGGCGCGCGCGCGGTACAGGTCTTCGTGGCGGCGGTCCAGCGTCGGCTGGTCGCCGGTATAGCTGTGCACGGTGGTCATGATGCCGCTTTCGATGCCGAACGCATCATGCAGGGCCTTGGCCATCGGGGCCAGACAGTTGGTGGTGCACGACCCGTTCGATACCATCGTGTCCGAGGCCTGCAATTCACCGTCGTTCACGCCGTAGACCACAGTACGGTCGACGTTCTTGCCCGGTGCCGACAGCAACACGCGTTTCGCACCCTGATCCAGATGCACCTTTGCCAGCAGCCCGTCGTTGAACTTGCCCGTGCATTCCAGCACGACGTCGCACCCTTCCCAGTTCAGCTCGTTCATCTGGTAGGTCGACATGACCTCCATCTCGCCGCGCCCCAGATCCAGCGTGCCGTTGCCGACTTTGACGTCATTGGGAAAACGCCCGTGGACGGAATCGTATTTGATCAGATGTGCCGCAGTCTCCAGCGGGCCGGTCGCGTTGATGCGCACCACCTCAATGTCATCCCGGCCCGACGCCGCGATATGAGACAGGGTGCAGCGGCCGATGCGGCCAAATCCGTTGATACCGACTTTGATGGTCATGGGGGCGTCCTTTGGCAAAGATCTGGAACTTTGCCGGTTCTATATCTGGTGGTCGTGAACAGGGGAAAGGGCTAAAACCCCCTAATTTCCGTATGTTAGCGATAAATATTCGTGTTAGCGATAACCCTCAGATCGGCTTTGCCTTCTGCCTGCGCTGCGCTACCCTTACGCCAACAAATATGGAGAGACTGAATGAGCGGCCTATTAGCCCTGTTGGATGATGTAGCAGCGATTGCAAAAGTGGCCGCGGCCAGCGTGGATGATGTGTTCGGCCAGGCCGCCAAGGCCAGTGCCAAGGCCGCGGGTGCTGTCATCGACGACGCGGCCGTGACCCCGAAATACGTCAGCGGCTTCGAGGCCAACCGCGAGCTGCCGATCATCTGGCGCATCACCAAAGGGTCGCTGAAGAACAAGCTGGTCTTCTTGTTGCCCGCTGGTTTGCTGCTGTCGAATTTCGCGCCATGGTTGATCGCGCCCTTGTTAATGTTGGGTGGGGCCTACCTGTGTTTTGAAGGCGCTGAAAAGATCGCACATGCGCTTGGGGTTGGGGGAAAAGGCCACGAGGATCATCCCCCCGGTGCCGATGAAAAGGTGATCAAGGACCCTGCCAAGCTGGAAGAGCAAAAGGCCAAAGGTGCGATCAAGACCGACTTTATCCTCTCGGCCGAGATTATGACCATCGTGCTGTCAAACCTCGAGGTGTCAAATTTCTGGATGGAGGCAGGCGCTTTGGCCGCCGCCGCCGTGATCATCACAGTCGCGGTCTATGGCTCCGTCGCGCTGATCGTAAAGATGGATGATGTGGGGCTTTATATGGCCAAGAACGGCAATCTCGGCCTGACCCGTGGTCTGGGCCGCGGGATCGTGCGCGGCATGCCGTGGTTCCTCAAGGCGCTGACCATCATCGGGACGGCGGCCATGCTCTGGGTCGGCGGATCGATCATCGTGCACGGTATGGAAGAGCTTGGCTTCGGCGCGCTTGGCCACCTGATCCATGACTACGCCGTCGCTTTCGGCCATATGGTTCCGGTCGCGTATGAAGGTGCCGCCGAATGGATCGCCAAAGCCGCAATGGACGGTGTCTTTGGTCTGGCCCTTGGGCTGGTGCTGATTCCCGTCGGCGAAAAGATCATCACCCCGCTGTGGCGCGCGGTCTTCAACCGCAAGGATGCCGGCGCACACGCGTAAACGGGGCGTATATGAGGGAGAGGAAGGGGGCGCAGGTTGCGCCCCTTTTTTGTGTGCGCGCGCTCAGCTTGCCTAAAGACCGTGGGGCACGATTTACCGCTTCGTCGTCTACATTACGCCTAAATTGCAAGCTAGCGGTATTCGAGACGGCATAGGGAACCCCTTTTTGTTTCACACCTCGTTTAGATATTTTCTCGCAGCGACGTCGGCTGCGATGCTAGTCTACTTGGGCTTAACCCTGGACCCGTCGATCCGCGCGGAAAACGAAAGCTTCGCGGCGTGTAAAAACGATACTTCGTCTCAATGCCTCTCCAGCTTGGGCGTAGAGCAGGCGATGGATGCGCGCTTCGTTCCGCCACACATGCCTGAGGTGAGCATGTTGGCCCAGATGGGTCGCATCGACGACGCTTTTGCCTTGGCGCTACGTGCTGAAAGCGAAAATGAGCCGCTGCCAGAGGACGTTGAGGCGACCGTCGACAGGATGCTTGCTAGCCACCGTCTTACAGGGGCGCTTCGCGAGGGCAAGAGCCTGCAGGAAGCGATGGAAATGACACCGGGCGTTGGTGCTGGCACCCTTTGGATCACTGCGCTGGATTTACTTGGCCGCAGGCCCTACGGGGTGCCTGCGCGCGACGGAAGCACCGCGGACGCAATCCCGCGTGACATAGTATCAGAGATCGCGCAGCGCATCGTCGATATTGCACAAAATGAACCCGTCCGGCCGCGCATTAGCCACCTAGTGGAAGCGGCTGAGTTGCACGCAGCTTTAGGGAACCGAGACGAAGCATTAAAGGTGCTTCAATCTTTGCCGCGAACGGACAACGCCTCCATCGACCCAAGTGAAAACCTTATGCGGCTCGTTGGGCCGTCAACATTTCTGCTGCTCTATCGCGAGGCAGGCGGTACGCATCTTTCCATACTTTTGACCGCCGCGGCGGCAGAGCCGGATATGACCCTTGCAGCCACGTATCTGGAAGAGGCCTTTACCGCATTCTCGACCAAAAAGCCCTTTCCGGAATATGTCTGGATGGAGCGCATTATTGAACGCGCCGTCGACCTTGGCTTGCTGCCACTTGCCCTTGAGTTGGCACGCGCCTTCGAGGATCGAGCTGACATCGAACCCGCGATCTTTCCCGTCTTTGCACATATCGAAGCTGCGCGTGTTTTGTTACTTGCTGGTGCCGACGAGGGGGAAGTTCAGGCGCGGCTTGACGTGGCGCTTAGCATGTTCCGCACGAAGGATGGGAAAGCTGCAAGTGACGCTTCCGAGATCGGGAGTATTCGGTGGGGCACTCGTCGGCTGGATGCGCAGGCACGGCGTGAAATGGCGACGCTAAAGGCGCGGCTCGGAGAAACTGAAACAGCCATCGCCTATATGGTAGGGTTGGAACAACCATTGTTTTCTTGGATGAGCATGCTGACCTCGGAGATTCCGGTTCAGGACGTGGATCTGCTTTTGCTAGCGGCGCGTGGTGCCCTTTCCGATGAAGAGCTCGCCTATGCAAAGCTGCAGCATGCGCAACAGTTGTTGCTAAGTGACACGGGCGAAGGGCAACGTGTTTGGGCGCAGGCGAAAGCGGCAGAGCTAGCGAAATCCGACATGCTGACTGGGGAGCACGCGGTTCGCGTTTACAGTATGCTGTCTCGAATTGGGGCGCTTGTCGAAGACCAAAGACTTGAACGGTTAGGGTTGGAACAAATGGCTGAGGCCGCCCTGAAATCTCGCCGCTACCAAGATTTGTTGATGGCTGGCTTTTGGTGGAACCGATCACAGCAAATGCCATGATTTCCCCTTAGTGTGTCTGCCCCTGAGCCACCGCAAGTCTGCAAAATGCGTCGATCGCATACGCCTGTGTCGACTGCTATGGTCGTCGGATCGAACGTTTCCTGCGCCCCCACAAACTAAAAAGGGGGAGCAAAATGCTCCCCCTTCTTCGTTGTGACTGTATCCGTTGAGATCACAGCAGCGCTTTGGCCTTGTCGGCGACGTTCTGCGGGGTGATGTCGAACTTTTCGAACAGCTCTTCCGCGGGGGCGGAGGCACCGAAGCGGTCCATGCCGACGAAATCGGCCTTGTTCCACTTGCCACGCTCGCCGGTGAGCCAGCGGTCCCAGCCTTGGCGTACGGCGGCTTCGACGCCGACGCGGACGGGGCCGGCGGGCAGGACGCGGCGGCGGTAGGCTTCGTCTTGGGCGGCGAACAGCTCCATGCAGGGCATGGATACGACGCGGGTGCCGATGCCTTCGGCTTGCAGCAGGTCACGGGCTTTCAGCGCGATCTCGACTTCAGAGCCGGTGGCGATCAGGATCACCTGACGTTTGCCTTCGGCGTCCGCAAGAACATAGGCACCCTGTTCGGTGAGGTTCTTGTTCTTGTGCTCAAGGCGCACGGTGGGCAGGCCCTGACGGGTCAGGGACAGCACCGACGGCGTCTTTTTGCTGCTCAGCGCAATTT
>JGI24525J20082_1000285_pt1 | contig 25204 bp, 26 predicted proteins | sample LinPmetageLP50_FD_20082 | JGI IMG/M metagenome (IMG submission 20082) | reverse complement strand
TGCTTCCAAAGTGACTTCGGTCAATCCTAGTATTACGCCTCAATCGGCGATTACAAAGGCAATTACAGATTTAAATATTTCTGCTCCTCAGGGGTTAGCGTTATTAGAACAGGATGGATCATATTCATACCGTTATTCAAAAGGAGGTATTTCTTTAGAAGACATTACCGTCAAATTAAAATATCAACCTATAGAGGACCGCCTTGTTTTGGCATGGGAGGTTGGGATTTATTTGATAGATGGTAGTCATCATTACTTAGCCATGGTAGATGCGGTTACAGGTAATTTAATCTTTACATATGATTTGGTCATAAGCTGTAATTTTGGAGAGCAACCACACTTCCATACAACTAATAAAGAAAATGAAATGAGTGTTTTGTTTTCTGAAACACCAAGTATGACGAGTGGTATGTTAGTGGACGGTTCTCAGTACAACGTATATGCTTTACCGGCAGAGAGCCCAAACCACGGGGCACCGACAGTAGTAACAGAACCTGCAGACTTGATTGCCTCACCCTTTGGATGGCATGATACAGATGGTGTGGAAGGACCAGAATTTACCATCACCAGAGGCAATAACGTATATGCCCAAGACGATTTTGATGGGAACAATGGAACCTTTGGAGAGGCTCCCGATGGGACTGCTGCATTAGATTTCAATTTCCCACAGAATACCGATACATCACCCAGAAACAATATAGACGCGGCTACGGTCAACCTTTTTTATATGAATAATATCATGCATGATGTATGGTATCAATATGGATTTGACGAAGCCAGCGGTAATTATCAACAGAATAATTATGATAATGGCGGCGAGAATGGTGAAGGAGATTTTGTAGTGGCAGATGCTCAAGACGGTAGCGGTTTAAATAATGCTACGTTTGGGCCCAATGTGGATGGCGGTAATGGAAGGATGAACATGTTCTTGTGGACAGCTCCAGTAGGAATTAGCACTCCACTCAGTATTTTAAATGGATCTGTCGCAGATGATTATCAAGGTGTTCCTGCTTCCTTTGGAGCAGCGTTACCACCAATGGAAACGCCAATTTCAGCAGAACTTAGTCTCCTCTTAGATGATAATACTGGTGTTTCAACAGATGCTAATGACGCCTGTGACCCAATTATAAATGGAGGCGACCTTATTGGAAGCATAGCAGTATTAAGACGCGGTGAATGCCAGTTTGGCTTTAAGATGCTTGCAGCGGAAAACGAAGGTGCATTGGCCGTAATTGTGGTAAATAATGAGGCTGGTGCTCCAGGAAATATGGGCCCTGGAGATGTGGGAGGGCAGGTAACAATACCCTCTATCATGGTGAGTCAAGCGGATGGCGAAGCAATAATAGCAGCTCTTGAAAATGGAGAGTCGTTAAATGCCACTTTACGCGAATCACCGCCATTTCAAAAGGATGGTAGTTTAGATAACGGTGTCGTGGCGCATGAATATGGCCACGGAATATCAACCCGACTTACAGGAGGTCGTTTTAACTCGAGCTGTTTAAGCAACCCTGAACAAATGGGTGAAGGATGGAGTGATTGGTTCGGATTGATGCTTACCATAGAACAAGGAGATCAACCCGAAGACGGCAGAGGGATCGGAACATACGTTAAAAATCAATCAACTGAGGGTCAGGGTATTAGACCTACAAGATATAGTACAGACTTTAGCATCAATCCTTCGACTTATGATACACTAAAAAACTATCCAAATAATGAATCACCACACAGAACGGGCTATCTTTGGGCAACAATGCTATGGGATTTATCTTGGGCATTTATAGACCAATATGGTTATGATGATGATTTATATAACGGTACAGGTGGAAATAATATCGTAATGCAATTAGTAATCGACGGATTAAAACTTCAAGGATGTTCTCCAGGTTTTGTTGATGGAAGAGATGCTATTTTAATGGCTGATGAAATTGCAAATAATGGTGAAAACCGATGTTTGATCTGGGAAACCTTTGCAAGAAGAGGATTGGGTGTAAATGCCGACCAAGGCAGTGCAAACGACAGGGGGGATGGTATTGCCTCTTTTGATACTCCTTCCGGACCCAACTGTACTTTATTATCAGTGAATGACAAAGTATTTGATTCTAATTTTAGCATCTATCCTAATCCATCAGATGGTAATATTAATATAAAAACACTAATAGATGTAGGAGATGTAACCGTTTCTATATTTGATATTAATGGTAGGAAAGTTTTTACACAAGAAGTAACACTTCAAAATACAGTTGCTATTAATGCAGGGTCATTAAGAGCTGGAGTGTATGTGGTTTCTATAAATGGAGACAGCTATACACACACAGCAAAAATAATCATAGAGTAATAGTATTCTAATTTAACTTAAAAAGAGGTTCATTTTTATGAGCCTCTTTTTTTATACTAACTCCTGAAGTAAAAGTGTGATTTTTTCTGAAGATATTCCTGCGATATCCTGTAATTGTCCTACAGTACCATGTTCTAAAAAGACGTCAGGAATGCCTAATGAAATCATTTGTTTAGCATACCTTTCTTTAGCGGCAAATTCAAGTACAGCACTTCCGAAGCCTCCTATTTTTGTACCATCCTCAATGGTAATTATGGTATCATACTTTCTGAAAACATCATGTAATAAGGCATCATCTAATGGCTTTACAAAGCGTAAATCGTAGTGGGCCACTTTTTCTTTTTCTGAAGATTCTTTGAGGTTTTCAATAGCTTCCCTAACATTTTTTGCGATGGTACCTATAGATAATACAGCAATCGAAGTTCCGTCTTTTAACCGAACGCCCTTTCCAATTTTCACTTCAGAAAAAGGCTGTTGCCAATCTATAATCGTCCCGCTCCCTCTTGGATATCGTATGGCGATGGGGTTTTCTAATCCTTTCTGCGCCGTATATAAGCTATTACGTAGCTCAATCTCGTTGCTTGGCGCACAAATGATGAGATTGGGAATGCAGCGTAAATAGGCGATATCAAAAATACCATGATGTGTTGCGCCATCCTCTCCTACTAACCCAGCACGATCTAAACAAAATACGACTGGTAGTTTTTGAAGGCATACATCATGAATAACCTGATCGTAGGCGCGTTGTAAAAAGGTAGAATAAATGTTGCAAAAAACTGTCAATCCTTGTGTGGCCAAACCAGCTGCAAAAGTTACAGCATGTTGTTCTGCAATCCCTACGTCAAAAGCGCGATCTGGAAACGCCTCCATCATATACTTTAAGGAGCTTCCTGTTGGCATCGCTGGTGTGATCCCAATTATTTTTTCGTTTTTTCGTGCGAGTTCTACAATTGTTTTTCCAAAAACCTCTTGAAATTTGGGTGGAAGCACTGTGGTTTTCTTCGGATGAAGATCACCCGTTTCGGCATTAAATCGTCCTGGTGCGTGATATTTTACTTGGTCTTCTTCTGCCTGTCGTAACCCTTTGCCTTTTGTTGTGATGACATGTAACAGTTTAGGGCCTTCAACATTTTTTAATCGTTTTAATTCAGAAATAAGGATGTCCAAATCATGGCCATCAATGGGGCCTGAATAATCAAACCCAAAAGCTTCAAAAACGTTGTCTGTATCTGGAGCACCATCTAAGGTAACTTTGCTGAAATAGGCTTTTAAGGCACCTACACTGGGATCAATGCCAATGGCATTATCATTTAAAATTACTAATAAGTTGGTGTTGGTAACGCCTGCATGGTTTAACGCTTCAAAAGCCATCCCGCTTGCGATAGAAGCATCTCCCACTACAGCGATATGTTGTTTGGTTACATCACCAGAAAGTTGTGAGGCGATGGCCATCCCTAAGGTGGCTGAGATTGCTGTGCTACTATGTCCCGTACCAAAGGCATCATAGTTGCTCTCCTTAATTTTTGGAAAACCACTGATACCATCTAGTTGTCGGTTCGTGTGAAAGCTATCTTTCCGTCCTGTGAGGATTTTATGACCGTATGCTTGATGTCCCACGTCCCAAACCAATAGGTCATCTGGCGTATTAAAGACGTAATGCAGCGCGATGGTCAATTCTATAACGCCCAGACTGGCACCGAGATGCCCTTCTTTTACTGCTACGATATTGATGATAAATTCTCGTAATTCTTGGGCAAGTTGGGGTAAGTCTTTGGGCTTGGTTTTCCGAAGATCTTCTGGATACATGATGCTGTCTAACAATTTTTTCTGCACAAAAACAAAGATACAGTTATTGCCGATTTGTTATTGGCTTAATTTGTAATTTTGAAAATTGTAAATCGTAACACACCATGATAAAGCCACACGACGACACCTATTTTATGAAGCGAGCGATGCAAGAGGCGCAGGCGGCGTATGATAAAGATGAAATACCAATTGGTGCTGTTATCGTAGCACAGAACCAAATTATCGCGCGGGCGCACAACTTAACCGAGACACTTAACGATGTTACTGCGCATGCCGAAATGCAGGCAATAACCGCTGCGGCAAATTATTTGGGCGGTAAATACTTAATAGATTGTACGCTGTATGTAACCATAGAGCCTTGCCAGATGTGTGCAGGAGCGCTATTTTGGAGCCAGATATCTAAAGTAGTTTACGGGGCTCGCGATGAACAACGGGGTTGTATTGCGATGCAAACAAAGTTACACCCTAAAACTAAAATGACCGGTGGTATCTTAGCTGAAGAAGCTTCTTTATTACTGAAGAAATTCTTTATTGAAAAACGAAATAGGAATTAAATAGAACGGCGATTTATTCCTTAATTTATTTCAATTTCGATTCCCTTCTTATTCTCCTACAGGAGCTCCGTTTAAAATTTCGTCGTTTGCAAACTCTTCAAACTTTTTGAAATTTTCTTTAAAAGAAGCCGAAAGTTCTTTTGCCTGAATTTCGTAAGCTTTCTTGTTTTTCCAAGTCTCTTTCGGGTTTAAAATTTCCGAAGGTACATTAGGACACGTCTGTGGTACATTTAGTCCAAAAATTGGGTGCTTTACATACGATACATTTTCTAGCGCACCGTCTAAAGCAGCGGTAATCATAGCACGGGTATATTTAAGTTTCATACGACTTCCCACACCATAAGGTCCGCCTGTCCACCCTGTATTCACTAACCAGACATTTACTTCGGCCGCTTTCATTTTTTGACTTAGCATCTCTGCATATCGTGTAGGGTGCAAGGGCATAAAAGGTGCGCCAAAACAAGCTGAAAAATTAGGGGTTGGCTCATTTATACCTTCCTCTGTGCCTGCCACTTTAGCTGTATAGCCACTAATAAAGTGGTATGCAGCCTGCCCTGGGGTTAGCTTTGAGATAGGAGGTAGTACACCAAAAGCATCTGCCGTCAAGAAAAAGATGTTTTTAGGATTTTTACCGATGGAAGGTTCTTGAATATCGTCAATATGAAATATAGGATAACTTACCCTTGTGTTTTGAGTGATAGAGGTGTTTTCGTAATCTACCACCCCATTTTCGTCCATCACGACATTTTCTAAAATGGCCCCAGGTTTGATCGCGTGGTAGATATCAGGTTCGTTTTCTTCAGAAAGATTGATCACTTTTGCGTAGCAACCGCCTTCAAAATTAAATACCGTGTTTTCTGCGGTCCAACCATGCTCATCATCACCAATTAGTTTACGGTCTGGATCAGCAGATAATGTCGTTTTTCCTGTACCAGACAACCCAAAGAAAATAGCGGTTTCACCATCTTTCCCAACATTGGCAGAGCAGTGCATGGGCATGGTGTTTTTGTCAACAGGAAGTATAAAATTAAGGGCAGAGAAAATACCCTTTTTAATTTCACCAGTATACCCAGTACCGCCTATAAGTGCGATCTTTTTTGTGAAATTAAGAATAGCAAAATTATGCTGTCGGGTCCCATCTACTTCAGGATCTGCCATAAAACCAGGTGCGTTAACAATGGTCCACTCTGGTGTAAAGTTTTTTAATTCTTCTTCAGTAGGTCGTAAGAACATATTATGAGCAAACATATTTGACCATGGGTATTCGTTGATAACACGAATGTTCAATCGATAGTTTTTGTCTGCACAAGCATAACTGTCACGTACAAATACTTCTTTTTCAGAAAGGTAGGTGGTCACTTTTCTATAAAGCGAATCAAACATATCTGCTGGGAATGGAATATTGATATTTCCCCACCAAACTTGATCCCGCGTCACGTCATCTTTTACGATAAATCGGTCCTTAGGCGAACGCCCAGTAAACTCTCCTGTATTTACTGCAAGTGCACCACTATCGGCTTCAGTTCCCTGGCCTTTTTGGAGCGTAATTTCGTGTAATTTTTCAGAAGAGAGTTGATAGTGTACTTTAGCGTTCTTGATTCCGTAAGTATCTAGTGAAATCGTTTTCGTAGTTTGGTTATTATCGACCATAACTTTATTTAAATGTTGTTCGACAAAAATAATAAATCTGACACAGATACCGTAGTTAAAAAAACTTAATTATCCGCTTTAATTGTTAATAACCCATAAGCCAACCGTATCCAGCCAATAATTAATAACATGCCCCCAATAGGTGTGACGGGTCCCAATACAGCAACGTTAAAAGGGGTTATTTCTTTAAGTGCCAAGAGATAAATGGAACCTGAGAAAAAAACAATCCCAAAAATAAAAAAACAAAAGGTCCATTTTACCGTGGTTTCGGGAATAACAGAAGCGAACCCAATAATAAGTAAGGCAAGACAATGATACATCTGGTAGCGAATGCCCGTCTCAAAGGTGTTTAAGGCGTCTGGCGAAACCAGTTTTTCTAATCCATGCGCTCCAAAAGCGCCTAAACCGATAGTGATTGCAATTAAAATGGATGCCGTTATAACAATATTTTTACGTAATTTTTTCATTAAGTAGCTGTACAATTAGTATTTTCGTTTCCATCAAAAAAACTGAAAACAAAGATACCAAAAACAAACAGATGCGAAATATTTTAATCATTGGAGCTGGACGCTCTGCCACAAGTTTAATTCAGTATTTACTAGATAAATCGGATGCAGAAGAGCTTTTTATCACCATTGGAGATCTTAATATTCAACACGCTCAGAAATTTACAGATGGACACCCCAATGCTCGGGGCATCTTACTGGACGTCTTTAACGAAAAGCAACGCAAAGAATCGGTAGAAAATAGTGATCTCGTTATTTCTATGCTGCCGGCGCGCTATCATATTGAAGTGGCTAAAGACTGCTTAGAGTTTGGCAAGCATATGGTTACGGCTTCCTATATAAGTGACGAGATGCAAATGCTCAACGCTAAAGTGAAGGCAAAAGGATTGGTGTTTATGAACGAAATAGGCCTCGATCCAGGGATTGATCATATGAGTGCCATGCATGTCATAGACCGTATTAGAGATGCTGGCGGAAAAATGTTATTGTTTGAAAGTTTTACGGGCGGCCTTGTAGCCCCCGAAAGTGATACCAACCTATGGCACTATAAGTTTACCTGGAATCCGCGTAACGTTGTTTTGGCGGGTCAGGGGGGTGCAGCCGAATTTATACAGGAAGGCACCTATAAATATATACCTTACCATAGACTCTTTAGAAGAACCGAATTTTTAGATATCGAAGGACATGGAAGATTTGAAGGTCTTGCCAACCGAAATTCCCTTAAATACCGAAGTATTTATGGCTTGGAAGATATTTTAACGCTGTATCGGGGAACCATTCGTCGGGTAGGTTTCAGTAAGGCTTGGAATATGTTTGTACAGTTAGGAATGACAGACGATGGCTATAAAATTCCTAATTCTGAAGAGTTGAGCTATCGTGATTTTGTAAACCTGTTTTTACCGTATTCACCAACCGATTCCGTAGAACTTAAAATGCGTCATAGCTTAAAGATTGATCAAGATGACCTTATGTGGGATAAACTATTGGAACTTGATATTTTTAATCCTAAGAAGAAAATAGGCATTAAAGAAGCAACACCTGCAAAAGCATTGCAAAAGATCTTGGAGGATAAATGGACGTTAGACAAGGACGATAAGGATATGATCGTGATGTACCATAAATTTGGTTACGAACTAAAAGGGGAAAAGAAGCAAATTGATAGCCATATGGTGATAAAAGGCGATGATATGGACTTTACGGCCATGGCAAAAACCGTTGGACTTCCTGTAGCTATTGCAGCGTTAAAGATATTGAATGAAGAAATCACCATCCCAGGTGTGCAGTTACCCATCACTAGAGAAGTTTATGAACCTATCTTAAAAGAACTGGAAAATTTTGGAATTACCTTTAAAGAAAAAGAAGAACAGTATCTAGGATATAATCCAGATAAAGTGGTTGGATAAGGGACAACAACTTTTGAACAATCAACTACCTAAATTAATTGAGTAGTAAGCATAAAAAAATCCATGATATACATGGGTTTTTTTATGCTTTATAGTACTGTTATTTAGCGTCTCCCTAAAAAGATACTTACAAAATAAAGCAAAGTGGCTAACGATCCGAGGGCTGCCACTACATAGGTTCTAGCTGCCCATTTTAATGCGTCTTTTGCCCCTGCATGTTCTTGTTGGGTCACCATATTTTCTTGTTCAAGCCAAACTAACGCACGTTTACTGGCATCAAATTCTACGGGTAGCGTGATAAAGGCAAAGACCGTAGTTACGGCAAATAAAAGAATTCCAATCAAGAAAATAATATTTCCAACCGCTCCTAAAAAGCCAGTGAATGACATCACTAAACCAGCCATGATCACGAAGTTGGATAGTTTACTACTAATCCCAACGGCAGGTACAATGGCGCTCCGCATCTTTAACCAGCTATACGCGGTCGCATGTTGCACGGCATGACCACATTCATGCGCTGCAACGGCTGCTGCTGCTGCGTTACGTTGCTCATAAACAGGTTCGCTTAAATTAACCGTTTTGTTTTTTGGGTTATAATGATCTGTAAGCTGACCAGGCGTTGAGATTACCTGTACATCGGTAATGCCGTTGTCTGCCAACATTTTTTCTGCGATTTCTTTTCCGCTCATACCATTTTGAAGATGGACTTGAGCGTATTTTTTAAACTTACTTTTTAGCTTGTTACTTACGTACATGCTCACTAAAAAAATAATTCCGGCGATGATATAATATCCAATCATATGTGTTGACCGCGTCTGCGGGTGTTTTTTAAATTAGTTTCCTTTATTAAGATATCAAAAAGCGTGCAAATTTTTATCCTACAATATTCACGATCTTACCAGGCACCACGATCACCTTTTTAGGGGTACGGCCGTCTAAATAGTGGGCTGTTTTCTCATGTGCCATTACGGCAGATTCAATCTCGTCTTTCGATAAATCTAGAGATAGCTCTAAAGTAAAGCGCATTTTTCCGTTAAAGGAAATAGGGTACTCTTTACTGCTTTCTACCAAGTGCTTTTCTTCAAATTTAGGGAATGGCGCAGTGGAAATACTTTCATTATGTCCCAGTTTTTCCCATAGTTCTTCTGCGATATGCGGGGCATAAGGCGCAATGATGATTGCCAAAGGCTCCAAAATTTCTCTATTGTTACAGTTTTGCGCAGTCAACTCATTCACGGCTATCATAAAAGTAGAAACCGATGTATTAAAACTAAAATTCTCAATATCCTCCGCAACTTTTTTAATGGTTTTGTGCAATACCTTGAGTGCCTCTTTTGAAGGCGATTCTTCTGAAACCGAAAAAACACCCCCCTCGCCCCCCTCAAGGGGGGAATTAGTATCGGAATGATACAATTTCCAGAGTTTACGTAAAAAACTGTTGACGCCGGTAATCCCAGCGGTGCTCCAGGGTTTTGCCTGCTCCAATGGTCCCAAGAACATCTCGTACAATCGCAACGTATCTGCTCCGTACCGATCACAAATATCATCTGGATTGACGACATTGTATTTAGACTTGGACATCTTTTCTACCTCGCGGGAAACTTTAAATGTGCCGTCTTTTTCAGTAATGAACGTAGCATCTTTAAATTCTGGACGCCATTTTTTAAACTCTTCAATATCTAGTTCATTTGACGTGTTTACTAACGTTACGTCTGCATGAATGGGTTGAGTTTTGAAATCTGAAGACTTCAATGAGGATATAAACTTATTCTCACCTTCGATTCGATGTAAAAATGCACTCTCCCCAAGTATCATTCCTTGATTAATTAACTTCTTTACGGGTTCGTCTACGGGTACATGGCCTAAATCGTACATGACTTTCGTCCAAAAACGGCTGTATAATAAGTGACCTGTTGCATGTTCGCTTCCCCCTAAATAGAGATCTACATTCTGCCAATAGTCCATCGCTTCTTTACTCGCCAATGCATCTGGATTGTGTGGGTCCATATAGCGAAACATATAACAACTACTGCCTGCCCACCCCGGCATAGTGTTTAACTCTAGTGGGAATATGGTTTTATTATCTGCCAACTGATTACTGACTACTGCATACTGTTTTGTGTCCCACGCCCAAACATCGGCACGACCTAATGGTGGTTCGCCAGTTTCGGTAGGGAGGTATTTTTCAATTTCGGGGAGCTCGATAGGTAAATGCTTCTTGTCTATCATTTGCGGCATTCCGTCCTTGTAATACACAGGGAATGGTTCGCCCCAATACCGTTGTCTCGAGAAAACGGCGTCGCGTAATCGGTAATTAATTTTCCCCTTACCTTGTCCTAATTTTTCTAAGGCTTCAATGGCTTTATTGGTTGCTTCTTTATAACCCAATCCGTTTAAGAAATCGCTATTGGCGATGACCGTGTTGTCTTTATCGGCATACGCCTCTTCAGAAATATCTGCGCCGTCAAAAATGTTTGGGATGGCAAGATCAAAGTGTTTTGCAAAATCATAATCGCGTTGGTCGCCACACGGCACGCTCATCACGGCACCGGTACCATAGCCAGCCAACACATAATCACCAATCCAGATGGGCACTGGTACTTTTGTAAAAGGATGCTCTGCAAACGCGCCTGTAAAGACACCGCTAATACTTTTTACATCTGCCATACGCTCACGTTCGCTCCGTTTTGCGGTGGCTGTGATGTAGGCTCCTACTTCTGCTTTTTGGGCTTCGGTCGTTATTTTTGAAACCAATTCATGTTCGGGGGCCAGCGTCATAAAGCTCACGCCGAAGATGGTGTCAGGTCTAGTTGTGAAGACAGGAATTCTGAATTCGGAATTTTCCCCACCTAAATCCTCCCCTGTCGGGAGGACTTTTAAAATTTCTTCAATTTTATTTAATACTTTTTGAATATTGTTTATCACTTCCTCATTAGTAAATCGAAGGACTTTAAAACCTTTTTTTTCTTTTAAAAGTAATTCTCTTTCTTCATCTTTAGATTGTTGAAAATCATGAATTTTTCCATCAACTTCAATTATTAATTTTTTTGACAAGCAAACGAAATCGACTATGTAATTATCGATGGGATGTTGTTGTCTAAATTTATATCCTGTTTTCTTATTTCTAAGTTCATTCCAGAGTAAAGCTTCAGATTTTGTTGGATTTTTTCGCATTTCCTTTGCTCGTTCTAGTAAAGTAGCAACGATTGCAGGATTTCCAGTAAGTCTTTTAGAAACCCCACCTCCTTTGGAGGGGGTCAGGGGGAGGACTTTGAATTCAACATGTGCTCCTTTAGAACGCCCAATCCAGTTGGTCTGGGTGTCTTTTAGAGGTTGCGGCCAGTCTATTTTGTTTAATCCGTCGAGCAATCGCTGGGCATAGGCGGTGATCCGCATGCTCCATTGAGTCATTTTTTTACGCACTACAGGATGCCCGCCACGTTCGGAAACGCCATTTACAATCTCGTCATTGGCCAGCACTGTTTTAAGTTCGGGGCACCAATTCACTTCTGTTTCGGCGAGATAGGTCAATCTGTATTTTAGTAAAATAGCTTGTTGTTCCGTTTCAGAAAAGGCGTTCCAATCTTCCGAAGAAAAAACAGTAATATCAGTATCACAAGCAGCATCAATTTTTGCATTTCCTTCCGAAGAAAAAATTGAGATTAATTCAGAAATGGGTCGTGCTTTATCGGCTTTGTTGTCGTACCACGCGTTAAATACTTCAGTAAAAATCCATTGCGTCCATTTGTAGTACGACGGATCTGAAGTTCTAAATTCTCGGCTCCAGTCAAAAGAAAAACCAATACGATCCATCTGTTTGCGGTAGCCTTTAATCACATTTCCTGCCTTATCCACACCACCTTCTATGTTCACTTTTGTAGTTTCTGCGGGATGCTGTCCCGTTTGAATGGCGTACTGCTCTGCGGGCAATCCAAAACTATCATATCCCTGTGGGTGCAGCACATTAAAGCCCCTGTGCCGTTTGTAACGCGCGTATACATCACTTGCAATATAACCTAGCGGATGCCCCACGTGCAAGCCTGCCCCAGAAGGATACGGGAACATGTCCAGCACATAATACTTAGGTTTATCGCTTTGGTTTTCGGCTTTAAAAGTTTGGTTTTCTTCCCAATACTTTTGCCATTTTTCTTCGATGTCATTGAAGTGATAGTTGCTCATGGTCGCAGTTTCAAAAATAAAGGCCAAATTTACGGCTATTGTACGAAAGAGAAAAGTTTGAACGTTAGTAAAACACAGGGTATTGAATAGTCTTGTTGGGTAGAATTAAAATTCCTTATTTCGCTGTTCGCTGCTCGTATTTAGTTTTGTATTTTTACACCAAATTTTAACCCAACCTATGGCAACATCCTTTGAAAAATATCAAAAAAGACGATTGATCTCCTCCTACTTTAGTGTTGTGATTAGCATTTCGTTAGTGCTGTTTTTGTTAGGGTTATTAGGCTTGTTGGTATTGAATTCAAAAAGGGTAGGTGATTACTTTAAGGAGCAAATCCCTGTGGTGGTGTTTTTAAAAGACACTGCAAAAGAAGTTGAGATCACGCAGCTTAAACAGAGCTTAGCGTTGGCTAATTATACAAAATCAGCCGACTATGTTTCAAAAGAACAAGCGGCAGAAGAGCATAGCGCTGTGATTGGCGAAGATTTTATGGAGTATTTGGGTGATAATCCGTTACAGAACAGTATCGACGTACGTATGATTGCCGAATATGTAACGCCAGAGAAGATTGAGGAAATCGTAAGCGAAATAAAAAACAAAGACTTTGTCGATGATGTGGTGTACGATAAACCGCTCATTCAGCAATTGACAGATAACGTAAAAAAGATAAGTTTTTGGGTACTCATTGTAGCGGCTTTGTTTCTTTTTATAGCGGTTTTGCTTATAAATAGTTCGATTAGGCTTTCAGTGTATGCAAAACGATTTACCATAAAAACCATGCAGATGGTGGGTGCTACCAAACGGTTTATTAGACGTCCGTTTGTTTGGAATAGTGTGAAGCTGGGTGTTATAGGCGCTGTTTTAGCGATGGCAGGAATGGCTGTTGTACTTTATTATTTAAATAGAAGTTTTCCGGAGTTGCAGCTTTTTCATGATAAAATATTGCTCGGTATTTTGTTTGCATTTATTTTATTTATGGGCTTTTTTATTACTTGGATCAGCACTTATTTTGCGACGCAACGATTTTTAAACCTAAGAACCGATGAGCTCTATTATTAAGAAGATAGCGTTTTTGGTAGTTGCCATGATCGGGCTGCAAAGCTGTAACGTTAAGAGCTCCAAACCTGAAAACTGCGAAGTGAAAGAGATCACGGTTTCTAAGATTTATGAGGGTGGTGTAAAAGACATTGTATTTGCGGCACCAAATGGGGATTTTTACTATATAAACAGAGGCCTCGAACGCGGATACACCTTAGAAGGAATGCGCTCTAAAGTATTGAATAAAAAAGTTACCTTGCACCTGCCACAAATGTTTTATGGAACATCGAAGCATATTAAGCAGTTGGCAACGTACGACGAACTAATTTTTACTGAATTTTCTTCGGAAGGAATCCCTTCTGAAAACTAAATAACAACAGTTTTGGGCGAAAAGAAACGAAAAGAAAAAGCAAAAGACACGGTATTCATCTTTGAAAAGAAGAATTACACGTTTATGTTGATAGGTGTCGCTTTTATTGCATTGGGCTTTATTCTCATGATGGGTGGTGGCAGCGATGACCCTACCGTCTTTAATCCAGAAATCTACAGTTGGAGGCGCATTCGATTAGCACCTGCTTTAATCTTAATTGGTTTTGGGATCGAAGTATACGCGATTTTGCTCAACCCAAATAAAGAAAAGTAATCCATGGATGCTTGGGAAGCCATCGTCCTTGGAATCATTCAAGGTTTTACCGAATTTTTACCCGTTTCTTCCAGTGGCCACCTAGAATTGGGCAAGGCTATTATGGGCGATACTTCGGTTCCCGAAGAGAGTTTACTCTTTACAGTAGTGCTCCATTTTGCTACTGCCTTAAGTACCATTGTTGTTTTCAGAAAAGACATTCTTGAAATTAGCACACAGCTTTTTAAGTTTCAGTGGAACGAAGAAACGCAGTTTATTGTCAAAATTATTATCTCAATGCTTCCTGCGGTGGTCGTAGGACTGCTTTTTGAAGAACAGCTTGAAGCTTTTTTTGGAGGAAATATTGCGTTTGTAGGCGCCATGTTGCTTGTTACGGCAGCGTTGTTATGGTTTGCCGATAAAGCAAAAAATACCGAAAAACCCGTTTCCTATAGTAACGCATTCGTCATTGGTATTGCGCAAGCAATTGCCATGCTTCCAGGAATTTCACGAAGTGGTGCTACGATCTCAACCTCGGTTTTATTAGGGAATGACAAAGGCAAAGCGGCCCGTTTTTCATTTTTAATGGTCATTCCGTTGATCTTCGGGAAAATTGCTAAAGATCTTTTGGGAGGCGAATTAACAACCGATGCAACCAACTTTACCACCTTGGGCCTTGGTTTTGCTGCGGCCTTTGTTTGCGGTTTAATTGCATGTACGTGGATGATTTCTCTAGTTAAAAAGAGCAAACTTTCCTATTTCGCGTTATACTGTGTGATTGTTGGATTAATAGCCATAGGAGTAGGAATTTATAGCACATGACAGAAGAAGATTACAAAGCAGGCCAAGTATTATTGTTTGACAAACCCTTGGGATGGACCAGTTTTCAAGTGGTGAATAAAGTACGTTGGTTGATTCGACAACAATTCAATATAAAAAAGCTAAAAGTGGGTCATGCGGGGACGTTAGATCCATTGGCTACAGGATTGCTCATTCTCTGCACGGGCAAGTTCACAAAAAAGATAGAAACCTATCAAGCGCAGCACAAGGAATATACGGGAACGATCACGCTAGGAGCCACCACGCCCAGTTATGATTTAGAAACAGAGGTAGATCAAACGTTTGAGGTGGCATCAATCACAGAAGCTCAAATAAAAAAGGCGACCTATCAATTTATTGGCGATATTCAACAAAAGCCACCTGTTTTTTCAGCCCTAAAAAAAGATGGAAAGCGATTATACGAGTACGCCAGGGCAGGAGAGGAAGTAGAAATACCAAAACGTCAAGTCCATATTTCTGCTTTTGAAATCACAGGTATTGAAATACCCAAAGTGCACTTTAGGGTGACGTGCAGCAAAGGAACATATATACGCTCTTTAGCGCATGATTTTGGGATTGCCGTTCATAATGGGGCGCATCTTAGTGCGTTACGACGAACAAAAATCGGAGATTTTTCGGTTGCAGATGCTATGACTATTGAGGCTTTTGAAAAAATGCTAACCCGTTAAAAAAGATATAATTGGGCTAATTTTTGAGGTACTTTCCTTAAAAATTCAGTTATTGTACCCATGAATTTTAATTATTCATACCGCGCCTTTCTAATAACGTCACTACTATTCGGGATCTTCTTCTTGATCTTATACAGTGTGAAGCTATCTAGTGAACCCGCAATCGTGTTAGAAAAGTATGATGTTGAGTATGAAGAAGAGTTGCCCATTCGTGAAGAAGAGGAAGCGCTGGCCCAGGTAGAAGAACAGAAGCAGACCATTATTGAAACCAACAGGGCTTACAATGAGGCTGAAAAAATCTTAAAAGAATTAGAGCAAAACGCTGAAGAACTTTCCGAAGAAACCATCGAAGAAAAATTGGCGCAGATCGATGCTGCAATTGCTAATAATGGTGTTTCCAATACTTCTGAAGGAATTAAAGAAGCAAAGAAAAAAATTGAAGAGGCAAAAGCGATGCTCGCTATTGAAAAAGGTAAAGTGAGCGATGGAGAATCGTCAAATAAAAGAACGACCATAAGTTATCGCCTCATCGATAGAAACGCCTTAGCGCTTCCCAATCCGGTCTATACCTGCGAAGGAGGTGGTAAAATCGTTATTTCTATTGAAGTGGACGCGTTGGGTAACGTCAAAAAAGCAACCTATAACAAAGGCATGTCTACAACCGCAAATGGCTGTTTGATTGAAAGTGCCCTCACCTATGCGAACAGCGCTCGATTTACCACAAAAGCAGGAAAAGATAAACAGTTGGGAACAATCACCTATAATTTTCCGGGACAGAATTAAGAGATTAATTTATGAATGTCTTCGGCGGTATTTTGACCTTTATTTTTATTGTACCAGACTTGTAATTCTTCTTTAAATTCTGGTGTTAACGAACCGTGTTTTGTTTTATAGTCGTTCACTAATTTTGTAGCTTCGGTAGGCCTGGGGCCCCAATCCCCTATAATTTCATCTGTAGTAGAGTCTAAAATTATCAGTTTGGGTATTGACATGTTCCCATTGGTTAAAAATTGATTCATGAGTGCTATGTTCTCATCACGCAGTGCAACTTTTAAATTGATATGAGGTGCGAGACGGGCTAATTTATTGATTACCGGCATCGTTTGAGCTGCGTCGCCACACCAGCTTTCGGTGAGTACAAGCCATGTTTGTTTTTTTTCGAAAGCTAAAAAATCTTGTTTTATGTTTTCGGCAATCTTGGTTGTTTTATCAAGCCTGCGCATTCGTGAGTCGTTTAACAGCGTATATTGTGACAAGTCATCGGTCTGTTCTGGTCCTGTGCTCGTTTTGCTAGCAACATGTTGGGCGACTAAAGTTCTGTAATCATCGTATGAGTAGGATTTTTTTAGTGCTTCTTTAAATAATTGCACCGTGTTTATTTTTGGGGTGTTTTGTTCTTTCATGGCTTCTAAGACGCTGATAAAGTAGTAAACTTACTATCTTTAGATAGTACAAAAAAATATAAGTATGAAAAAGAAGCGATGTCCCTGGTGTGGAGACGACCCCCTTTATGTAGCGTACCACGATGAGGAATGGGGCGTACCCGTTAAAGATGATACAACCATATTTGAGTTTTTAATTTTGGAAACATTTCAAGCAGGGTTGAGTTGGATCACTATTTTAAAGAAGCGTGAAAACTTTAGAAAGGCTTTTGACGATTTTGATTATAAAAAAATCGCTACCTATAAACAAGCTAAAATTGATGCGTTACTAAAGGATGCAGGGATTATAAGAAATAAGTTGAAAGTGAATTCTGCCGTTACCAATGCACAAGCCTTTATGAAAGTGCAAAAAGAATTTGGTAGTTTTAGTGCCTATATCTGGAATTTTGTAAACGGAAAACCCATTAAGAATTCGCTAAAATCTATGGCCGAAGCCCCTGCAAATACTCCTTTAAGTGATTTAATTAGTAAAGACTTAAAGAAGCGCGGGTTTAAATTTGTAGGTTCTACCGTAGTGTATGCCCATATGCAAGCCACCGGGATGGTAAATGACCACCTGGTTGACTGCTTTAGATACAATCAAGTTTAGTTTGTGCTAGAGATAGCCATAGGCATTTTAAGATATTTGTTATTCTGAGTGTCTAGACTTAATGCTTTAAGTGATTGCTTATACCGAAACCGTAATGTAGCGTCTGTTGATCTTTCTTCAGAAAAGAGTTTTTCAAACCATTTTTTTGCTTCCGCATAATTGCTTTTAAAATAATGTGCATTTGCTAGATCCGCGTAGATCAACGTAGTGCCGTAGCCTTCTTTTACTACTTGTTCATAAACTTTAGTAATATCTACATCTTTATTGACGTCGCCTTTTTTTGTTTGCGCAACGAGTGGAAAACCGCAAAATAGGAGTGCGATCAAAACGGGGAATTTTGAGTACATAGGCTTTAGGTAAAATCAAATTTGGAACTCAAATATGATAAAATATTGATAAACTAACATAAATAATCGATGAACGGTATTTAAAAATACAGAATTTCCTATAGATAGGATAAGAAGACATTCCTATCAATTTCCTGCGCCCCTAAACGCTCCAGGTGTTCGGTATAAACTTGACAATCGATGAGGCTGTAGTTTTCAGACTTTAATTTTTGGACTAGGTGATAAAATCCAACTTTTGAGGCATTTGAAACACTGCTGAACATACTCTCACCGCAAAAAAGCTTTCTTTCAGGAAGATCAATGCCGTAAAGTCCGCCCACGAGCGTATCATCCTGCCAAACTTCAACAGATTGTGCATGCCCTTGTTTGTGGAGGTCTATATAGGCTTGCTGCATCTCTTGAGTGATCCATGTTCCGGCTTGGTCATTTCTAATAATGTGTGCACACTTTGCAATAACTTCGGCAAAAGCAGTATTAAAAGTAATTTTAAATAGTTGCGAAGCGATTACCTTTTTAAAGCTTTTAGAGACTTTTAATCGCTCTGGAAATAAAACCATTCTTGGATCTGGACTCCACCATAATATAGGTTGCGAATCGTCATACCATGGGAATATGCCCGATTTATAAGCCAACAACAAACGATCTGAAGATAAATCACCGCCTATGGCAAGAAGTCCTTCTTCTGATGCTTCAGAAGGGTCGGGGAACCATAGTTTGTCGTCGAGAAAATACATGCTCATTTAAAAATAAAAAACCATGAATAGACAATGCACATTTGGTTTGTCTATCCATGGTTTTTGCTAATAATAGGCTCTATTTAGAAAGGTAAATCGTCGTGCTCGTCTTCGTTAAGATCGTTAGCTGGCTCAAAAGCATCTGCCGGTGGCATGGGAGGCATGTTCTGTGATACAGACTGGTCTATGTTTTCTATACGCCATCCTTGGATCGAGTTGAAATATTTTGTTTCTCCCTGTGGGTTAACCCATTCACGACCGCGTAAATTAATACTAATTTTTACGTTATTTCCCACTTGGTAATTGTTCAATAGGTCTGTTTTGTCTTGCACAAACTCTACCATGATGTGTTGTGGGTATTGTTCTTCTGTTGTGACTACAACTTCCCGTTTTCTGAAACCATTGTTTCCAAACGTTTGTGTTTCGCCAATCATTTTAATTTTTCCTTGTACTTCCATAATCATGTCCGCGAGAGCGGGTATCTTTTAAATTAAACTTCTATTTTGATGTTAAGAGGTTCCATGCTTCAGTAATCTTACCGTTGCAAAGGTATTCTTGTGCTTTTTTATGTGTTTCATTTTCAGCAGTAAAACCGTTACGATTCTCAGGGAGTTGCTCAACATTGGCTAACATTCCTAGGTCATTTCCGGTTAGGACCGTACTTGATTTAATGTTCTCTGGTAATTGATCGATACCAATGCCGAGTGTTGATAGGGGTTTAGGGACTTCAAACAAACCTTTTTTTGCGCGGCTATACCAATTGCCGCCCATCCGTGCTACCGTATCAATTTTTAAAGGATCTATCTTTTCTTCGGAATCTAATATGGCTTCGTTTATATGAAGTTTTACCACTTCACAAATAATCAAATTACCTGCGCCACCTTCATTTCCTAGCGCAATGACTTCTCTTACCTTACATTCAAATTGAACGGGTGCCTCCTTTACTCTGGGAGCTTTTACGATGTCTGAAGGTACTTCAGTAAACCCTGCTTTTTTAAATTCGTTGATCTCTTTAGCATACTCGGTAGAAGAAAGGGACATTTGTTGCACCATGGCATGGCTTACAATATTGATGACCACTTCTTTGGTTTCGAGTATGTTTTCTAACGTATGTTTGGTAGTGTTATCCCGCACCCTTCTCGCCGGGGAAAAGATCATAATGGGAGGTTTTGCACTAAACACATTAAAAAAACTATAGGGAGAAAGGTTTATATTTCCTTTATTGTCCACCGTACTGGCAAAACAGATAGGTCTAGGTGATACAGCGCCTAAGAGATAGCCGTGTAACTTGCCTGTGCTCAATTCATTTGGTGTGTACGAAATCATAACTGCAAAGGTACTTAAAGTAAAAAGGCTTTAAAAACTTGATTGAGCAATAATATTAACATATTTACTTTATATATTTAGCTTTTTTAAATTCCCACTATGTTTAGTAAAACGACTATAAATCGTTGGATTTTTATTATTATTTCTGTTTCGATCATTTCATTGATTCTATGGAATACCTTCCTGCTTTTTAACCAACTAAAAGAAAATGAGCGCAGTAAGATGCAGATATGGGCAGAAGCTCAAAAGGAACTTAACGAACAGATAGACCTAGAAGGAGAGACGAGTAATCTCATTACGGTTACTTTGGCAGCTAATAAAACGACGCCGATGATTGTCTATATACACCGTGATGATGTCTATAGTGCCAGAAACGTAAAAAACGAGGATAATTTAAGCGAGGCAGAGATTAAAGAGTATATAGAAGAGTTTCAAACAGAATATAAGCCTATTCAGGTTAATTACGATGGCGAGATATATCAGACCATTTATTATGGAAACTCTCCCATGATAAACAAACTCAAATTCTACCCCGCAGTACTTATCTTGATTTTAATATTATCCTCTGGGGTACTTTACTTTTTTTACAAAACTTCAAAATCTGCTGAACAAAACAAACTGTGGGCAGGGATGGCAAAGGAGACAGCACACCAAATAGGAACGCCGTTATCTTCTTTAGTAGGTTGGACCGAAATTCTTAAAACTGAAAATGTTAATGAAGAATATATTGTAGAAATCGAAAAAGATGTAGATAGGTTACGCACTATTACGGAACGTTTTTCTAAAGTTGGGTCTGTACCTAAATTAGAGAAAAGAGAGTTAGTAGCAGAAACAAAAGAAGCGTTCGATTATTTGAAAAGAAGAAGCTCTAAGCTTATAGAGTTTTCTATACAAACACCGAAAGAGCCTTTGTTTGTGGAGTTAAATGAACAGTTGTATGGTTGGGTGATCGAAAATTTAGTTAAAAACGGGATTGATGCCATGCGAGGCAGAGGAAGTATCCATGTTCAAATTGTAAAAAATTCTAAATATGCACTTATTCAAGTAACCGATTCTGGAAAAGGAATCCCTAAGAACCTCCATAAACGTATTTTTACTCCTGGGTTTACAACAAAAAAGCGAGGATGGGGTCTTGGACTTTCCTTGGCAAGAAGAATTGTGGTGGAATACCATAATGGTAAAATTCGCGTTTTAAAAAGTGTGCCTGGAAAAGGTACTACTATCGAAATTGCTTTACGTTTACTTGATGCTTAATGAAAACAACCGAAACAACCATCCATACCGCAAAACTTACCAATAATTGCCCTACATGTTATGCTACAGATGGGTTAGAACTTACATTTACTCAAACCATTAAAGAAACTCTTTTTTATAATAAAGCAGCTACTGAAACTAATGATAGTCTCCATTGTCATACTTGTAACCAAACCATTTATCCTGTAGATTGGAATGAAGATATAGAAAGGGTGTATGACTACAACAAGAAATTAGCCGTGCCTAACAATAAAGGATATACATTAAAGACACTAGCATATTGGATCATCTTTGTAGATGTACTTTTAATGGCAGCTTTGGTCTACTATTTTTTTCTGAATTAAAGTGCAGCAGCAATTGCAGCAGCGGTAGCTTTAAATTCTTTTTCTGAAAGTGAAACCTTATTTGAAAAAGTCATGTCTTTCATTGTGTTTAAAGGGATGAGGTGTACATGCACATGGGGCACTTCTAATCCTATAACAGCAACCCCTACACGCTTGCAGTCGATTGTTTTTTCGATGGCGATCGCTACTTTTCTAGAGAACTTCATAAGTTCGGTATAGGTTTCTTCATCCAGGTCAAAAACTTTATCAATTTCCTTTTTAGGTACACATAGCGTATGGCCTTTAACATTCGGGTTTACATCCAAGAAGGCTATAAAGTTTTCGTCTTCAGCAACTTTATAGCTTGGTATCTCTCCGTTGATTATTTTAGTGAAAATTGATGCCATTTTATTTTAATCTCTAGAAATTTCTAATACCTTAAATGTCATCGTGCCATTTGGCACTTGTATTTCTGCAGTTTCACCTACTTTTTTACCCAGTAACCCTTTACCAATTGGAGAGTCTACAGAAATTTTACCGGTCTTAAGGTCAGCTTCGCTCTGTGCTACCAACTTGTAATTCATTTCGGCGCCATTGGATTCGTTTTTTATTTTTACTTGACTGTGGATTAGAATTTTTGAGGTATCGAGCTGTGATTCGTCAATAACACGTGCGTTGGCATAGGTTTCTTCTAGTTTCGAAATTCTCATTTCTAACATGCCTTGCGCTTCTTTGGCGGCGTCGTATTCTGCATTTTCACTTAAATCCCCTTTGTCTCTAGCTTCGGCAATTGCTTGAGAGGCTTTGGGTCGTTCTACATCTTTTAGTTGATTAAGTTCGTCTCTTAATTTCTTTAGTCCCTCTGCAGTGTAATATGATATCTTACTCATAACTTCATTTTTAATGGGTATGCTATTCCTGTTGGTTTTGTCTAAAATACGAGCATTCCCGCAATAGCGGGAACGCAAAAAAATCCCATTCGTTATGGGATTTCTACAAACAAATATACAAAAAATTAGTTTTATGCGTTATGTTGTACCTTTGTAGTATTAAAATAGAACTAGAAAATGAAATATACAATATGTTTACTTTTAGCGGGTTTCTTGATTATGTCGTGCTCCAAAAGTGATGACAGGAGAGCGGATAATCCTAACTTAGTGGACCCTTTGGTAAGTCTCAATCTTAGCCTGAGTTTACCAGAATACAATGGCTTAAATTTTCCTGGCAATAGTGTTATTATCAATCAACAGGGGATTAAGGGTATTGTTGTCTATAATGTGAACAATGACCTATACACAGCTTTTGATTTGTCAGATCCTAACCATCCGCCAAATAGCTGTTCTCGCATGACGGTTGAAGCGCCTATTGCTTCCTGCCCTTGTGAATCTGATTCTAATGAATACAATATTATTTCTGGGGAGCACAGGACCAATCCAGATTTATTTNCCATGCAACAATATCGTGCGGTACGGGAAGGAAACACAGTTCGCGTTACAAATTAGGAAAGTACATTATTAAATTTCAAATTTAAGATATTAAAAAAGCCCGCATTTGCGGGCTTCTTTAATCGATGGTTATAAGATATATCTTAATCGTGGATCACACGTACTTGACCTGCGACCATTCCTTTTCTTCCTTCTTCTTCAACATATTCTACTTTATCACCTTCATTAAGGGCTTCGCCATTAAGACCTGTGATGTGTACAAAAATGTCTTTACCAGTTTCGTCGTTTGTGATAAAACCGAAACCTTTTGATTCGTTAAAAAATTTTACTGTTCCTTCCATTGTAATGATAATAATAGATTAATAAAGAACAAATGTACTTAAAATTCATCCTCATATGTTAATTATATGTGAAATTTTAACAAATAAGTGCGATTCTATAACTTTTTCTCTTTACTGTAATCTCTCATTTTTTCAATATTTTCTTTTGTCAACATATAATCTTTAACGCTTCTGTTTTTCCAGCGTTGATAGATAAAAATGGGCATCGTAATAAAAAAAGTGACGGCAATTGAAATCCCTATTAAAAATTCGCCTTTAGCAGAATCTTCTGCCCGAATGTAAAAACCGATGCACGTACAAATTATGGCGGCTATTAATAAAAGTGTGGGTATATGCTTCATGTGTGTATTATTTTCCTGAAAAATCAATTAATTTTTTTCTATAGGCGGTCAATAGCTTTGACTTCGAAATAAAACCATAGTACTTTCCGTCTAGGATCACTGGCAAGTTCCAAGCACCCGTATCTTGAAATTTTTGCATGACCTTTGTCATTCTATCTTCTCCAAGATGTATGACGTCTGGGGGGCTTTTCATTAGGTCTTGAGCGGTCAAATCATCGTATAGGGATCTGTCGAACATCACGGGGCGTAAATCGTCTAATAATATAATACCTTCCAGTTCTTTCGATTCTGCGTTAATAACGGGAAATATGTTTCGGTTTGATTTTATAACAGCTTTAGCTACAATTTCACCAAGGGTCATCTTAGGATGGACACTCTTAAAATTCTGTTCGATGACCGACTTTACATTCATCAGGGTCAACACAGCATGATCTTTGTCGTGGGTGATGAGCTCTCCTTTTCTGCCTAATTCCATCGCATACACCGAATGGGGCATAAAATGTTTTGTAATGGTAAATGAAATAGCCGAAGTGATCATAAGGGGCAAAAAGAGTTCATAGCCACCAGTAACTTCAGCGATCAAGAAAATGGCGGTCAAGGGTGCGTGTAATACGCCTGCCATAAGCCCCGTCATGCCCACCAATGTAAAATTACTTTCTGAAACAGGACTGGAAACAATATTTAGAACGTTGATAATTTTAGCGGTTGCGTACCCTAATATACTTCCCATAAATAAGGTGGGTGCAAAAATACCACCTACACCACCAGCGCCAAAAGTAAGAGAACTTGCGATTACCTTAAAAAGAACAAGCCCTAGTAAAAGTGCGATGACCACCCAAACATTAGAGACATCCAAGTTAAAAATGTTGTTTTGAAGCGCGACTTCAGGGTTTCCTTGAACGAGATTGTTGATGACATCGTAGCCTTCTCCATAAAGTGGCGGAATAAAGTACACGAGCACACCTATTCCTAAGCCACCAATTACAAGTCGTTTTAAAGGCGAGCCCCATTTTTCGAATAACTTCTGAAACCACTCATAAATAAAGGTAAAGTATACCGAAACCATTCCAGCGATTACACCCAATAAAAGGTATAAAGGGATGTCTTTTAAGACAAATTTATCTTCAATAGAAAAAGGTAAAAGGATATCATTTCCGAAGAAAAAGTAAGAAGTTATAATAGCAGATACCGAAGCTAATAGTAACGGAATGAGCGATAGTAAGGTTAGGTCCAGACTAAAAACTTCAACAGCAAAAATGATGGCTGCAATGGGTGCTTTAAAAATAGAAGACATGGCGCCAGCTGCCGCACAACCTATTAGTAACGTGCGTGTTGCTTGGTTGAGGTTTAAAACTCTTGATAAATTTGAACTCAATGCGGCACCTGTAGCCACTGTGGGGCCTTCCAATCCAACCGAACCACCAAAGCCAACAGTAATTGGCGCGACTATTAAACTGCCGTAC
>JGI24525J20082_1000283_pt1 | contig 25317 bp, 25 predicted proteins | sample LinPmetageLP50_FD_20082 | JGI IMG/M metagenome (IMG submission 20082) | reverse complement strand
GCTGACCGTAACTTTCGATGGCTGGCGTCATGGCCGCGCCACCAGGCAATTGATTGCAGAGCCGTGGCACGAGCACATCGCCGATCCGATCAGTAAAATACGTTCAGATATGGGCATACATCCGATCGACAGCAGCGCGGTTCGGATGATGGACGCCCTTATGCCGGCCGGTTGAATACCGACTTCCGGAATGGCGAATGAAAGAAGCGGTTCGGCTGCGGATTAATCCGCAGCCGCCGGTGTAGTAGTTGGGCGATACTGCCGAGCATCGGTGGTAAACTCTGCATGACCATAATCAGCTAGCTGGGCTTTAAGCTTCGCGACCAGTCGGCGATCGGCTATCCTGCGCAGGCCGGGAATATGCGAGGCAAGGGCGTAAAGGCGCATTCTGGCATAGATAAACAGACCCGCTATAGCGGCCAGAATAATATCCCCGGATGTAAGCTTCACCCCGATCGACGCGGCTTTCTCCTTGTCGTTGCCCATGAAGCTCTTGACGAAAAACAGCTTCGCAAAAGCCCGTTCGAACGTTTCGTGGGTGCGTGCGCGAAAAGAGTTATTAGGCCGTAAATCTGCAGCCATGGTCGCCCGCAACAATACTCCACATGTATCATCATCATATCCGCTGAGCAAAGTCCCGCTGCGCGCGTTCATGAGGTCGACGATCCCCTGCGGCGTATCGGCGAGCAGATCTTCCGGAAGGCCGAGCAGAAAGCATCGATAGCGCGCCAGTTCTACCATCGCACGCTCAGAATCGGTGAATTGCTCCCGTCCCTCGGCGATCATTTTATACGACAAAAGAAAGATCGCAATAAGTCCCGCAGGCATCTGATCGACTTGTGGAATGGGTATGCCGTAAACGCTGACATCCCATTCACCGGGACGGCGCAAGACGTTCGCACGCACCATCGAATGCATCAATCGCACCATGGCCGCAGCTTTGAAGCCCGGGCCAAAACGTTCGAGCGCGCCCGGCAACAGTGAAGTGGTGAAGAAGGTAGCGGTATCCTTGACGCGTCTGGCAGCCGTCTGGGTCGTTAATGTGCCCGTGATTGCCATCGGCAATGCAGCATATTTATTCATGAAGGTCGCAATGAACGCGCCGCGGATGATGAACGGGCCAAAATTGGCGGCTGAATTGCGGTCGATACGCGCGCCCTCCTCGACAAGTTTCATGTCTACCCAGTCCGGAGTGCGCTCCATCTCGCGGATTAATTCGACCAGTTCGGAGGGCGCGTCCGGCACATTTTCTACGCCCTGGTCGCAGGCCAGGGTCAGCATATCGACCAAGGTGCGAAAACTATAATCGCGCATCAGACTCGCATAGGCGTCCGCGGCCGCATCTCCAGTCATCGTATAAGCGCGGATGAAATCCACGCGATCTGCGTTGGCAAGCAGCGCGTCACGCTCCGAGTCATATTCTCCGGAAAGTGCAGTTGGATCGCCAGCCGTGGCGGTAAAACGTTCGGGCATGATGCGGAAATCGACGTTGCCATACATGGCCGGTACGCGCTCCCGCTGCGATTCAACTTTTGTCCAAAGCCTATCCTGTACCGCCTGTGTCATTCGACTTTTCCTCTCTCGACTTGATGGTTTTTATCATATATATCAAATGATATAATTTCAAGGTAAACGGATGAGCATTTATCGATGACCAAAGCCAAATCTTTGGCTCCACCTCTCCGCACCGCCGTCGATGGTTATCGCAAAGGGGAGGAAACGCGTGCGCGCATCCTTGATGTTGCACTCACAGAATTTGGTAACAGCGGTTTTTCCAGTGTCACAACACGGCAAATCGCGAAGAAGGCCGGGGTTAATCTGCCTGCGCTAACTTATTATTTCGGGAACAAGCGCGGCCTTTATCTGGCCTGTGCACATGCGATCGTCGCGAGCTATCGCGACGGCATGGCCCCGGTTGCCGAAGTATATTACGCAACATTGCGCGCGCCACTGGTGCCAGATGAAGCCCGCACATTGTTGAAGCGTCTGTTCGCGGAGTTGGCCCGCTTTCTTCTCTCGACCTCTGGAGCCCAAAACCCAGCATTGTTCGTCCAACGCGAGATTGCGAGCCCGGGCCCGGCATTCGAGATTCTTTATGCGGAGCTTTGGCGTCCCGGTATCGAACTTGTGACGAACCTGATCATACAGGCATCGAACGGTCTGCTTTCCGAGAAAGAGGCTCAAGTGCGCGCGGTTCTGATGATCTCCAGCCTGACAGGTTTTTTATCGGGACTACCGGTGATTGCGCGTACGGCAGGTAAGGCGGATTACTCGGGGCTCGTAATCGCGGCCTTGGACGGGCAGATTGAGGCGCTCGAGCGAAGGGGCTAGCATTTTTCCTTGATAAACCGCTGCTAGGCGTCCCTGTGAAGAACGGTCCTTATTTGCCTTCGGTTGCAGCTTATTCATTACGGATTAGCCGCGCTTCGCCTTCAGGCCAATGCCACGATGCTCGCTAGTATAAGGCGAACAAGATCTGCTTGGCCGCGCGTTCCGGTCTTGGCATAAATCCGCTTTGAATAAAGGCGCGTGGTCTCATGGGTGAGGCCCAGCAGGGTTGCCGCCTCCCTGATCGTCACACCGTGGCTGATATGCAAAGCCAGGCGCGCTTCCTGCAGCGTAAGGCCAAACAGGTTGGCCAAATGCTGACTGCGTTCGGCGCTGCTCGATCGCTCGCCATGAACAAAGGCAATGGCAACGGGCTGGAGCGCACCGGGCAGGTCGGCTGGCGGGTTGGTGAGGAGCATATCCAGCCATGGTTCGTCAGACAGATGTACCGACCGCACAACGCTTTCTCCCGCCTGCCGCATTTTCAGGAATTTGCGCAAGATACCTTGTGCATCAGCCTGCTCGGCAATCAGGCGCCCGTCGGGCGATTTGCGCAGGGTTTGCGCTTCTTGCACCAAAGCTTCTGCCTGTTCGCTCATGTCAATGATCCGGCCGGACGCGTCGAGCATGAACCATCCGAAATTAAGCCGCATGATGGCATCGGCCGAGATCCCCGCCTTCAACCGTTGCCGTTCCAGCTCGGCATGTGTGCCGGCAGCAATCGCCAGATGAGTGGCAAGAGAGCCCAGCAAGGCCCCGTCACTCGCCGAAAAGTCACTCTTTGTCCGCCCAAGCGAAATCCAGATTTGGCCGCCATTGGGCTCGGCAATCCGCATGTTACGAGCAAAGCGGATATCGGCATCCTGCATGAATAATGTCTTGAAGCGACTGTGACGGGGATCGTTGGAGTCAAGAAATTCGTCAAGAGAATAGACCCGGTTGAGCCTCATGGCCTTATGTGGGAGCGCCTGGGAGTTTCCGAATTCCTGCCGGTAGATTTCATTTATATCGTCCGAACCACTGTGGAGTGCCGGAATCCGGACAGATTGTAGCCAATCATGGTCGCCCTGGAACAGCAGTCGGGCATAATCAGCACCGGTTCTGCGGCGCAATTGCTCCAGAAAATATTCCCAGGGTGGCGCGCCAAGCGTTCCGCGATGCAGAGCTGCGATAAGATCATGTTCTTCGCTGAGAATGATAGCCATTTGCAGCTAATATCCCATTTGGGAACTACATGCCAGTCGAAAGCGGCTATGACCGCTGGGAACGATCAAGGATGGAATGACAAGTGACCCGTATCTTAACCCATTTGGAGCGGCTTGAGGCTGAAGCGATCCACATCATGCGAGAAGTCATGGCTGACGCGCAAAAGCCGGTGATGATGTACAGCGTTGGCAAGGATAGCGCAGTGTTGCTGCATCTTGCAAAAAAAGCATTTTTTCCATCTCCACCGCCGTTTCCGCTGCTGCATGTCGATACGACCTGGAAATTCAATGATATGTACGCGCTGCGCGAAAAGGCCGCCCAGGATGCGGGGATGGAATTGATCGTCCATCACAACGCAGAAGCGAAAGAACGCGGCATCAACCCGTTTGACCACGGTCCGCTACACACCGACATGTGGAAGACCGAGGGATTGAAGCAAGCGCTTGATCTGCACGAATTTGATGTCGCCTTCGGCGGCGCGCGCCGCGATGAGGAAAAAAGTCGCGCGAAAGAGCGTATCTTCTCGTTTCGCACCGCGAGTCATGGATGGGATCCTAAAAACCAGCGCCCCGAATTGTGGAACCTCTACAATGCCAAAAAGGCAAAGGGGGAAAGCATTCGGGTCTTCCCGATCAGCAACTGGACCGAGCTGGATATCTGGCAATATATCATGGCCGAGAATATTGAAATCGTTCCGCTTTACTTCGCAGCGCCGCGCCCGACCTACATATATGAAGGCGGCCTGTTCATGGCGGACGATCTGGACCGGCTCGAGAAGGTGATGGGCTACAAGCCTGAAATCACCACTCGTTCTGTCCGTTTTCGCACCTTGGGCTGTTCGCCGTTGACCGGTGCCGTCGAGAGCACAGCATCGACCCTTTCGGAAGTGATCCAGGAAATGCTGCTGACCACCACCAGTGAAAGACAGGGCCGCGTCATCGACAAGGATGAAGGCGGTGCCGGCATGGAGAAGAAAAAGCAGGAGGGCTATTTCTGATGACCGAACAGACCGGAAATGATCCGATTTATAAAACCGATGCGCTTATCGCCGAGGATATTGACGCCTATCTGGCCCAGCACCAGAACAAGGAGCTGCTGCGTTTCATAACCTGCGGCAGCGTGGACGACGGCAAGAGCACGCTGATTGGGCGGCTGCTATACGACAGCAAGATGATCTTTGAAGATCAGCTGGCTGCGCTGGAAGCGGATAGCAAGAAGTCCGGTACGCAAGGGCAGGAGATTGATTTCGCCCTGCTGGTCGATGGTCTTGCTGCCGAGCGCGAGCAGGGTATCACCATTGATGTTGCCTATCGTTTCTTCTCCACCGAAAAACGCAAGTTTATCGTCGCCGATACACCGGGTCATGAACAATATACCCGTAACATGGTCACGGGTGCATCGACCGCCGATGCTGCTGTCATATTGGTCGACGCGCGCAAGGGAATATTGGTCCAGACACGGCGACATTCCTATCTGGCTCATTTGCTTGGCATCAAGAATCTGATCCTTGCGGTGAACAAGATGGACCTTGTCGACTTCAGTCAGGAAACCTTCGACTCGATCGTCAAGGAATATGGCGAATTTGCAGCCGAAATTGGCATAGATAGCTTCACCGCGATTCCGATTTCCGGCTTCAAGGGCGATAATATTACCGAGGCGCCATCGGCAAATACTCCGTGGTACGACGGTCCGGCGCTAATTGCTCATCTGGAAAATATCGAAATCACGGCTACCGTAGCGCAGGAAAAACCGTTCCGGATGCCGGTGCAATGGGTCAATCGGCCCAATCTGGACTTCCGGGGTTTCTCGGGTCTCGTGTCCGGAGGTACTATCAAGCCGGGCGATCCGGTTCGTATCGTGCCGTCGGGCAAGAACAGCCGAGTAAAAAGCATTGTAACTCTGGATCATGAACTCGACGAAGCGGTGGCAGGCCAGTCGGTCACGATTACTCTGGAGGACGAAGTGGACTGTTCTCGTGGCGATATAATCGCTGCGGCGGGGGATCCTCCCGAAGTGTCCGACCAGTTTGAATCGACGATCGTGTGGATGAGCGATGAAGCGCTGAAACCCGGTCGCGGTTACTGGCTCAAGCTGGCGACGCAAACGGTCAGTGTGTCGGTGCAGGAACCGAAATATGAAATCAACATCAACACCATGGAGCATCTTGCGGCCAAGACGCTGGAACTGAACGGCATTGGCGTAACCGAAATCCATACCGACAAGCCGATTGTGTTTGAAGCTTATGCCGACAGCCGGCAGCTTGGCGGTTTCATTCTGGTCGACAAGATTACGAACGCGACCGTCGCCGCCGGCATGCTGCATTTCAGCCTGCGCCGGGCCGATAACGTGCACTGGCAGCCGACAACCATTACCCGCGAAGAGCATGCATTGCTCAAAAACCAGACGCCGCGTGTCTTGTGGTTCACCGGCCTTTCCGGCTCGGGAAAATCCACGATCGCCAACGAGGTCGAGAAAAGTCTCAATCTGATGAATCGCCATACATTTCTGCTCGACGGCGATAACGTGCGGCATGGTCTTAACAAGGACCTTGGCTTTACCGAAGCGGACCGGATCGAGAATATCCGGCGGGTCGGCGAAGTCGCCAAATTGATGACAGACGCCGGGCTGATCGTGCTGACTGCCTTTATCAGTCCATTCCGCGCGGAACGGCAAATGGTGCGCGAAATGCTGCCCGATGCAGAGTTTGTCGAGATTTTCGTTGATACGCCGCTCGAAGTTGCCGAAAAGCGCGACGTGAAAGGCCTGTACAAGAAGGCGCGCAGCGGCAAGCTGAAGAACTTCACTGGTATTGATAGCCCCTACGAGTCTCCGGAAAGTGCGGAAATCCGCGTTAATACCGTAGAGATGACCCCTACAGAAGCTGCCGAATATATCGTCCGGCAGATCATGCCACTGAAATGAGAGATATTATGACCGACGCCGATCTCGCCGCCCATCTTGCGCATGTTGCTGGGCGGATTCTGCTCGAAGTTCGCGACAGTGGAATGTTCGAAGGAAAGGCACTCGGTAAAGCCGGGGACCAGACCGCCAACGAGTTTCTCGTCCATGCCTTGCGCCAGCAGAGGCCCGATGACGGCCTGCTGTCGGAAGAAAGCAAGGATACCGACGAGCGGCTCGGCAAATCGCGCGTGTGGATCATTGATCCGGTGGATGGCACGCGAGAATATGGTGAGGCGCGCTCGGACTGGGCGGTGCATGTCGCTCTGGCTGTTGACGGCGTTGCCTCGATCGGCGCTGTTGCATTACCGGGGCAGGATGGCGGCGTTGTGCTGCGCAGTGACAAGGTCGGCGACCTTCGCACGCATGAAGGTTCGCCGCGTCTGGTTGTCAGCCGCACCCGCCCGGCGGCAGAAGCGCTGTCCGTAGCAGAACGATTGGGTGGCGAACTGGTACCGATGGGTTCTGCCGGCGCGAAGGCCATGGCGGTGGTGCAGGGGGAAGCTGAAATATATCTCCATTCGGGTGGTCAATATGAATGGGACAGTTGCGCGCCTGTAGCAGTCGCATCGGCCTATGGCCTGCACTGCTCGCGGATCGACGGTTCGCCGCTGGTCTACAATCAGCAGGACACCTATATGCCGGACCTGCTGATCTGCAGGAAGGAATGGACAGAGGCTGTTTTCGATGCGCTGAACAATTGAATGGCGTGATAACCGGAGAACCCGAAGGCAAACTTGGCGCTGAGGGTGATTCAGGGGATTGTCGTTAGCCACACATTCATTTGGTTTCATCCGGGCGTTGCATCGTCGCGGGGATCGATAAATCGAATTCAGTCAGCGATCGTCTTCTCACGCTGCTTTGAGAAGCTCGTCCAGCGCATTCCGCATTTTCTGAGGCCGGTCTTCCATTTTCCATTGCCCGAGGCCATCCTCGATCAGCTTTGCTTGACTGCCCAATTCCTGTTCACCGAACATCGCAGCAGTCCCTGCAAGCTTATGCAGCTGTTCCCGGATTTGACGGGTTTCGCCATCGGAAAAGGTGCCTTGCTTTACGAAGCTGACGACACTGTTGATCGCTTCCTCCCGGCGCAATCGGTAGCGCTGGAACAAGTCATCGGAAATCCCGCTTTGGAGCTCTTTCGCGGGGGATTTTTTTTCTTCCGGCTGCTGGGGGGCAAGCCAGTGCTGCAAAACTGATTTCAGATTCGAGATATCAACAGGTTTCGAAATATGAGCCTGCATTCCCGCCTCCAGGCAATTTCGAATATCATCGCCAAATGCGTTTGCGGTGATTGCAACTATCGGCAGGACCTTAGCCGATATTCCGCTTGTCCGGATTATTCGGGTAGCTTCATATCCGTCCATAAAAGGCATCTGGATATCCATCAATACGAGATCGAATGGTTTCCCTTCGGATATGGACCGAGTTATTTGTGCGACGGCTTCGGTTCCATCCGACGCCAGTTCGGTTTCATAGCCCAATCGCTTGGTCATGGCCTGAATAAGGATCTGGTTCACATCATGATCTTCCACCAATAGCAGGCGCGCTTTCGCAGAAGATGGCTCGATAGCATTGGATTGGCGATCAAGAGGCGTGGGACCGCTTGCCCGGCTGATGTCCTGATCGTGCTTCATGCTTTTTCCTTTCTTTCCGGGCTTTCGCCAATTGGTCACCCAAGGCTGTCAGGACGGTACTTGGGCCATAATGCAAGACGGCGATTATGAGCTTTGGTTAAGTGCCAATATTTTTGGCAGTTAATGGCAACGGTACCTTTGACGATCGATGGCCGCTGTTTTGCCAGCAATGCCCTGCCGTGAAGTGCGGCTCGAAAACGGGCGGCTTGCTTGATGAAATGATCGGGAGAGGGGAGGCGAAATTCCTTGGTATTCCGCCGGTAATGGCTGCTGTCGATGTATTAGTTCGAAGTAGAATGGTTAATTATCGAGTGTTTGGTCCGTAATTACATCGAGACATGATCAGGATCGGTTTGATCCAACTCTATCTGTTTCAATTTCTCGCGCCGGGTTGGGTGAGAAATTCAATGGCAAAGGAACTGAAATTGGCGACTATCCTGTTTGCAGATGATGATGCGCTTCTGGGCGACTTGGTTTATCACAAGCTCGAGTCTTGCGGTCATCGGGTCGTGGTAGTGGACAATGGGTATAGCGTCCTGTCCGCTGCGCTCCGAACTCATCCTGATCTCATCATTCTGGATAACCGTATGCCCGGACTGAGAGGCCCTGAAGTCCTGCCCGTTCTGAAGAGACAAGCGAGAACTGCGGCAATCCCGGTGCTGGTTTTGACAAGCCAGACGGGTAAGAATGTAATGGCCGAAGCTTTTCGTGCAGGTGCTGCCGACTATATGGCGAAGCCATTTTTGCCGCAAGATTTGGCTGACCGTATATCTTCCTTGTTGGGTTCGCGGGAACCCCTGCAACAGGTTGGGCAACGCTGATGAAATTCGTTGTGAACCGAATAGCTCGCAAATTGCGGGACAATGAAACCTTTCCAATGAACGTCACGACCGGTGCCACATTATTGTTCGGAACCATAGTGTTGTTGGGAGTGACAATATTTGCATGGAACCTAACCAAGACAACGACATATGAGCGTAATCTTGCCGCCTTTGAAACTCTATCCAAAGATAGCGAACTCGCGCTCACGCACAGAATAGAATCTTACCGGCAAGCGCTGGATAGCGGCGCAGCTTTGTTCACATCATCTGATCTGGTCGTGAAAAGTGACTGGGAGACTTTCGTTGATATCTTGAAGATTGAAGAAACGCTGCCAGGTATCAACGGAATTGGTTATATCGAGCAAGTATTGCGTTCTCAAGAAAGCGCATTTCTAAACGATCTTTCCGCTCGCGGTGTTACCGGTTTTGCAGTCTATCCGCGGACACAATGGTCTGAAATTTTGCCAATCACCTATATTGAACCGATGTCCACCAATAAAGAGGCCGTGGGTCTGGATATCGGCTTCGAGGCCAACCGCCGCTCTGCTGCCTATCAGGCAAGAGATACAGGAAAAGCGACAATCACAAAGCGCATATTCCTCGTGCAGGACAAGGAAAAAAGTGCAGGATTCCTGCTGCTTCGACCGGTGTATGAAAAGGGGCGTCCGCTGAATTCCGTATCGCAACGCCGCGCCGCGTTTCGGGGGTGGGTTTACGCACCATTCATCGCGTCCCGGTTCATGAAAGGGCTGACCGCAAGCCAGGGCACCAACTTCGGGATCACGGTTTATGACGGAAAGTCGACGAATGAATCCGAATTGATATTCGGGAACGAATCTGAACTCAACGAATCTCGTCCGGCTCGATATTCTGTGACAAAAGTGCTGCCAATGATGGGGCAACAATGGACTGTTGCATGGCACAGTACGCCAGAATTCGAGGCCAATGTCGGAACACAGGAGCCGAAATTCGTACTTATTGGTGGATTGGCTCTGGTTCTGGCCTTTGCCACACTTGTGATGTTCTACGCTCGTCGTGAAGCTTATGTGAGGCAAGAGGTCAAAAACAAGACCCAGATACTGGTCGACAAGGAAAGAGAAATTGTCTCCGCATTGGAAGTCGCCGAAGCCGCAACGGGTGCCAAGTCCAAATTCCTTGCCAATATGAGCCACGAAATACGAACGCCGATGAATGGTGTTATCGGTTTTACGCAATTGTTGGACGATGGTACGCTGAACGAGACACAAAAGAAATATGTCGAGCTGATATCCAATTCCGGTTCGGCGATGATGACACTCCTGAATGATATTCTGGATATTTCCAAAGTCGATTCCGGCGCGATGACAATCGCACCCGAACCCTTTGATGTCCGCCATTTGCTGAACAGTTGCGTGAAGATTTTCTCCCCCAATGCGGAAGAAAAACACCTGACAATCCTGGTTGAGGTGGACAAGGAGCTGCCACAGTGGGTTCAGGTGGATGGTTTCCGGCTACGGCAGATAGTGATGAATCTATTGGCCAATGCCATCAAATTTACGGAAACCGGCTATATAACAATATCTGCCTCGTTCACCGAAACCGATAAGCCCGAACTGGCTATAGCAGTTGTCGATACCGGAGTAGGCATTGCGCCTGATCGGAAGGAAGCAATTTTCGAACCGTTCATCCAGGAGGATGATTCAACCGCAAGAAAACATGGCGGCAGTGGATTGGGTCTGACGATCAGCAAACAGTTGGTAGAGCTGATGGGAGGGGGAATCCTGCTGGAGAGCTATGTCGGACGCGGTTCGAAATTCACGATACAAATACCCGTGGAACGGCTTGAGGAGGAAGCATCCAAAAACCTGATCAAATTTCCGACTCAACCGGATACCCAATATAAAAACGGCGGTAACGCAATGCGCATCCTGGTGGCGGAGGATCACGATGTAAATCAGGTACTGATCGGGGAAATGCTGACGAGACTTGGCTATGAATATGAACTGGCAATCGATGGCGCCGAGGCGGTTGCCATGATCAGAAAGGCCGAGTTCGCCGAAAATCAGTATGATCTGGCATTGATGGATTTGCAAATGCCATATGTGGATGGCTTCAAAGCCACCCGAATGGTTCGAGAGCAGGGAATTGATGCAAAATCGCTTCCGATCATTGCGCTAACCGCAAATGCTTTTGAGCAAGATATCGAACGTTGCTTCGAGGCCGGAATGCAAGCGCATCTTGCAAAACCATTGGCGATCGAAGCGTTGCGCAAGACAGTGCTCGACTGGGCGGCCTGACGATATGGCTTATGTCGGAACCGTCCAGAATTTCAAACCGTGGTAATATGAGTGGCAGGAAGATTTTTGGGATTTGTTGAAGCAAGGCGCGCGGGAATGGTGATTAGGTTTTGGGCTCGGTTAGACTGCAGCAAGCACCGTTTCTCGAATGATTAAAGCATGCTCGCGTCGCACCGGATTTTTAGGACAATAAATTCCGGCCGTTACATAATCATACCAGATCAACTTGGGTGTCATTCCTTTTGGTCCCGCACGAAAAAGGATGAACAGGTGCCTCACGTTTGTAACAATGCGGCCGAAAGTGAAGCTATTTTCCCACAGACCGGTTTTGAAACCGGTCAGGGCACCGGCTTTCGCGGCAACATCAAATCGAATATGATTTGGAAACTTGTGCCATCCTTGGTGGTGCTGCTGACGGCTCTTCTGGTTCTGGTCTTCGGCTGGGGCCTTGGAATAGCGGAGTTGACGAGCCTTCATCCTTCCTTTGCAGCCATGGTTCCCAGCACTGCGATACTGTTCGCATTATCCTCTGCCTGTCTTGTCGTCTGGGCGATCTTCCCGGAACAATGGTTCGCAATGGTCTTGATGCGACTTATTGCGCTTGTGTCGATGGCGGTTGCTGCAATCAACATCGCGATCATTATCGGCTCGACGGCTTCGGGGATAGATGCCGTCATATGGTCCGGTAACCCGTCTTTTCTAGTAGAGCATATGTCAGTTTCCACATCGCTCTGCTTTTTCCTTTTGGGAATTGCGCTGTTCAGGGTGCCGAAGCAGAGTGGCAGGGACCATCTTTTCAATTTTTCGACCACCTTGGGGGCAGGGATCGCGCTGTTGGCATTGATTGCCTATGCTTTTGGCGCGTCCTCTCTTTATGCTGTGGCTTTGTTCACAACGATGGCAATCCATACCACGATCGCATTTGCGATACTTTTTGCCATGGCTTTACTTGCTCGCCCCGATCGTGGCTGGGTCGCAATATTGCTTGCCGACGGACGCGGAAGCGCCGGCGCCCGGCGGATGATGCCATTTCTGCTTGGTGTACCGTTTTTGCTGAGCTTGGTGGTGAACTGGGGACTCAAACTTCAGCTTTTCGACGCAAATTTTCAGTTAAGTTTGCTGGCCGTTGTGACGATGTTGCTTCTTGCGGCTGTATCAATCCGCGATGCGCGCGTCGATAATCACGCAGAGCGCCTGCAGATCGATACCAGTATGCGACTCGCCTCATCGAAAGCTGCCATCAAGGCCAAATCGAATTTTCTTGCCAATATGAGCCACGAGATACGGACGCCTATGAATGGTGTCATGGGATTTACCCAGTTGCTGCTGGATAGCGATCTGGATGCCGAACAACGTCAATATGCCGAGCTGATCTCGGAGTCCGGCCACTCGATGGTCGCATTGATCAATGATATTCTGGATATATCGAAAATCGATGCCGGGCAGATGACTCTGGCTAGCGATCCGATTGATATTCGGCATGCGATCGAAGGCTCTGTGCGCTTGATGAAGGCCGCTGCAGCACAAAAGGGTCTCAAGCTGGAATCGCAATATGATGAATCATTGCCTCAAACAATCCTCGGTGATCAATTAAGAATCCGCCAGATTCTTTCGAATCTGATAGGTAATGCGGTCAAATTCACGCAGGATGGCGGGATATCGGTTCATGCCAGAAAAATAGGGCTTGGAAATCACGAATTGATTGAATTTGCGATCTCCGACACGGGCATCGGGATTGCTCAAGAGCGTCAATCTGCAATCTTCGAAGAATTTAGCCAGGCAGACGAGTCCACCGCTCGAAAATTCGGAGGCACCGGCCTGGGCTTGGCTATCAGTCGGCAACTTGCGAAATTAATGGGTGGTACGATCAGTTTGCAGAGCGAAATCGGCAAAGGCACCACATTTTTCGTCACGCTTCCGCTCTCTTCCGTGGAAACCGATAACGGAACAAGAATCGAAAATCGGCTCGATCAGCAAATTGAGAGAACCAATCCCTCAAGCGCGCGAAAAATTCTTGTGGTGGAAGACAATCAGATAAATCAGCAGCTGATAAAATCCGTGTTGGAAAAATATGGCCATGACTATGTAGTGACGGAGGACGGGCTTGAAGCAATCGAGGCTCTGGAAAAAGCGCGAAACTCGCAGCAACCGTTTGAACTTGTGCTGATGGATATCGAGATGCCGAACCTCGACGGCATTGAAACAACCAAACAAATACGCGCAATGGGTCTTTCATCCAGCCGCCTGCCGATCATTGCGATGACCGCCAATGCCTATGATCAAGATATTCAAGATGCATTGGCCGCAGGCATGCAAGCGCATTTGGCCAAGCCGCTTAATGTCGTTAAACTTCTCGCGCTTCTTGATGAATGGATACCTTCAAGCGCTGTGCCTCATTGATATAGTCGCCATTTGATCGACGGATTGCCGTGCATAATATCAGATCTTGCGATTGTCTTTCTGCTGACAGGATAATTCTTGCCAAAAGGGCGCTTCAACTATTCTCGTAACCTCCGAGTCAGTTGCGTTACATGGATCAAATCAGTATGAAGAAACAGAATTAATGGGACTTAACCTTGGACGATATCGAGCTAGAGTCATCGCGCGTGGCAAATTTGACTGCAAAGCAGCGGGAATGCTTGCATCTTGTGGTGCTCCGAAAATCCTCCAAGGAAATCGCCCGAATTCTCGAAATTTCCAAACCGGCGGTAGATCAACGCCTGGTGAGCGCCCGACGGGTGCTCGGTGCGGCAACCCGGGATGAGGCCGCGCTAATATATGCGAGGGCCTCCGGCACCTATGACCGGATACTATATGATCCGGTAGGTGTTCCCTTCGATGGCGATTTCGGTCCAGAAGGATCTCAGGACGAGCGATCAAGTTCATCCATGCTCGAAGAAGTATCAATCCCTTATGAGTTTGATACCGAACATGATTTGAATGTCTGGCCGCAAATCTTGAAGGAGTCGGAAGGTAATTGGGGGACCGCCCAAAGAATAGCCATTATAGTCATTTTGACTATCGGAATTTTGGCGATTGTGTTGATCGGTTTGTCAGTTTCCCAGTCTCTTTCTAGTCTGTTGACAGCCTAGCCACCGACTAGGCTCTCATTTTTTGAAACAGCAAGAATCCGTGTTTTACGGAAAGGAAAAGCTATGTCTTATCAAATCAGAATCGCGACCGATCAAATCAAGCAAGATGTGCCGCACACCGAGGCCTCCATTGATCAGGCCCTGATTTCGGTGTGCAGCTTGATGGCCACTTTGGTGCAAGCGCGGGTGGATACCGGTGTTCCAGCGGCAACGGGGCAAGTTGCCGTTCGCAGATTGGCAAAAGCACAAATGGCGCTCGTCGAAGCCAGCAGCGATGTTTTGCGCGTACATGGCGAATTGCAGAAGGTCGGAAGAGAATTTGCCGGCATGGATGTGCATGAATCCTGTCCAGCGGTTCAAGCTGCGGTCGGGCCCGGCAATTTGCGTTCTGTTGCAGCGTAAGCGAACAAAGGTTGACTGGAATGCGTGGGAATGGTCCATCTAGAGAATGCGAACTCTTGTTTTTTTACTCTTCCTCGGTGCAATCTGCATTTACGCGTTGTATCGGGGAGGGGGGCCAGAGCGCTGGGTCGCCGGTATCGTTATCGGCATGGTTGTATTGGATCCGGCCGTTCATATCTTCACGCCACTTGAATATGCCACACTGGACCCGGGACATCTGGTTATTGATACCGCCGGCTGGATCGGCCTGCTCGCGATCGCACTTCGCGCAAACCGCTTCTGGCCGCTATGGGTAGTTTCACTTCAAACAATCGCGCTGGTGGCTCACGCCACAAGGCTACTCGATGTGACGATTCATCCAAAAGCCTATATGATCATGCAAATCGCTTCTTCCTATCCTTTGTTGGTTTTGCTGATGGTCGGCACGTTTTATCATCAGAGGAGACTGAAAGCCATCGGGACCGACAGGTCCTGGCGCAGCTGATCGCGATTATCGAGCCGGATCAGGCCTTCAGGCTATCGGGCGAGCTTCTGGAAGAATTCGGATCAATTGGCCGTATGCTGGGCGAGTCCGACGCCGCGCTGCACAGAGTTCTGGATAGCAATAAAGCCGTTGTGAAGCTGCTCAAGGCAACCGAAGAATTCATGCTCGCCAAATTGCGTAACGAACTGCCACGCAGGCTCATTTCGGCTACCGATCAGCGGCTCGTGAAATATCTGCAGGCGCGCATGGGATCCCGGACCACAGAGTTAATGCGCATATTGTTTCTGGATAGTTCACACCATTTGCTGAAGGATCAGGAGTTTGGCGAAGGTTCTCCGCAGAGAATATATATTCAACCACGCACTATTCTGAAACGTGCTCTGGAACTTGATGCGAGCGGTATCATTCTCGCTCACAATCACCCTGGCGGGAGCGTTACGCCAAGCAAATCAGATATAGAATTTACAAGGTCCATCAAAGCATTGTGCCTGGAACTGGATATATGTTTGCTTGATCACATTATCATCACGAGTGATCGCTGGGCCAGTTTTCGAAAGCTAAAAATAATATGAGCCTCGAAGGGGAAGCGGATTACGCTGCAATTGCAGCAATCGAACTTCAGGAAAACCGGCAGCGCAATTTATATTTCTCGAATTCGCAAATCTTTGGTGATCCGGCCTGGGAGTTGATGCTGGAAGCCTATGTCGCGACCACTGAGAAACGGTGCGTTGATCTATCTGGCTTGGAAAATGATCTGCGGAGGCCGGTTTCGGTTATAACCAGATTGGCAGCAATTCTGGAAGCCGAAGGCTATTTGGAACGATGCCGTTCTCACAAAAATCAGCGTCTTGGCTATGTGAAGTTGACAAATGACGCTATTGCCTGGTGCGAGCAATGCTTCGACTTGAAACGTGCTGGACGTTAAGGCCAAGCGGATCAGCGCTGAAAAACTTTCAGATGGCGAATTCTCATCAGCACAGTTTCCAGGACGGTAATTAGCCGGCCCTTAGCCCACAATCTGGCGCAATTTGACAGCTTAACCGTCTTTGCGATCTCCGTTTAACCATAGGCTCCCAAGCCTTGGCCGTTAAAGGCTGGGATATCAGGTTAAAGCCCCCCGGATTTTACCGTCATCTTCCCTGAGTTCCCGATATTTCGTCGGAACCAGAGGAGATCGCCCCGATCGCACAATATCCAGAATCACATGCGGTTGTTCCGGCACTCAGATTGACAATGGTCATTGGGTTTTCGATGATCATTGGCGCCTATGGGTCAAATGGGCGAGGAACGGTCATTGATAGAGCCAACGCAGCTTCCGTCGTGGCGTCCGACGCCAAGGTGCTGATCCGCCGCCGGGTTGAACTCAGACGGGATGGATCGATCAAGTCGGACCTCTTGCAACGCTCCGATCGAATGCAGATTAATGAGCAGGAATGTGATGATGAATTGGGTCAGCAAGAAACGGAATGCGTCTTTTTGATTTACGAAATCCAATAAGGTTGGTGACGATTTGGTTGAGGTGTACTGCAAACAGCATGTGACCCCAGCTATTTCGCGTCATCAGTCCGGATTTGAGGAATCCGGATTGTCGATTTCTAGCATTTTCAAGGCGTTGATCGCTTCTTCGACTTTTATCGCAGGAATTGCCAAGTCATTCTCATCGAGAAAATTCAGCACATCGTGGAGCTTTTCAATAAGCCTATGCACATCAATATTCCTATTTGTTATGCCGCGCGACATTGATCGATTGGAAAGCTAGTATGCGACATCATATTTCCAGTATCAGGCATTGGGTAAGGATTTGGCTGGCCGGCAAACTCAAGCGAAATATTAAGAGTAAGTGACCAAAAATTCAATATAAACTATACGGTAGTAATATTATCCAGAGAAGCTTGTTATATTATTTCAAGGAGGCGTAAGTAATTTATTGCCGATGTCCGATAGAACGCATTAATATTTGCAGACTAGATTTCTATCAAACTTATTGTCTTCGCAATATACTCAGGAAGCTATGCGAAACGCTGTTTGCTTGTCCCGATGTGATGGTTCCCAAAACACCGAAGGACCAAGCCACCGTTGATAAGGAAGGCTGAACTCGGGCTGCCCACTATCATGGTCAATCTGATCGACAGGGCAAGCTGTAAGAGAGCGATATCGATCGCCGACCAGAGCCCATAAAGTCAATTGGGTAGGACGAGATAAATCGTCCTACCCAAACTGAGAGCGCATACCAGGTGCACTACGTTCACCAAGATTGAGGCCTGCGGGGGCTGATCAACCTCGGAGGAAAGTATTCAAGCTTTCCTGATGCTATCTATCCGGATTGAAGCGCTATAGATCAATTGATATCCAACCCGATTTGGTGGGATACTGTGATATTAGATCCAAAGTGGTGAGAGTATAGAAGCGTCGTCTGTTCCCGATCCGGATTCTATACGGATCATATCGGCATTTACCGCAGCTTGATTGAATATGTTCGGCGGATCGCATTCACTGGTTTGATGCCGCAATAATTATGCCTTTGCAGTCGTTGAGCACAGCGCTGCTACGCGATCACGAAGATCATCTTTCGTCCGAACGACCAGCCCGGATCACGAGCTAATAGCGAGCTTTTCCGGCACGGGAGAGGTCCAAGCGATGAGCTAAAAAACTCTGCAATGAGACCTTAATTTTGTCCTAACGGACCGTAAATGTCTGTGAAAGAAGTTATGCACGCCGCCGCGCACGGTACAGCAGAACGCAAATTGCTATTTTGGCGCAGTAACGATGGAATGATATGAAACCAAATGAAAGCTATTCGGTCATGATTAGACGGCTGGAACGTTCGGGTTTGACACAAGCTGCTCCCAAGGGCGGTGCCGGCAGGGAAGCTGCCGACAATGAAACTGGTGCGGCTGACAACCCGGTGCCTGGCATGGGATTGTCGAACGAAGGGCCAAAATTCGACGCGCAGAAGGTGGACAGGATAAAATTGCAAATCGCCTTCGGTATTTATCATATCGACATGGATAGGCTGGCGGCGAAGTTGCTTGATGATGGTGTAGTCTACGGAAATTAAAAATGATCTTCGCATTATTTCGAATTTTCCAAAGCTGACTGGCATCCGCATTGGATGGATGCGGCTATTATGCGAAATCTCCGGCGAGCGCACCAATCGTCCAGCGTTTGTAGAATGCCGTCCGCCGCGTAATTGCGTAATCGGGTATTAATTCACAGAAATTCTGAAAATCAAATTGTTGGCACGATGATTGCTTGTCTCTCAGCAGGAGATTTTGAGCAATATATGTCACATCGATCGATCATAGAATACCACGCATGGCGCAGTTCACGAAATGTGGACCCGCTATCTGCGCTGCGCAACGAGGAAGATTCCGATTTTCCAATGCTGCAGACGCGACCGGGACGCGCATCCAGGCGGGGAGGGCGCGATAAAAGATTGCCGCTGCCCGGCAACGGCTTGCTGAATTCACAAGGCCTGCGGTCGCGCGTACCGCCAGCGGACTGCCTCACCATCACAACCAAGAGCGTCAACGGCCAGATCCATCTGGAAAAATCCGCCCCGCTTAATCAGCCGGTCGCATTTGCCCCTTTGCCGCCCGTTCTGCTGGGACTGTAAATGAACATTTTCCCCAATATTTCCGCTCTGAAGAGAATTTCAGTCCATGTAAAGGCAGGTTTTCTGCCGTTGGTGGCGCTTTTTCTGCTTATCTGCTTGGTTGCGCCGGCCACGGTGCATGTAGCAATTTTTTCGGCATTGGCTTTTGCTGGCGGGTTCGCCTTGCATCTGTTCCGCACCCCCAAATCTGCTCAGGCGGTATTTGAACCGACCGATGAGAAATATCCAGTATCTATCGACCGGGACGAAGTCCCTCAAAGGCCGGGTCTGGCGATCAAAATCGGATACGGGCTGTTTCCGCTCGTTGAAGATCGCAAGGGTGCGCCGCTGATGAGCCGGGTAGCCGAAATCCGGCATCAGGTTTGCCGGCAACTCGGCTTCGTTGTCCCGCATATTCCTATCAAAGTGGACCTGTCTCTGGAGCCCAACAGCTACCGGATATTGATGGGTGGCATGGTGCTGGGCGAGGGCGTGGCATGGCCTGATGATATGCTCGCGATCGACGACGGCGGCGTGGATTCAGTGATCGCGGGTCGTCCTTGCAAAGACCCGACATTCGGGATGAACGCGTCCTGGGTGTCTGCCGGACAGCAAGCTTTGGCAGTCGCCAAAGGCTATATTGTGGTGGATGCGCCCACAGTGGTTGCAACCCATCTCAACGATGTCGTGCAGCGCAATGCTGCGAAGCTATTCGAGACCGATGACGCGCAGCAGCTGCTGGATTTCCTCAAGCAATCGTCGCCTCAATTGGTGGATAGACTCACCCCCGAACCGCTGTCACTCGACGATATTACCGCCATTTGCCGCGACCTTCTCGCTGAGAGGGTGCCGGTCAAAGACTTCGGCAGAATTTCCCTCGCAATGGCGCAGGTCTGCGATCTCCACGACGAAACCGCTGATTTGGCGGAAGCTATCCGGCCACATATTGGCGATTTGATCGTCCAGAGTCTGGTGCCGGCCGGCCTGCCTCTGCCGGTGATGACGCTGGATGCATCGCTTGAAAGCCTGCTCGTCGAGGCGCTGCAGGCCGGTGAGGGCGCCAGTTACCCTATCGACCCGCTGCTGGCGCAGAGAATGATCGGGGCGGTGTATATTGCCATGCGCTCCTTGCCTTCGGAAATCCGCAATGTCGCGCTGATTAGCTCGGCGATAGTGCGGAAACCGCTCAGCGCTTTGCTGAAGCAGCGGTTCCCGGACCTGTCCATCTTGTCTGACGCGGAATTGCCCGAAGGCAAATCGATCGAACTACTCGCCAGCATCGGCGCTCCGTCCTCCAGCCAGACGATGGCTGCCACAGATGTAAATCAAATTTAATGACCAGTCGGGAACATGATATGTTGAAAACAGAAAGCCGCACCGTGCAAGCTTATGGGGCGACGCAAATTGACGAGAATAGACTGATTGAGGAGAATCAGTCTTTGGTCACGAAAATTGCCTGGCAGGTAAAATCATTCGCTCCCGATCAGATGGAGATTGAGGACCTGATTCAGGTCGGTCTCGTTGCAATGGTAGAGGCCGCAAAAAAATATGTAGATCAAGGACATAGCTTCAGCACCTATCTCTATGTGCGTGTCCGCGGCGCCATGATTGACGACCTTAGATCGACCTGCAATTTGCGCAGAACATCCGTCGACTGGCATAAGAAAGTCCGGCGGTCCCGGGCGAAGCTTTTGCAGGAACTTGGCCATGAACCGACTGATTCAGAACTGGCGCTGGCGATGAATATGGAGCCGGGCGAATTTCGCAAGAATACGGACCGGGCGATCGCTGTCCACGTGGGCTCGCTCGATGAAATTTACTGCGATTCAAGCAGCTGGTTTACCGATGAGGAGGATGATCAGCATGAGAAACTGGAAAAGTCTCAAATGGCTGAACTACTATCCTCGAAATTGAAGCAGCTAAACGAGCGCGAGCAGCTTGTGCTGAACTGCTACTTTGTCGAGGAGCTGCAGCTTGACGAGATCGGGGCGATCCTTGATGTTTCCGCCGTGCGCATCTGCCAGATTAAAAAACGCGCATTGGAGAAGCTTCAGACATCAATGACAGCAGCCTGAGTATTAAAAATGGTCTTGGCCGAGAGAGCAAGCGCTACGCTGTAAGCCAGGATATGCCGGTTTCCCGACAGAGGATATAGAAAATTGTCGGTTTTTCGACAGATGTGATGGATTCCCGACGACCCTGTCGGCAATCACCGCCAGATATCGCCGTCCATAAAACTGGCACGCCGCTTGCTAGGTAGAAGGCGAACACGGAATTTCTGTTCCGGCGTTCAGCCGATAACGTGAGGGAATAACAATGATCCGCAAACAACTGAATTTTAGTCTGGTCACTAGATTTCGGGAATTTGCTGATCTGCTGGCGGGTGATGATATGATTCACTCGCACCTTCAATGCTCGCCTTCTGCCATGCAAATATCCCCCGATATGAGCAAGGCAGAAGGTGAGGTTGAAGGCGTTCTGGATACCGTCGTGGTTTACCACGATGGCCCATTTCCCTTCGTTCCGGCTTCCCATACTTAGTCACCCCGTATCGCATTCGGCGAAGCAGGCAGAAATTTTGGCCTGTCCTGCTTTGTTGAATGGGATGCGAGGTGAATTAGGTCCCGGCTATGCCGATGAAAAGACCAGTCTCTCTTTATAGATATGCAACCCGCGTGACGCGCAGTGACGTCCATGCCATTATCTACGGCGGGACCGGCAGCGTCCGCGAACGTTTCTATGTCTGATGAGCCCCGATTTGTCGCCGACGGTGCGTGCCTGGCGCGAATTCAAACTGATCATAGTTCTTAATTCATACCCAGACCTGCCGTAAAATATCCAGAGGACGTTTATCATGTTCGGAGAATTTGCAGATGATCTTTTGTCGGGTTGGAAGTTGATGTCGCAAATTCTTTTACCGGCTTTTCGACGGCCTCTCGAGACTCCACGCGCTATAATTTCATTTGTGGACCAGCACTTTTCTTCTTCCGACAATCATGAAAACTGATCTGGAAAGCAATCGAATATGACGTACCCCTGCCGCAATCACCGAATCACGGGTTCCAGAGACTTTGCGAAGACAAGCAATGATTCAGCGGCAGATCCTTATGGTCAGGTTGCAGGGCTTCTGGAAGAACTCGGTGAAACGCTTGGTCTGATCATCAAAAGCGCCCGATGCGGCGAAGATATGCATGTTTTTCAATATCGGGCGAGCGCACGCAATATTCTCAGCGGTCTGGACAAGGAATTGACCTTCGAGCTTGCCGGAGACCTCTCGCAGACTTTGCGCGTCATGTATAACGAGGCGGCAAAGCGCATTCAGCTGGAAGGAATGGAAGCATATGTCGAGCGTATCGAGTCAGCGCGGGAGATGATCCTGGAAATCGAGAAAGCCTGGACCAAAATCGTCGCGTTTAATTGATAGACAATCTGCCCGGTTAAACTGCGATCCGGCAATCAACAGGCTTTTCCGTCCGCTGGTGGATATTATGCTTGCGCATCTTGTCGATGAGCGTGGTTCTTTTGATGTTGATCGAGCGTGCCGCTCGAGAAACCACGCCGTGCGATCCGTCCAGTGCCGCCATGATAATCCGGCGTTCTTCGTGCTGAAGATGGACATTCAGGTCACTGACAATTTTGCTGCGGGGTTCAAAGATCGGCGAAGGCGCTGCGCCATGATAGGGAGTAGGTTGCTCTTGCTCGCGAATCCCGGACTGATCGGATGCCATGACGGCAACATCAGGAATGGCCGGTGCTATATCTGATTGGATCAGTTTGGCCACGTCTGCGGCGACAACTTGCTCTCCGGAAAAGAAAACGCAGGCCCGTTCAACGACATTGCGCAATTCGCGCACATTGCCCGGCCAGTCATAAATTTGCATCGCGGCAAATGCTTCTGCGGTGAAAATTGGGAGGGGGCGGCTGTCTTGCTGGTTTTTCAGGAAATGGGCAACCAGAGCCGGAATGTCTTCCGAGCGCTCGTTGAGTCCCGGCACTTCAATCGGAACAACGCAAAGACGATAGTAGAGATCTTCGCGGAAGGCTTTGCTTTTGATGCAATCGGCGAGATTTTTATGCGTCGCTGTGATCACTCTGATGTCGACGGCTATGTCGCGATTGCCGCCCACCCGGTTGACGATCCGGGTTTCCAATACGCGCAGCAGTTTGACCTGCATGTCGATCGGCATGTCACCGATCTCGTCAAGGAATATCGTTCCGCTGCTGGCTTGTTCAAACAGGCCAACATGGCGGCTTACTGCGCCGGTGAAGCTGCCTTTTTCGTGACCGAAAAGCTCGGACTCGATCAGCTGTTCAGGTAGAGCACCGCAATCGACGGCAATATTGGGGGCATTTTTGCGGTCTGAGATAGCGTGAATGGCTTCGGCAACGACTTCCTTGCCGCTACCGGAAGGTCCGGTGATCATGATCGAACTATTGCAGCGGCCGGCAAAGTTGACGATCGCACGCAACTGTTGCATTTTCGGACTGTCGCCGATCAGCTTCGCAGCAAGCAATGTCTCTATTTTTGAATCGGTCATTAAACTACCCAGATAACAATACACACACATCCCCGAATCGCCGGAGAAGGGTGGTTCGAAGATCCCGCAATCGTCGAACCGTCACCTGGTAAGGTCCCAAATGGACAGGGAACGTTAAATATAAGTTAATGGGGCATTGCTGGATTAACGACATTCGTGCCGATTGGTGCCGATATCGACCGCTTATCAGGGCCTGACGTTATCGCAAGGGGCTCCCGTCAAACCGAAAGTCCAGCCTGATATATGCGGTTGGAGAGTATGTGCTGCGGATATGGTCTACCCGATTCTCAGAATGGCGCGTTGGACAACAGCTTTTCTATCTTGGCCTGGCAGTCCTCCGAAACCGCAACGAAGACCATACGATGATCGGCCGGATTGGAAGACTTTTGAAGCAAGCCCTGTTCGGCCATGACGTTGATATACCGCATTGCCGTCGTCATCGGGATGCCGGAGCTATGCGCGATTGCGGAAACCGTCACCTGCTGGTCTTTGAGGCCGCAGAGATATATGTCGAGACACATATTCCAGCAAGAGTCGGTAAATAATCCGTTCCCGGTATCCAGCGTGCCGGACTTTAATCGACCCCATTCCAGAAACTTCTCAGCCCGATCGATCAAATCAGCACTGTCCAGATCTTTGCCATTGGGGAATTGATTTTTGCCGGGCTGATCGCCGGAGTTTGAAATCCGTTTATCGAGAATTTCGAATTTCTCGTTTGCCTGCTTTATCGTCAAGCGAAGCTCATCTAATTCGGCTTTAACACTATTCATTGCTATTACGCTGCAATTTTAGAGTCCTCCAGTCTTGACTACCTTAATAAAGAACAGGCGTACTCGTCTCTTCCCTTGCTCGCCATTACACGTTTATATTCGTGAAATTAGCCAATTCACCGGGAGAGGTAGTGTAGCCTTGTAGCTTATCCACTCTGCAGTCAAATTGTCAACTTGGGCGGTTTGGTGGGCCGCGATATTTTACATCTCCTACAGCCTTAGAGTTTGGCCAAATTTCCCCGGCATGGATGGGAATTGGCAGCGTTGACAAAATATGCTGGGCGATTGCCGACAAGCGGTAGCCGATCCAGGTCTTGGGAAAGTCCAAAAAATAGGCTGAGGTTCCCCGAAAATCTGCTTGCGAGGGGCCACTTGTCGCACCCATGAATTCCCTTTCGCGCCTAGTCATGCGCCAGTCCCAGAAATATTCGAGGATATCCCTTAGTTTTTTGCGAGATTAACCGTCTGTCAACTTATGGTCTCGAAATCGGATGGAAAATCGCGCAATGAAAAGCGCTCGCAGTTCGAGGCTGAGGCTGCGCGTCAATTTGCCTTGGAGCGGTATGATATTCTGGACACGGCTGAAGAGGACAGTTTTGACCATATTACGATGGCGATGAAAATGGCTCTGGACGTCCCCTTCGCCGGGATTTCGTTCATGGATGGAGACCGGCTGTGGTTTAAATCCAAATCCGGCGCGGCGACAACTGATATCCCGAGAGATATTTCTTTTTGCGATTTCGCGATCGCTGAACGGGGGCCGACGATTGTCGAGGACACTCTGCAGGATGAACGTTTTAGCGAGAACCCTGTTGTTATCAACAGCCCCTTTCTCCGTAGCTATATCGGCGTCCCGCTAGTCACGCCGGACGGATATAATATCGGAACGCTATGTGCTGCCGATATTATCCCCAGACAATATAGCGACGAAAAAATCGACCGGATGAAACAGCTGGCAGAGCTGGTTATTCACGAACTGGAATTGCGTCAACAAGCGGAAAAGGATCGGCTGACTGGCGCACTGACACGGAGCGGGTTTTCGGTAGAAGTGCAAAAGGCAATGTCCCTGTACGAACGGCAGGGGATAAAGAGCACGCTCGTGATCTTTGACGTGGACCTGTATAAAATGGTCAGCAAGCGTTTCGGACGTCCCTCGGGCAACGCATTATTACGATCGATCATCCAGCCTCTGGTCCGGCGGCTGCGGCGG
>JGI24525J20082_1000271_pt1 | contig 25984 bp, 18 predicted proteins | sample LinPmetageLP50_FD_20082 | JGI IMG/M metagenome (IMG submission 20082) | reverse complement strand
GCTCACGATACGGCGGTTGAAGTGGCGTGGCGGACAAACGAACCAATAGGCCGGGAAATCTATAACGTCGAAATTCGTCGAGAACGGTACAAGCTCACCGCGCTGTAATTCCGGCAGGCAGAGCGTCACGCTGTCAAGCGCAAGCCCGCCGCCCTGCTTTGCCAGTTCAATCGACATCGAGGATCGGTCGAAGCGAAAAGGATATGTCAGGCCCTCGATCTCGATCTTGTTCGAAGCAAGCCATAGATCCCAACGATACAGCATCTTCACGCTGTCGATCAGGCGCGCCGCCTTGATCTGTTCGCGCGGATCGTCGGAGTGTTCCTGCAACGAAGCAAGGTAATCCGGACTGCACAGCGGAAGCACAAGATCATGTATGACGTTGTTGACTGTCAGGCCCGTCCAACCGCCCAAACCGTAGCGCAGGTCAAAATCGACCGCCTCGGTATCGAATGCGGTGAAGTCGGGCGTTGCGTCAATGCGGATGTTCCAGTCGGGATTTTCTGTCGCAAAATTTGCGATTTTTGGACCAAGCCAACGAACGCCGAAGCTGGGGCTGACCCGAAGGGTCAGATTGCGTGTATCCCGCTGGCGCGAGATCGCGCCTCGGGCGTTTCGGATGGCACTGAAGGCCTGGGTCGTGGTTTGAAACAGACGATCTCCGTCCAGTGTCAGAATAAGCCGTCGCTTTTCGCGGCGAAAAAGTTTGACGCCAAATTGCTCTTCTAGGATTCGTAGTTGCTGGCTTACGGCCGATGGCGACACGCCGAGTTCCTGCGCGGCCTTCGTAACCGTCCCGAGCCGCGCCACGGATTCGAAGTATTCGGTTGCTCTGATGTTTATGTCACGCATTTGACGCCGGACCCTGAGGACTTAGAGAGTAGAGTCTATTAAGATGGGCTGAAATTGTCGAGTAGCACTCCTAACAAACGAAGGGGCGGCCAATACGTTGGGATCTCGTGGAGCGCTGCCCGACCTACATCTAATGCAGTCGCGATGCTCATCGACCGGCCGTTGTCGCGCATGCAGTGAATTCACCCTTTGTTCGCAACCTGTGAGTTGCCGCCTCAATCTTTGCTGCGCCTTGCACCAATGGCCGGTTTTCCCGCCGCCTTGCAGCGCCATGAGCAAAGCTGATGCAGCGATTTTCTTGCTGCGAGCGCGCGCAGCGAGAAATAGCAATGACCGCCTCGGGCTCGAATTGTGAATCCGCTACGGCTTGCTCCAACGTCCGCTGTTGTTCGCGACAACAGCCTCTAGTACCCTAACAATTCCTCGATAAGCTCTTCCCGCATATCCAGCGTCTGCTCCCAAGCCTTCGGCACATCCGCCTCTCGCTCGAGCGCCTCTGGCGCAGGCTGCTGTTCCATCTCAACCCCTTCACCCATCACCCGCATCCCCCGCGCCTCGCGCCGTTCCGCACGATCTCGCGCCGGCGGATGGCCCCCGGTTTCATTTGCCCCCTGCGCTCTGTTCTCGTCACTCCCAACACCCCATGGCCCAACACCTTCCACACTTGGCGGATAAGGAAACGGCTTGTCCTTCTGTTTGGCGTCCATCGCCTTAAAAAGCGGATCATCGTAGTACTTGATGCGCTGCGCTTTGATCGGATGCTGCGGCGACGCCAAGATTATTACCTCGTCGGGATCCATCAGCCGCGCCTCTGTCTCCGATAGCAGCGGCCGCTCCTCCAATCGGGCAGATGTCGACGTCGCACCAAGTATCCCTTTGTTCCGCCCGTACATCCGCGTCACCGCTTCCCGTGTCGTGCTGCCCACAGCCACCGAAACCTCCTTTACCGTGCGCTGATCCCGCGGCGTAATGTAAAGCTTCAGCCCTGCACCGTTCTCCAAACTTTCACGGCCCTCGGACCCATAGATGCGATCCAACGATGCCAGCGACTGCGCGATCATCGCTACCCTGCCCCCATAGCTCGCCAGCGAATGGATCGCGCGTTCCAAATACGGCATTGCGCCCATCTGCTGGAATTCATCAATCATCATCATGACTGGCCACGGCTCATCTTGTTCTGGCTCTTTGAGACGGATCGATGCAATCAAGTCCGCGAACATCAGCCGCAATAGTGGTGCCAGCGTCGCGATGTGGTCTTCTGAAACCGCGATGTAGAGTGACTGCGGTGTTTTGCGGAACGTCGCGAAATCGAAATCGCTGACTTGAGTGGCTGAGCGGACCGCCGGATTGTCCCACTGTTTCAAGCCCGCCGTCATCAGCGCCTGAATATTTGAGGTCAGCAACCGCGATGACGCGCTGGCCGCGTTGGTCCAAAGTTCGCGCAGAATAGCTTCCTCCGCCTCATCGGCATAAGTCTTGTATTGGGCGTTCTTGTACTCACCACCCGCAACGATCTTGTTCACCTCGCCAAGGTTTGCTGTGCCGCGCTGGATCGCCAGCAGACAGGCTGCCACAAAGATCGACTTGCCTGCCTCTGAAAACGTATCCAGCGTCTTGTTGTCCTTATCGAGGAACAGATCAGCCAAGATGCTGACTTCCGTAAACCGCTGCGCAAAGGTTGGCGCTTTGGCGATGCGCGACAGCGGGTTGTAACGGTGCGTGGCATTGGACCAATCAAACGGGCTGAAGCGATAAACCTCATCGCCATTGAGTGCACGCAAGCGGGATGTTTTCTCGAAGTTCTCGCCTTTGACATCGAGGACCACCACAGATCCTGCGAAGGCCATCAGGTTTGGGATCACGAAGCCCACACCTTTACCCGCCCGCGTTGGCGCCACCATCATCACATGCGGGATTGCCGCAGAAGAAATAAATCCGCCCTTTGACTTTGGCAGTCCGAGCTTGCCGCAAACAAACCCCTTCCCCGGCTTATGCAGCATGTCGTTTTTCATAAGCTCTGGTTTGGTCTGCCAATGGGCCGAACCGTAGTCATCCCGTTCTTTCTTCCAGGTCCAAGCAAGTGCAAGGCCACCGAGCCCGATGGATCCAAAGCCAACTGCACCGTAAGCCACCTTGAAGGCTTCAGGGTGTGCCGCGCGCAATCCAGGACTGGCGTTCCACACAGCCAGCATGTCGAAATTGCCAAACCCCGTTCGCAGCGCCAATGCCAAATAGAAGCTTGCGACAATGGTCCCGAGGATCGCACCGCAGATTGCGCCAAAGGGCAGTGCGGCCCAAAGAGGAAATGCTTTGTTCATGTGTTCATCCTCGCTCTAGAATTCCATCTCGTCGTCGAGACCACGATCACGCCCAAGGTCTTTGCCTAAGGTCTGCGCCTCTTGCTGCCCTTTGAGCTGCGCCACTTCGGTTGCCTTGTCCTGCTGCAGACTGGATGCACGATCAGTGAAGACCTGGTCGCCGGTTTCTTCAAAGGTCATTTCTAGGAATTCTTGTGTGACGGTGATCTGATCGATCTTGCCCGGCAGCACGTCGTTGAGGACTTCGTAGTTCCCGCGCCGCAGCTCGCCGAGGCCTTCCTCGCCCAGCTCTTTGAACAGCTCAGCCTGCAGAGTGCGCTCAACAGTTTCTTCCTGAACTTCTGACAACTGCCCATCGCGCAACATATCCGCCAGATCCTGCAGATAGGTATTGGGGCTGCGATCATCCTCATCGATCAAGGGCAGATCTGCCGCCTCTTCCTCTGCAAGGCTCAACCCGATTGCGACACCGAGTTCTTTGGCCCGCTCGGTCAGGGCTTCCATCACCCCATCGACACGTTCCAACGCCCCATCGAGTTGCTCATCATTCGCACTCTCGACCGTCAGTCCATCTTTGCTGAGGACGGCATTCATGTCCCGCTCAACCCAGTCTTGCGCCATGCCGTAATTCTTCGTGCCGCCAGCTGTAATCCGCGCCACCAACTCATTGCTATCCATGCCCGCCTCATCGGCTTGCGCTAGGACATCTTTCAAAGCGTCGTCATTGCCAGACTGCAGCGCTGCGGTCAGCACCTCGTTTCCAGCACCGGGCGGATAGGGCTCTTCAAGCTGCTTGCCAAACCGCGCGCGCAGTTCTGGATCGGGCACCATCTGTGACAAGTCCGCAATGACGGGAGCGGCCTTGGCTTCAAACGCGGCGCGCTCGGTTACATCAAGCTCTTCGGCTTTCAGCCGCAACGCTTCGATCGTGCGCTCGGAATAGTCGATGGCATCACCAACGGTTTTGATGTCTTTCATATCGATCTCTCCTTCGGTGAATGTCCAAGGGGTGCCAGTGCCCAGATTGGCGGCCATACCGCGCACGGCGCGGGCCAGATGGCGCTGGTCCATGCGGTCCAGCAGCTCGGCAAACTCTGTGTAGTCTTTGGCAAAGCCCACGACCTGCGCTTGTGCGACGGCGGATTCCTCGGCCGTCATGATGATCTCGCGCGGCAAGCGCGCTTCTTCTTTGGCGCGGTAGATTTCAGCAAGACCCGCTGGCTTCTCAAAGATACCCCGCTCGAGACGGGTCGTCGCGTCGAGTATGACGCCATAGCCTTCTGCGATCTCGGCCTGCTTTTCGCGCATTAGCTGCGGCGACATCACGCCCTCAGCCCAGCAAGAAAACCATGTGCCCTGATCGAGCCCACGGTTGTTCAGAATGATGTGCGCATGTTTGTGGGCGCGGTCGTCATGTACGGCGAGAACGTAATCCCACTGATCACCGTACTCACCGCTCTCGAAAAAATGCTCCGTCCAGTCCATCGCGATGTCGCGCACCTGATCGACGGTGACGTCTGTCGGGAACGACAGCAGCATGTGTGAGGTGAACCCGAGCTTGGTCGATCCGCGCCAGGTCTCCGACCAAGCCTCGATGATATCTGACTTCTGATCTTCAGACAGCACCGCGTCATCCGTCAGCGCATTGGTCATGGTCGAATAAGTGTAGACGGCCTTGTCATTGATATAGGCAAGCTGATTGCCAAGAGAGGCTTGTGTTTTGCACCCCCCTGCCCTGATCCGCTTGAACACAGCCGCCTGGCTCTGGCCACTGGCAGCCTTGGCGACGTTGCGCGCCGACATGGATCCGACGCGCCCAAAGCTGCGCCCTTGCCGCCGGCCCGCGATACGCGCATCAATCCGCGCCGCGGCTTTGCCCCGGATCCGCTCATCCTCCCAGAGCTTCCCCATGACGGAACTGTAAAGAGCGAGCGGATCAGCCATTGGAGATGTTCCGATCAATCACGATCGCGCCCGCTTGCAGCGCAGACCCGCCGTTCGGAACCAAAGCAGCCGATTCCCGCACCCCTTCGCGGCCACCCTCCCCTGCCACCAATCTCAGTCCCGATGCCACGCGCGCAGTCTCATCTGGATGCGCCCGCAGGGTGGCATCCCCTTCTTCCTTTAACGGCCAATCCTGCTTGCGTCGGACCTGCGCTGCATACTTCATCTGGCCGAGCTCACGGCTCATGCACTGCGCAAGATCAAGCAGGTCTACAAGCAATGCGCGGTCCTCAAGCGACACGGAAATCTTGCCGCGATGCACAGCCTTTGCGAGCGCCAAACCAGCATCACTGACGTCCTTGGCTTGTCGCCAACTGGCACAGAATTCAGCAACTAGATCGCGCGGCACATCAAGGAACCCACACCGTCCGCGCAGCACTGCATTGAGGGCTTGGGAGCGGTTGGCGAAACCACGTGTCTGCCACTCTGCATCAAAGGCTGCGAGCTCTGACGCTGAGGCGCGGAAACTGACCCGTTCAGAGGGATCACGCACCGCCAGTCCTTCGCCCTGCTCTTCCTTTGCAAGCCGCGTCACATGCCTGCGAGAGACGCCATAGGCTTCCGCCAATACCTTTGGGGTTTCACCTGCATGATAGCGCCGCGCCAGCTCAATGCGCTGCTCCAGCTTGAGGCGTTTTGGTCTTCCTGTCTTCATCACAAGTGCACCTCGCTACATTCAAAATCAAATATCCGGCGGCGCGTGCGAGGCAGCGCTTGCTTGCAAGCGCGTTCGCGCGTGTTGGTGGATTCTTTCTTGCGTGGCACGCTCTCAGACCCCTCGGACAAATGTCGCAGACAAGTGGCATATCCTGCCAACGTCTTCCTTCTCTCCTTTGCTTATACTTCAATACATCACATTGCGCAATATAACGTTTTGCATGCTGTGTCTTTTTGCTGGCAATAGGGTGCAGTCAAGACTGCTCCGCAGCGCGACATGGAACGCCGCCGTCCTCATCGATGCGCGGCAATCTGGTCGAATTAATCTGCCTAAACTTGCGCTGGAGCAGCACGCGATGTCAGGCAAACCGAGCGCCCGAGCCGGTAACGGATCGGGCGCGAAGAACACGAAAACGGCCCGCGCGAGATAGCGCGGGTCCCACCATTCGAGGGCGTCACGAAGCTTCTGAGAGACGGTGTCAAACCCCTGCGGATCAGTAGACCCGCAGGGGTGTCTGGGTCAGTGACCCAGTCCCTGAGAGCGCAGGTCGTCGTAGCGGCTGCGGGCGATCAGCGCCTCGGTCTCGAGGCTGTCGAGTGTCTCGGGATGGGCGTCTTCATCAAACGCGGCGAGGTAGGCATCAAAGGCCATGTCGGCTTGCAGTTCGGCGAGGTCGATGGATTGTTCGAGTGTCATGGTGTGATCCTTTCCGTTGATCGTCGTTGGACGGATCGTGGAAAAGACCGGGGGCATGAGAGCGGGCTGCACCCGGCACGGGGCGGAATGAAATGGAGCACGCCGGGGGCAGGTTTGTTGTGAGCGGTGCACCGCAGCGCTCAAGGCGCAGCCGTCCAGAAACCTGCCCCCAGCGTTGCCGGCCGCTCGACCCCGGGCTAGCGATCTGAGAGGCCAACAGGTCGACGGAAAGGCGCGCGACGGTGGCCCTGACGTGAGACGTCGCCCCCCGGACGCATGACGTTGATCTGCGGTTTACACCCTCGCGGCAAAGGGTGAGTTCGGCACCCTGGCAGCCTCGCCAACACGACCCAAGCGCGGGTTGCTCGACTGAGAGAAGGGGTGCGCTTACCTCGCACAGTGGGCTCCCATTTTTCCCCTGCTGACTTTCGGCTCACCCTCGGGTTCGCGCGATCCACTCTGTCCCTCAACAGAACGATCAAAGCTGCTTCTGCGATCGATCCAGTCAGACTATCCGCCTCGGTGTCAGCGTCCGAAATATGCCGCATCCTTCTGACACGGGTTTCGGACCCGAACCGCTGCCATTCCTCATAACGAGAAATAGCCAGACCGCCGGAGCGGTCTGGCCCTTGGCTTAGGCGGCGTCTTTCGGGCCCCAGGGGATGACGGCCTGCAGGGACAGATCGTCCTGGTTCGCGGCCTTGCCGAGGTTGGCGTTGAAGCCGTGGTCGCGGATGGTCAGCGTGTAGTAGTCGGCACCGGTCTCCTTGTTCTGCTTCTTCCAGATGCCGCCGCACTCGACCAGCTTGCCGCGCGGGGAGCGGCCGAGGACGCGGTGCGTGGGGGCCATCGGGTTCGTGCTCGCGACGGGCTCGACCGTGATGTCGAGGTCGAAGGTCAGGGTCGAGATGGAGCCTGTGCCCTTGGCGGTCTCGATGTCGGCGCTGGTGAATTTGATGCAGTTCGTGGTCATTGCTCTTCTCCTTGTTTGCGTTGCAATGATGGTCACCTTGCAGCTGGCCAAGGCCCGGGCACACCGAAGGCGAAGCGTAGCGGAGAGGGGCAGGTGCCGGTCTTTTTGCTCCGCGAGGAATGACCCGCAGGGTCAGGGGAAAAAGATCGGCGGCAACCTTTGTGGACGGGACGACAGCTGCGACCAGCATGTCATGCAACTCAGACAAAGGGAGAAGTGCGTTGGCCGCTAAGGAAGGATGGTGAACAGCCGTCAAAGATGCCAGAGGGCGCATGTTGATGCATGGATCATAGCTGGAGCAGGCATTTTCGGATCCATGTCACTTGCCAGATTCCCGACGCACCCACCTTGCGACGACAGCGAAAACTTGCTGTGACAAAGAAGTGCTACCGGGGGTATCGTAAGAGCGAAATTTTGGACCAAATCGTTTTCGGGCACAGACAAACTAAGCCGAAGTACAAGAAGTGAGGCAAAATAGCTTTGGAACTAGAAGAACTCGCAAAGCAGTGCCAAAACTGTGCACAGCATAGCCCAGTGATAGTCTTGGGCAGCGGGGCCTCGATACCGCATGGCATTCGTGGCATGGGGGATTTGGCCGTTTGGCTCCGCGATAATGTACAGGCCGACGATGGACCGGAAGTCGATGCCTGGACACTTGTTAGAACAGCCTTGGCCGCTGGAGATCATTTAGAAGCAGCACTAGAAAACAAGCCTCTACCCGACTCCTTGGTTGTCAAGATTGTCCGAAGTACCTGGGACTTCATCGCTCAGGGCGATTATAGCCTGCTCAAATCAGCTATAAAGACCGAGACCATTTTTCCGCTCCGCACCCTATTCACAGGTTTATTCCGAAGTACAAACCGCAATATCCATGTCGTAACAACAAACTACGACCGCGTTGCAGAGTATGCAGCCGATTCAGGCGGCTACATCCACAACACGGGTTTCCTTCCGGGCTATCTGCGACGGGCCGATGGGGCGGAGAATCTGATTTTCAAACAAGGGGCCAATTTGGCGCGGACGGTCACAGTCTGGAAAGTCCACGGGTCTCTTGATTGGTTTTCAGACCCGCATGGGGGTGTGATGTCGCTACCGATGACGAGCGAGTTGCCCGATGGTTTGGTTCCGTTGATCGTCACGCCAGGTGTAAGCAAATATCAGCGGACGCACGACGAGCCCTTTCGGAGCGCGATACAGGGCGCCGATCGTGTGTTGAGTGCCGCGACCGCATTCATTTGCATAGGATACGGGTTCCGCGACGGCCATATCCATCCGAAGCTGATGACGCGTTGTCGTGTGCATGACGTTCCCATCCTTGTCGCAGCGCGCACCTTAACGCCCGAAGCCAAGGATTTTCTCAAGAACAACGCCGGGCGTCACTACCTCGCGCTCGAGAACCACGATGAGGGGACGATGGTTTACAACCGTGACAGCCCAGACGGTATTGTTGTTACCGGGGGCAAATATTGGGAGTTGCCTGCATTGAACGAATTGATTGGGTTTTAGGAGGAAGAGTTGGGCATACTTGATTTCAACGATGATGAAAGTCTCGGCAAAATTATTGCCGTCGATACTGCCACTGTGACGGTGCGAGTCGATGAACTTGAACGCCTCAAACGGATTCAGGTCAATCGGTTGACCGCGATCAGAAGCTCGAAAGCCGGGCAGCACTTAATCGGGATAGTTTCGCGCATCACACGCAAAGCAGGTGACGAAACTGCAATAGACGGGTCTGAGGAGGATCCGGAAGCCGCGCTCCCCGAAAACAACCTCGTTCGGGTCGCTCTGATTGGAACACTCGTAGACAAGGAGGGGCTGAAAGAGAACGTCTTTAAGCGCACCCTAGAGACTGTGCCCGAAATCGATGCGGATTGCTTTTCCTTGGAAGGTCAGCGCCTGACAGACTTCATGCAGGTCATTTCGCAGGTTTCCGGCGACGGCCCGCAGCTTGATCTTGGTCGCTATGCTTTGGACGAGGACGCGCGGGCCTTCTTGAACGGCAACCGTCTGTTCCAACGTCATGCCATCGTGGTCGGTAGCACTGGCAGCGGCAAATCGTACACAACTGCGCGGCTCCTAGACCAGATTGCCGGTCTTCCACAAGCCAACGTAATCTTGTTCGATATCCATGGTGAGTACCAGACCCTCGATAGCGACGAGTTTCGGCATCTACGCATCGCTGGGCCGGGGGACATTGGACACGATCGCCGACTGGCCGACGGTGTTCTACATCTACCGTTCTGGCTTCTCGGCTATGAGGCATTGGTCGCTTTGTTTGTAGATCGGTCCGATCAGAACGCTCCGAACCAAGCCATGCTCATGACGCGCTGTATCACCGATGCGAAGCGCGCAATGCTTGATCCGGGAAAACACGCCGACATTCTTGCAAATTTCACTATCGATAGCCCCGTGCCTTTCGATATCGACAGTGTCCACAAGCAACTATCTGACTTGAACGAACAAATGGTTCCGGGCGCTAACAACAAGGATAAGCAAGGACCATACTTCGACAAGCTCAGCCGCTTAATCGCGCGATTTGAAGCCAAACGAAATGATCGCAGGCTTGGGTTCATATTTCAGCCGCCAGCAGCCTGTATGGATATGGCCTGGCTGTCGGAGGTAACGCATTTCCTGATAGGCGGGCGCGGATCGCAAGCTGATGGCAAGGGTGGGATCAAGATCATCAATTTCTCGGAAGTGCCGTCCGACATCCTGCCGCTCATGGTCAGCTTGATTGCTCGGCTGATATTCACAGTCAGCCAGTGGACGCCACCAGACAACCGTCATCCCATCGCATTGTTCTGCGATGAGGCACATCTGTATATCCCGGAGCGTGCATCGTCAGAGTCAGCCGATGAGATCTCTGTCGGGATTTTCGAGAGGATCGCCAAAGAAGGCAGGAAATACGGTGTTGGACTAGTGGTTATCAGCCAAAGACCATCCGAAGTGAACCGCACCGTTCTGAGCCAGTGCAACAATGTCATTGCGATGCGGCTGACCAACGGCGACGATCAATCCGTGATCAAACGGTTGCTGCCTGACAGCCTCGGCGGGTTTGGTGATCTTCTACCGGTCCTCGACATCGGTGAGGCATTGGTGGTCGGCGATGCGAGCTTGCTTCCGACGCGAGTTGTGGTGTCCGAGCCGCGCTTCAAGCCCAATAGCGCGACAGTCAATTTCTGGGATCGTTGGAGTGACGCGGCACCAGTTGCGGGAACGGAAGATGCCGTCCTTTCTTGGCGGAGACAAAGCAATCACTAGCCCTAGGAGCGATGAAAACAGTCAACGAGTATTGCCGCACATATTATGCTGGGACGATTCTACCGACCATCGCGGTAAGAGTATCGGGCGCAAGCTTGGAAGAAATTGCATCCAACTCCAAGAGGGGCTGCGACAGGTAAGGATGAAACTTCTCCGACATTAAATTCCCAGCTCCAGCGAACAGATCGACAGGTTCGCCAGATCGAATGTGCGCTAGTACCGTTTGAAGATCGGGGGTTTCGTCCCCGGCCTCCACCATCAGAAACCCGTCATGCAGTTCGACCGAAAACCCCTCACTTCTCAGTGCTAGCGCGAGGGTTGATGTCTTCACAGTACCGACCCGCGTCGCAATGACTGATGTATGCTCGCCAATGGTGTGTAGGTTATTGGCCCTAAACCCCAGCTGTTCATAGTGAGCACGCGCTTCCTCGAGCATCATCAAAGAGACTGTATCCATGTAAGCTGGGCTGGAATCCCCCTCGAGCACGGCGAACATTCGGTCGATCACTTTGTCATGAATGTCCCCCGCATCGCCGCCGAAGACGGGCGGCACACCAGCCTTCGCGGGTTTGACGACGATGACCTTTTCACGATCATGGATTTCTTGAACAACCCAACGTCGCCCAGAGAATATTAATAGCATCCCAGGGGCAAGAACATTATCGATCGGCAGGGTTCCAAGGTCCCGCCCCTCTGCGACCAACCGGAATTCCTCAGGCGTCTGAAACACCGCATAGAAGCTGTAATGCTCAACCAGTTTTTCGCCCGCGGGTCCCAAAAGCAACAGCCCGCTGCCGACCTGTTCGATCAAGCCGGTTTCTGGGTGGCCGATTGCACGCAACACATCTGCGAAGACTTCGGTTGTGACCTTCCGAAAGGGGCCTTCGCGGCAGAGCACATTGTAGACCACGCTTGCAGACGCACCGCCGCGCTGCGCTATGACTGACAGTATCTGGTGGACGAGCGTCGAGAGATGAAGCGCCTGAGGTTTTGGAGGTTCGCACCAGCCTTCCAGCAGCAAGTCTATCATCGCGATGGACCTGATCAGGCCGAGGCGAAGACGATCCACGAAACTGCTCTCCGGCGTCAACTTGGCTTCGACAGCATACTGCCTGAGAATGGCCGGCTGTCCTTCACGCCGGCCTGATCGGCCAAGCCGTTGTCGCAACGCGGCGACGCTGAATGGCGCACCGATTTGAGCCACGCAGGTCACGTCACCGATGTCGATTCCAAGCTCGAGCGTCGATGTGCAAACGGCTGTCGTCGGTTTCGCAGGGTCCTTCAAGCGCCGCTCAACGAAGTCACGGTGTTCTCGGGAGAGGCTCGCGTGGTGGGGATAGAATTCCTGTGGCAGGTGCTCCCGTTCGCAAAGCTCCCGCAACCGATCTGCGTAAATCTCGACCCGTTGACGCGCTCCGGCGAAGACCAGGTTGTCGCTGCCTCGAAGGTGTTTGAAAAGATGTGCTGCGATCGCGTCCGTTGCGGATGGGCTGTTTTCATCTTCATCGCCGGAAAGGTAACCGCGAAGCTGAAGCTTCAATTCAGCCTCGCCGCCATCTGCTTCGATCAGCTGGACAGCGTTTGCGGCGTCAGGGCGAAGATAGGCCTTAGCGAGGTCCATGTCGCCTAGCGTAGCTGACAGACCTATCCGACGGATTGGGCGCTTTATCGCGAGCTCGAGCCGTGTGAGCAGTGAACGAAGCTGGACACCGCGTTCGCTGTCCAGAACTGTGTGCAGCTCGTCGATCACGACCGCCCGTGTCGCCCCAAACAGGCGGGCAATTTCCAAACCGCGACGAATGAAAAGCGCCTCAAGGGACTCTGGGGTTATCAGAAGGATCCCTTTTGGAGATATCAACGCGCGCGTCTTGATGGATTGCGAGACATCTCCGTGCCAGGGAACAACCGGAAGCTCTGCTTCCTGGCAGATGCCCTCCAGCCGCATGGCCTGGTCCGTGATCAGGGCTTTCAGCGGACCGATGTAGAGCAGGTCGAAGCCGGTGCCGCCCGACGGCTCGTCAAGCACCTGTGAAATCAACGGCAGGAACGCCGCCTCGGTCTTTCCGCCCGCCGTAGAAGCTGCAACGATTAAATCGGCATTGGATTCGCAGATCGTCCGGATGGATCGCGCCTGGATGTCGCGAAGTTCGCGCCAACCTTTCTGGCGTATCCATTTCTGCACAGGCCTCGCCAGTTTGTCGAACGCACTGCTCATCGGCGTCAGAGCTTGAAGCTGATCAGATCATCGTCACCGGGGTCTTGGGCACCAGTCGACTCGTCTACCTCGTTCATGTCTTCGCCGAGGTCTTCGGAGACCTCGATCTTTTCGATCAGATCGCTCCACTCGACACCGGGGTTTTGCTCAAGCACGGAAAGCAGGTTCACGAATGCCGTCACCGTATTGCGCGGGGTGCGGAAGTAAGCTTCACCGATCCGGTCCGAACAATGCGCCATGAAGGCCTCGAGCGCGTCGTCCGGCAGAGCACCGGCATCGTCCTGCATGATCCGCCGCACATTGGCCAGAAGAACGAAGAGATCTTCAGGGGTCAGGCTGGCCAGCCGGACAACCGGTCCTGAAAGGTCGACCAATCCGTCCCGCGCGAAGGTGTTCTCGGCCAAACGCGATTGAAGGGCTTCGTAGCTATAGAGCCCTCGACGGGTGTTCATCAGAAACTCCGGGGTTCCACCCATAAGGAATCCGAGGTTCTCGGCGCTACCCTGCAGCACATCGTTCAGGATCCGGAGGATCTGTTCGTAGTTTGCATTGCGGGCCTGCGACGAAGTGAGCTTGTAGAGGTTCACCATCTCGTCGAGGCCGACCAGCAATCCTTTATACCCGGCCTCGCACACGAATGCCGACATCAGCTTCAGATGGTCATAGACACTGGCGTCGTCGATGATCGTTCGCACACCAAGTGCTTTGCGCGCGTCGGTGCGTGTCGCGAACTCGCCGCGCAGCCATCTCAGGGCTGCGGATTTCAACTCGTCGTCGCCGGTCTCATGGCCTTCCCAATATCGACGGATGACTTCGGCGAACTCAAACCCTCCGGTAAGTTCTTCAAAGTGGCCAAGGCGTTCACGAATGACGGTCCCCGTGGGCAAATCCCGTTCTTCAGCATCTCGGTGAGCCTGGCTGACAAATCGCTCCACCACGCTGGCCAATGCCCCGCCATCGGGCTTGGTCCGCGTCGAGAGGTTTCGGGCCATCTCGGCATACAGCCCGCGAGCTTGTCCGCCGGTCGCGTGAATGCGCCGATCTGGCGCTAAATCCGCGAACATCACGACCAGGCCTTTCTCCAGAGCCACGAGGCGGATCAGGTTCATGAAGAACGTCTTGCCTGATCCGTACTCCCCGATGATGAACCGGATCGCCGATCCGCCATCGGATATCCGGTCCATGTCCTTGACGAGCTCTTCAATCTCTCGGACGCGGCCAACCTGAATATGGCGCAAACCGAGTTTGGGCACGACCCCGGCCCGAAGCGCCTGTACGATTGCATCGCGTTCACGTGGTTTCAACTTAGACATCCCTGCCCTCCGCACTCATCTTTTCTTTTACCGCCTCCGCAATTTCCAGAGACACGTCATATCCATCATACTCGTCGAGCAGTGCTTCGTTGTAGGTCTCAAAAGCCCATTCATTCACGACTTCCAAAGCCCCGGATGCCATCAACCCATGCGAGGCGCAGATCGTCTCGAACTCGGTTTCAGACCAATGCTCTCGAGTGACCAGTTCGAGGACAAGGGCGCCGTGTTTCGGGTCAAGCCCTACCAGCTGGCTTTGGCTGGCAGGCGCGGAGGCACCACTTTCTTCCTCTTTGACATCGAAAATCTGACCGAGGACGGACGACACGCGCTCTGTGTCCGAACGAATTGCTGCGATCCGTGAAGCGTCGAGTTTCGGTCCGCTGGCTTTTTCGAGCGCGGGTATCGCTTCGCCCGGGCGACCCGGTTGCGACGCGCGAACAGTGCGTGGACCATCCGCAACTTCGCCAGCATGCAGGTCGGTGTAGGCAAGCGCAGGATCAAGTCCCAAAGCCTTGTAGATTTTCTCGATGCTTGCGACTTCGTCGGAGTGAATAATGCCATCGGCATGTGCTGCACCGACCAGCGCTGCCCGCATAGCGGCTTGGCTGTCTTGGCCCACCTCCTTCAGTTTGCGCCGCAGAAGCGTCATGTCCGGTGGCACGGCCAGGAACCATTCAAGGTTTGCACGCAGCCTGCGGCGTTCCTGATCGCTGAGGGCCGTGGCAGAAACCTGATCTTCCAACGCCCTGCGTTCAGGCTCCGCGATGCGACCATCAGCATGGGCGACTAACGACCCAAGTGCCAATTCGATCAAGGCGCTTCGATAGCTGTCGGAAACGTCCTCCAGTCTTTCGATGGGTTCGCCCAGACGAAACAGCACAACAGGCTCCTCCGTCTTGGGCGACCGGAGCGCAAACCGAGGGTCGGGCGCCAGACCGAAACCGAGGCGCGCGAGCGCGTCGGCGGCTCCTGTCATTTGCCGTTTTCCGATCTTCTCGTTCGTTTCTCCCTCCAGTCGTCCGATCACCTCCTCAAGCGGCACCAATCCCCCGCGATCGACGATATCGCTTGCCCAAGATTTCAAGCGGTCCATTTCCTCTGATGGGAAAGCATCCCAAAGTTCAGAGGGTAGCAAGGCATGCGCTTCCACACTTCCGCGGCCGTCAGGGTTTCGGCCCAGGAAGCGACTGAGCTTGTCGAGGTCGTTCATCACCTCGTCAGCCAGCTCTTGCGCAATCTCGACCGGCTTGCGCAAGCCGGAGATGTCGGGCACGGGTTTGCCATCCACGGTCGGATTGACTGACCCCTGAAACTCGCTGGAGGCGGCGCGATAGGATGCCGTGAGTGATTTCCGGGGTTTTGTCACTTTGAGCCCATCAGGAAAACGCCGATCAAACCGCATACGGAAAAGAGCGACGAACTCGTCACGGCACCGCGTCGCGGGAGTTCTCAGATTTGTTTCCGGATGGCAGATGAACCAACTCAGCAACCAGTCAGCCGTCAGGTTCTCGCCTTTGTCGATCCGAGCTCCGATTGCGTATTTGAGTGAGAACGGAAGTTCCCAGCCCTGCTTCTCGAAAATCGGTTCGATAGCGTCGAGGTCGGTTTCGGCAAGCATCGCAATGTCGAGGAACTCACCCAAATAGCGCCTGACGGAGTGGTTGTCAGGGTAAAGTGACTGCAGCCGCCGAACTTCCTGGACGATATCCTTGGCATCTTCGTTGGACTGATCGACGAAGAAGCGACGCTCCAGCCCGTAGAAGTACAGGAACATGTATCCGGGGTTGTAGGAGGCGTCGTTGCGCCCGCTGGCCAACCAGTCGAGGTAGGTCGCCCGGCACTGAGGTGAGATATCCGCGTATCCGGGCCAGTAAGGCATACCTTCACCAGCTTTGTCGGCTCCAGAGCGCGCGACAGACAGAGACGGATCGATATAGGCTCGGCACTTGTCACGATACCCGTAGGTGTTCAGCAAGGGAGCCGTGCCGACATAGACCATCCCGCCGATGTTGCGGCCGGCGACGCTAGCTGTTTCATAAGACGGGACCCACCCGCTTTTCGATGATCGGACCGATGCGCTCGATGCCACTCGCGAGGGCTGATTTCGTTCAGCGGCCGCGGCAAGTGCCGGCGCCGCAGACTTTCCAGCCCGAACGATTTCAGCGTAGTCCTGCTTTGGTGGGGAGTAAGCCTGCACGGCAGCCGGCTGTTTGGACGCGTTGGCTTCGCGAGTTCGTTCGCGCTCACGCTCGATACGCTTGTCGTAGGCACTTGGGCGCGGCACCGGCTCAGGTCGGGGGGGTAGATTTTCGGAACTCCCCTCAGCTTGCGCCTTTGCAGCGACTTTCCGCGATCTCCGTTTTTCTTGCCACCAGACCAGAATGACGGGAACACCAAATGCAAACAACATCTGGCCGCCAATCGGCCAACCCTGAAGCATTGTGGTCACCACGACCATACATAAGAAAAAATACAGGACGAGAAAGAATGTAATTCGGAAAAACTTGATTATTGAAGACATTATCGGAACCCTCTCCGAACCACACTATTTTGCACAGCCATCTTTGCAACGACTAACGTCATGGTTGAAGCACTTCCCATGCTTTATGCTTGATTGGGCCGATGGCCACATACATCTGTTCGCACCGTTGCGGGCACACCCCTGCCCCAGTGACCGTAACCGGAACGGCCGAGATGAAGCGTTGCCACGACCATGCGACGGCTGGTCGGGCTGGCTCCGGAGGAGACGGCCGGGCCAGCGGCACGTCGCAGGGAGAGGCGGCGTTTCAGCTCGGGGAGGGCGGCTGCGCGCAGCCGACCGAGTAGGGCGCGGTCCTGGCCAAAGGGCGGGAGGGGCCAATGTTCCCCTTGAATGCTTCAACTTAAGAATCAAAAGTTACTTCAACGGCAGGGCCATTGAGACAGGCGGAACACACTTTGATTGAGCTGAAAATCGAACTGGTTGGCATCAAACCACCCATCTGGCGCCGTATCGTCGTGCCGAATGACATCAGCTTGGACATCCTGCATTCCGTTCTCCAGGGCGCTATGCCTTGGCAAGACTATCATTTGCATGAGTTCGAGATTGGCGAAGACAGGTTCGAGGCCCGCGACGAAAGTGACGACAGCTGGGACCCTACCGATGGGCGGAAGGACGAGAAGAGGTTTACTCTTGGAAAGCTGGTCAAGAAAGGCAGTCAGTTCACATACACTTATGATTTCGGCGATGGCTGGCGGCATCTCGTCACCGTTGAGAAGTTTAGCAAACCAACCGGAAGACCAGATCTGGACTTTCCCGCCTGTGTTGACGGAGAGCGAGCCTGCCCGCCAGAGGACTGTGGAGGACCCTACTCTTACGAAGAGTTTCTCGACGCGCTGACCGACAAACACCACCCGGAACATCGCGATACAAAGCAATGGGCGGGCGCGTTCGAACCGGAAGTGTTCAGCGTGCAGCAAGCCAATGCTGCCGTCGGTGCGATGTTTGTATGGGCAAAAGAACGCCACAATCGAAAGTGAAACCTGACTCTGGTTTGGCGCAGCGGCTTCGACAGGGGCACATAGCTTCGACTGTTCGATCCGAATGGCCGGATGTCTTCTCAGCCCTCCGAGGGCATCCACGCCCTGCTTTGCTGGTGAGCTTCAGAGCTGACAACCACCAGTCTCTTTGAAAATTCCAGAATTTGTCGATCCTTGACGGACTATCTCACAGGTTATCACAGAAACAAGTGGCGGCATCTTTAAAAATACATCATTATGTCGCCCATGAGTGGACAAGAACACGAAAAACTAAAGAGTCTTCTTGAGGCTGTCCCCACGGGGTTCCTCGTGGACTCCGCCTGGCTGGAGCACCACGGGATAGGTCGGCGTTCGTCCTACGGCTATGTGCAACGCGGCTGGCTAGAACGCCTAGGACGCGGAGTGTTCCGCCGTCCCGCACCAAGCAGCGCCACCACGAATACGCTCGACTGGAAGACCAGCCTGCTCTCGCTCCAGCACATCATGCACTACCCTGTCCATATCGGGGGGGCGACGGCATTGGGCCTGCAAGGCTATGCGCACTACCTCTCACTCGGCGACAAGAGCACAGTCTGGCTCTACGGCTCAAAAATCCCCAACTGGCTCGAAAAACTGCCGCTCAACACCGAACTCCGCACACGCAGCGTATCGCTGTTCTCCGATCCAGAGTTGGGTGTCAATGACGCGCGAAATAATCTCAACGAGACAGCATCGTCCCTGCCATGGGACTGGAAACTGGTGATGTCCTCGCCGGAACGCGCCATCCTCGAAGCGCTTGACGAGTTGCCGGATCAGGAGAGCTTTCACAACCTCGACATGGTGTTCGAAAGCCTGACGACGTTGCGCCCAAGAACCCTCTCGGCACTGCTCAGAAGTTGCAAGAAGATCAAGGTCAAACGCCTGTTCTTCGTGTTCGCCGACCGCCACGACCATGCCTGGCGCAAGCGTCTCGATCCGGAAGACTTCGACCTCGGCAGCGGGGATCGCGCATTGGTCAAAGGCGGCAAGATACATCCACGCTACAGGATCATGGTGCCCGAAGAGTTTGTAAGAAAGGAACGTGGTGATGGCGCGTGAAGACTATGCCGCCCAAGTGGCCCTGCTCGTACGGGTACTTCCATATGTGGCGAAGGAGGAGATATTTGCGCTCAAGGGCGGGACGGCCATCAACCTCTTCTATCGCGACCTTCCGCGCCTCTCGGTCGATATCGATCTGACCTATCTGCCTGTCAAGGACCGCGCCGACAGCCTCGTCGAGATCAACGACGCGATGGACCGGATTACCGCCGCCATCGAAGGCGGCATCGCCGGCGCCAAAGCGCAGCGAATTGCCGGCGGTGGCGGCGGCGCCACGCGTGCGCTCGCCCGCCTCGGCACAGCCGAAATCAAAATCGAAACCTCCCCCGTTACCCGGGGCGTCGTGCATGATCCGGAACAACGCGAAGTCTCCGAAGCCGTCGAGGAGGCGTTCGGATATGCGACGATGAACATCGTCTCCTTCGAGGATTTGTTCGGCGGCAAGCTACATGCGGCCCTAGATCGCCAGCACCCGCGAGACCTCTACGACGTTAAACTGCTCTACGAGAACGAAGGGTTTACCGACGAGTTGTTCCGCACGTTTCTGATCTACCTCGCGAGTTCACCACGCCCGCCGCACGAACTGCTGAATCCAAACCTGATCGATCTAGATCAGCCCTACGCGCGGGAATTCGAGGGCATGACGAAGGAAGCAGTCGACCTAACGGAATTGGTCTCAACGCGCGACCGCCTGATCGGTGATATCCAATCCCGCTTGGATGAGGGCGCGAAGAGGTTTCTGAGAACCCTGCATGACGGCGATCCAGACTTCGACGCGATCGACCGCCCTCAAGCGGCCGAGCTTCCAGCGGTCCGATGGAAGCTCATCAACGTGAACAAGCTGAAAGCAGAAAACCCCAAGAAGCATGCCGCCCAAGGGGAAGAGTTGGAGAAGCTCCTCGGCTGAAGATGGACCAGAGATGACTGATTTCGAGAACGACCCCGACTACGAAGAATGCCTTGTGACCTTTTTTGATGTCCTCGGTTTCAGGAACCTCCTGCACACGCGAAGCGGTGCAGAGATCAGGCACTTGCTTTCGATGTTTCGCAGGGTGTCCGAAGGGGATGCCACGCCGCCCACCCGCTCCGACGAGATGCGGATGATCAGCGAAGTCCATGCAGAGATCGTGTCTGACGCGATCGTAAGAACCAGAACCATTGAAACTCAGTACCAGGCTGGCCCTTTGGTCTGGGAACTCATCGATCTGCTGCACATCCAGATCGAATGCGTGGCGAACGGCATAATGGTGCGCGGCGCGATGACCATCGGCCCTATGCATCTCGGCATCGACTTCAGTGGTCCGGTGTTTGGGCCTGCCCTCGTTCAGGCTTATTTCATGGAAGAAGGCGAGGTCATCTTCCCGCGCATTGCGATCCATGAAGATGTCATCGAACGCCACCGACAGGACCAAACGCTTTGGCGGGAAGGACATTCCTATGAGGATGAAGAGCGTCACCTGAACAACCTCCTGCGCCAGGACGAGTCAGGCCTCCACTACATCGACTATCTTCGCGCCAGTCTGAGCGAGCTCGACGGCGAATACGCCGGCTGGATCGAGTTTCTGGGTAGGCACAAAACGTTGGTGGAGAGCGGTCTCGCCGACAGTCCCAACGCGACGGTGCGGCGCAAATACAGCTGGCTCAAGAACTACCACAACGCAGTCATCGACGAGAACATAGCAAACCTGGAACCGGGCGCGATGACCGAGGATGGGGACCCTTGGGAAGCTCTGTTCAGAGGGCTCAGGATCGAAGCCTGAGTTCTCTCAACAAGTCACAACTGAGAGCGTCACGAAATGTCCACGACATGCCTCACCGTTTGGCCAATACGGGGATCGCCAGCCCGCAACCATTCCTATGACCCGCCATCCAGACCTGCGTCCTCCAACTGCTCCCGCTCTGGCAGATCCGCGAGAGTCTCCAGATCAAATGCAACAAGGAACTGCTCGGTCGTCACAAATGTGTATGGCGCACCGCGGCGCGGCGATCGTGGCCCGGTCCCGATCAAGTCGCGCGCATGCAGCCGACCGATCAGGTCGCGGCTGATCTCCTTGCCGAAGATGTCCTTGAGCCCGTCGCGCGTGATCGGCTGGTGATAGGCGATGGCGGCCAAGACCGCGACGTCGAATTCACTCAGGTCGAGTAGCTGATCCTCGACATCCGCGGCGACCCGGATCGCGGGAGCGTAGGCCGCCCGCGTCCGAAACATCCAGCCGCCAGAGACCTGGGCGATCTCGAAGGCCCGCCCTTCCAGATCGGCGACGAGATCCTCGACCAACAGATCCACCGAGACCCCCTGCCCCACGACGCGGGCGAGGTCTTGGCGCGGGACAGGCGAGGCGGAGGCAAACAGCACCGCCTCGATCCGGCGCATCCATTCCCGCCAGCGCAGCTCAGGCGGCAGGTCGGCCAACTCACGGTCCAGGTCCGGCTCTGAACGATCCTTCGCCATCGCTACACCCCGTAGAGCCGAAACGTGTCTCGCCCTGTCAGCTCGCGCACCGCGCCGAGATCGACCAGTCGGTCGCAAAGCCGCCGCGCGGCGCGATCCGACAAGGGCAAGGCCAAAGGTGCCACGGCATCGCGGGTGAGGAACATCTCGACAGCGGCATCCGCTCCCTTGGCGCGAAGCTTTGGCGCAACGGCCTTTAGGTGTGCCGCCCGACGCGCGAGGTCGGCGGAGAGACGCACAGCCTCGACCGCCGATAAGATGAGTGCCCGATGACAGACGAGACGCAAATCGTCGCCCTGCTTGCGCAGGTCGGCACGTTTCAGACCCGCGGCCAACAACGGCACGAGATGATCCCAACCGAATGTTTGGGCGAGAGCCGCATCCGCGAGGACCAGCGAAGCTACGTCAGCGCGTGGCGCCTCCGTCAGCACCGCCTCCAGCACCATCGCGGCCCGAGTCACCGGCGCCCCCTTCCCTGCATTGAGCCACATCGCGATCTTGCCCGACTCGAAGGCCGGCAAGGCTCGATCCAGAGCCTTGGTCGACACCGGCCGCTCCACCGCGCGCCGCCAGGCGAGGCAGGTCTCGCCAGCCGGTCCCGGCAGATCGCCAGAACGCAACAAATGCACCGCGTCGCGCAGATCCCCTGCTCTCTCCAGGCGCCCCGAAAACGCGACACAGGCCTCCGCTGCGCGCAGCGCGAGCCGATCCCGCAACAAGGCTTGGGGCACCTCCTCGCGCTCCAGCACAACATGCAGGTGGCTCAGCGCTGCGCCCGACAAAAACGCAACATCTTCAAGGCTTTCAGCCCGCGCTGAGGTGACCCAGGCGGGCATCCGGGGTAATGTGTCGAGGTCGCTGGTGTGATCGAGCCGAGCATATGTCATGCTTGGAGCCTACGTCATCGCGGCGCTTTTCACCAGAAAATAGCGTTAGAACCGCCGCAGCCTGCAAGATCGCGCTATGTCCAATAAGTTTACATTATCGGACATTATGGAATACCTTCCGAGCCATGGCAGTGTCGCTCTAGTTTCATGGCCGGACTCGCCCTAAATCAGCCCTCTCGCCCTCGAAGTTTCCATTCCATCGGTGGACTGGGCTCTTGCTCAATCTCTGGACTCGTCTTGTGACGATGTCGATTCGGGTCCTCTCCCTTGCTGATTGCTTCACTGCGCCCGCCGGGCGTCCGCGGGATTGGCACAACTCGCCTGAACAACCGCGCGGCCGCTTCTGGCATTGTCCCCACCGGAACCATTGCTGCACCAAAGAGATCGCCCAAGATAACCAGCGTCAAGGCACGCCATCGTACGGAAAGGTCTTGGAGCGGGGCCGGCGCGCCTACAGCGGCTCGGGCCTCAAAGGGACAGTTCCATCCCGGCTCATCGAACCAAAGTGCCAAGACAGGACGCGCAGCACCCGCCCGATCAAGCGGTGCCCAAAGCGTGCGTATTGTCCGCTCCAAGAGAGCCAGGTGACCCTCATCACCATTGATGATCCGCTCGACCTGCCGCTGAAACGTCAGAGTGCCCTCTGAAAATGCCGTGTCTGCACGATCCGCCCACGCCCCTCCCCTGCCTGTGAGAAGACACTCACATTTGGCGCAGAACACCCGAAGCAGACCCGTGCGCAACCTGAACGAAGCCCGCAGATGGCCACTGCAAGCAGGACAGCGATCCCGCAGCATCTCCTTGTGAACCGGGCAGACGACGCGTTCCGCCAGTCTCCAGTCCGCACGCATATAGCTGTCACGCCCTGCCATGAAATCGGCATCAAAACATGCAAGGCATGCGGGCACAGCGCTTCCTGCCCTATCAAGAAACCACTCCTGGGGACGTTTAGGATATCTGGATTTCAAAGACAGGCGTATGAGTCGAACTGGATCAATCCGACACCCCCGCGCCCATAGTCTGAGCAAATCCGGATTGGGCTCTGCATCATCGACCTGCTGCAGATCACGGGAGCTTTCCCCCTCCCCTACCAGAAACGACGTCAGCCCCGGCACCTCCATACCGTAGCGATCAGCGACCCGGGCCATCCAGGAGGAGAGCAATTCATCACCGAACGGACGTGGCACAACGGGAAGCTTGATCACCCCCGTCATGCCGACACCTGGGACTGCATGTTTCTCCGCGATTGCCGGCGCCCAGTCTGTGTCATAGACACCAGTGGCAACACCAGATCCTCCCCGAAACTTTCGGCATCGAGCCTTTCCCGGCCTGAGAGAACCGCCGCCTCCGCGGCGGTCTCGATCAAACGAAATATGCGCGCCGTCACACCAGAGGTCAGCGCATGGATCCGCGCCCTAGTCTCGACGTTGGTCAGATCGGATGGCTCGCGCAGCGGTAGGATGTGTCCGAGACTCTTCAAAAGACCGGCAAAGATCGCATCGTTCTTCCAGGGTTTGAGGTGAAACGCCTCGAACCGCTCCGCCAGTTGCGCATCCGTCAACAGCGCTTGACGGGCGAGGTCCGTCCCTGCGCAGACCAGCGGGATCCGCAGATCGTTGGCCAGAAACCTTATGGCGTTGAGAAATACCCGCTGCTGGCGGAAGGTACCGGCCAGCATACCGTTAACCTCGTCGAGAATTATCATCTTCGCCCCAACCGTGCGCAGCAGAGAGCGGCAAACATCTTTCTCGCGGGCCAACGTGCCTCCGGCGATTGCTGGCGCGCCCATACTGGCAAGCAATTCGCGGTAAAGATCCCGCTCGATCGGCTCGGACGGTACTTGTGCAACCACCACAGGGCGATGATCGACACCGGTTACCTGACAGAACTTTGGCGGGTGATCACGTTCAAATTTGCGCACGATCTTGGTCTTACCCATGCCTGTGTCGCCATAGATCAGCAGACAGGGCATCCGGTCGCGCGGCGGATAGGTCAGCAAGTTTTCAAGGCGTCCAAGCGCCAATCCCGCCTGATCGAAGCCGATCCAGCGATCAGCCCTGATCCAGGCAATACGCTCTTCGTCCGAAAGGGCAGCGAACCGTCGATAGTTCGGATCGAGATGTGCGAACTCCCCTGCCTCGCTCACGACCATTCCTCCACTTCGAACGTGGGCACATCGAGGATGTCACCAGATTCTGCATATTTAGGGTCATTTTCTTCGATCGCGGCGGGCTCGACGCCAGCCAGTGCCCTATCTCGCCGTTCCGCAAATCGCCTGGCCTCCCGCGTCTTGCCTGAAGCTGCATCAACCAAGGCTCGCTGCTCTTCGATCACTGCGAAAATGAGCTCTTCGTCCTCAAGCGACCGCCCCCGCTCGCGCAGAACTGTCTGTGCGCGGCGATGCTCTGCCAAGGTAATCGGCGGATGCCGCAGATCGGCAAACCGCACAGGGTATTGCTGACCATCCGGCCCCCGTACAAACACCGTAGATAGATCACGCGGATCGTAAGACACGCGCAACTGTCGACCCTGCCTTCCAGCCCAGATACTGAGGACATCGTCCCAGTATCTTAGCCCAAACAGGTGGATGCCATCGCGGCGCACCATCCGCTCGACAGCAGGCAGAAAGTCGATCCGAAACGCTTCGGGATCATGTGGCATCCTCAAAGGCGTGTCCCGCCTCCCATACGCCTCCTGCCAAGCCGCAATCGGTGGAATACCCAAGGATCGGTGCCGTTCAGCATGATAGCGGGTGATTTCCAGTGCAAACCACCGCTCCAGCTCGTCCAGCGTCATCGACGAATTTGCTGCAGAGTCATAGTCACCGCGGTCTTTGATGTTGCTAAAGGTCGACCCGGGTAACAGATGTGCCGCCCCCATCATCGTTCCGATTAGCCGCTCGATATGACCGCCGTAATGTGGCGATCCGATCGGTCGGTACTGCAGGGAAATCCCATGTTCTTCAGCACCACGCCGCATTGCCTTTGAACGGAACTCCTTGGCGTTATCGACGTGAATCGTCTCGGGCAGCCCCGACGTCGGCCAATCCGCATCGATACCGAAACCGTGCAGCCAGTCCAGTTTCGGCTGCACCAGATGCTGAATAGCCAGGGAAACTGATAAAGCGGATGGCGGTTCCAGCGTCAGATAGAACCCTGCAACCATACGGCTGGCAACATCGATGGCCAACGTCACCCAAGGCCTCTGCAAGGGCTGGCGATGCGCGCGATCTACAACGATGACATCCACCAGTGTGTGATCTATCTGGACAACCTCGAAAGCCCGCTCGATCTGATAGGTTCCGGGGACAGGGTGATAGCGGCTACGGGCAGCCTTGGCCCCCTCGCGGGCCGCCACCAACTCGGCAGGGTCTATCGTCGCCACACGGTCGCGTACCGCGGTCCAGCACGGAGCGCGCAAGCCCTGTTGAGCGCAACGTCTGCGCACTTCCTTGTGTAATGCATTGATGCTCGGCTTCTGACGGGACTTGAAGAAATCCTCAATTGCCTTTGAAATCACAACTTCGATCACTTCCGGCAGTCGCCGGCTACCCGTTTGGGTCCCTGCCGTGCCTGTCAGGAGAGAACTGGTGATCGGGCGCGCCTTGTATGCTTTGATCAGATCGTAAAGACGGGATCGTTTGAGACCAAGTTCCCGGCAGGCCGAGAGGAATTCGCGGCGATCAGGGTTGGCGAGGCTCGCCAGCCGTCGGATCACTACCTCACGCGCGACCGCCTGTTCCCAAGCCGCATCATCTAC
>JGI24525J20082_1000224_pt1 | contig 28745 bp, 27 predicted proteins | sample LinPmetageLP50_FD_20082 | JGI IMG/M metagenome (IMG submission 20082) | reverse complement strand
GGTGGCGGCTTTAGTGGCGGTTTCGGTGGTGGCGGTTTTGGCGGAGGCGGCGCCTCTGGCGGATGGTAGTTACAATATTAGTGCCCTCACCTTACTCAGCTAACCACGTTTACTTAACTCAAATACAAAAGCGCCGACAACGAAACGGGTGGTGGTTGTTTTAAAGATTTTGTAATTTTTCTACAAAATGTTTAAAACTTTGCGTAAACTCTATTAACGGATGGTAGCTTCAATACAATACGAGTGCCTCGCCTTACTCAGCTAACCACGTTTTCTTAACTCAAATACAAAAGCGCCGACAACGAAACGGGTGGTGGTTGTTTTAAAGATTTTGTAATTTTTCTACAAAATGTTTAAAACTTTTAGGAATGGGCGGCTATGATTCCGAATCATGTTCAGACTGACAAAGGTGAATCGAGTTGGAAATTACAATGTCCTATCAAAAATCAATCAAAAAAGAAACCACCATCCCTGGATTCTCCTTTTTTACCTAATGTGTTGAATTTATAACTAAAGCTCAATAAAAAATACTGTTGTAAAACTGTACTCTGTACATCTTGAATATAGGCAGCAGTAGAACTTCTCCTGGCATTCGTGTTTTGACCCAATAGATCATAGACCTTTAAAGTTGCAATTGCTTTATCTTTAATAAAGGAATAGGCCAAAGTACTGTTCCAGAATACCGCATTTTGTTGAAATCCTTGCGCTACATCGGGATTATTGATAAAATCAATATCATTGTTCCATTCCAGGTTTTCTGGCCAGGTGGTCGTGGTTCTTAGTGTAAATTCATGTCTCATATAATCACGATCCTCGAACAAATCTATATTAAATGTATTTTGACTTAGAGAAAGACTATATGAAGGTTTAATTTCGAAAAGGTCTTTCCAAATAAAATCAACACCAATATTTGGTCTGTAGGTGATGGTTCTACTCGCATACTGAGTGTCATTATTAAAGTTGACATTTCGGTTTGCATTTACGTTCATTCCGGCTCTATAGCGCAAGCTTCGAATGGTATCTAATTTCTTCGTTTTATTGTAATTAACATTTCCGTAGAGATTATAAACGCCATCTACGTTTGTAAATGTTGTGGTACGTACAAAGTTTTCATCTACGGTAGTTCTTGCTGTAACGGCATCGTTACTTGTGTTCACGCTTACATAACTAAAAATACCTGACCTAGATTGAAAATCATAATTATTAAAATTAAAGTACACCCTATGGTCGTTTGTAGGCTTTAGGTTCGGATTTCCCTGCTGAATGTTCAAAGGATCGGAAACATCTACAAACGGAGATAATTGTGAAACACTTGGCGCATTGTTATTGATAGAATACCCGGTAGAAATCCGCATTTTATCATTAAAGGTATATCCAAAATAAGAAGAGAGCTCGAAGGCATTAAAATCATTTGAAAACGTAAAATCCCGTAAGGCATCTTCACTCTCTAAGGTCCGTATCACATACCCTCCACCCACACGAGCATAGAGTTTCTCACCATTATAGTTCATGCTTACTTCTGGACGTTGGCGTTCGTTTCGGTTATTAAAATCGGTGCTTTGTTGTAAATTAAAATCTGTATAATCCTGTGTAGTAGTATTAAAATCGAAGACACTCTGTCGATCTTCACGATCCTCATTTTCGTAGGAATGCTCTAAGCCTAAAAACAGTTTTTTCTCAATAAGCGGGATCCGCCAATCGATCCCTATATTATAACCTGTGGTTCCTTGTTCGCTGTCTGTAAATTGATCCCGTATAATGGTCTGTGGATCTTCCCCAAATATCTGAGTGGTAGAAGCGTTAAAATCTTCCACATTGGTCTCGTTGATATTGTTTCTAATGGACAGCCTTACATATCCACCCTTCGTACCGTACTTTTTGGTCACGAGAAGATCATTTTCAAAACTGATCCTATCACGCTTCGAACTATTGTCCACGCGAGAGGTATTGGTAAGTTCTTGATCCACATTTCGGGTTTCTTCTTCATTGTTCAAACGCGATTCGCCTATGGAGTAATTAAACTGTGGACGTATATTGATCAAAAATGTAGAATCTATTTTGGTTTCAAACCTAGTATTTACACCGTGATTGTCAGAATTACTAATGCTTTCAGATCTTTTTTCTGAAAAGAAACGGTTGTCCGGCAATATATTCTCCCTGCTTATCCTTTCTTCATTAAACGAATTAGCAGCCGAGTAAAAATAATCGGCGCTTATTTCAGAATCTTTCCCAAACTCATCAGCATAGTTAGCACCGCCCGTTCTTGAATTTGTAATACCCTGTCCGCCGCCGAAATTTCTTCCGCCGAAATTAATTCCGTTATCTGAAACACTAATACTTCTTGCCCCGCCATACATCTTTTGCAGTTCGCCAAAACTAAAACCTGGTGAGTTTAGATTATTACCCCCACCAAGGGCACTCAATCGAAGATCATTGTCAAAATAATTGATGATCCCAGCATATTCAAAGCGATCGTCGGTCCCTCCGCCTGCAGCTACCCGACCAAAAAACCCCTTGTTCTTTTCTTCATCTATGGTAATGTTTATTGTTTTGTTTTCTTGGTCACCCTTCTCACCTGTAAAAGCTTCAGATTTTGTTTTTGTGTCTGTCACTTGTATTTTTTCGATGATATCCTTGGTTAAATTACGTGTTGCGATTGTAGGGTCATCGCCAAAAAAGGCTTTTCCGTTTACCAGTACTTTATTAACCGATTTGCCATTTACGGTAATATTTCCTTCGTCATCTACTTCTACTCCAGGTAATTCCTTTAAAAGGTCTTCTACATTCGCTCCTTTCTTGGTTTTAAAGGAGGCCACATTAAATTCTAAGGTATCCTTTTTTATGGTAATAGGCGCACGGCTTCCGGTTATGGTTACTGTTTTGAGTGACTCAGATTGTGTTTGTAGCTTTAAGGTTCCTAAGGCTACATCTCTTGATGTGAGGGTTACCAATTCACTGTAGGGTGCATAACCTGTATAACTGATGTTAATTCTTACGGAATTCTGTTGCGAAAAACCTTTCAGCTGAAAATCGCCATTTTGATCACTTATTGTATAAGTAATGAGCGTTGAATCTGAAACTTTTTCGGCATAGATGGTGGCCGACTCCAAAGGAAAGTTTTGTGCTCCATCCATAAGTTTTCCTGAAATGGTAAAATCTTGGGCATATGATAACTGTATTCCTATAAGAAACAGGAATACGAATTGAAGTTTCTTCATTTAATTGATTAGTTGATTGATTGATGAACAATTTGGTAGTTATACTAAGAACGAAAATACATTGATTTTCTTATTCTGAAAAATATAGGAAAGTCTTTTCCTATTTAATTATCTATTGTTTTGATAATTTGAGGAATCTAAATTTTGAAATTTTTGTTCAGTCGAGTCAATTTTCAGTTTCATTTCTGAAGTAGGTTCAGTAAGACGTTCGTTAAAATCTTCTAAAGTATTGACCACTTCAGGCTGTCTGTTCCGAAGAAAAATCATAATACCCAGACTTAGGAACAGCAAAAAGACGAGTATGCCTAAATACCCTTTCTTCATTTATTTTTTACGTATGTAAATCGTAATAGGAACGCCTTTAAAGTCAAACTTATCGCGCATTTTGTTCTCAATAAAACGCTTATAGGGTTCTTTTACATATTGTGGTAAATTTGCGAAAAAGGCAAAACTCGGGTACGGCGTAGGCAGTTGTGTACAGTATTTTATCTTCACATACTTCCCCTTGTATTGTGGTGGTGGGTATGATTCGATAATAGGAAGCATCACCTCATTAAGTTCACTTGTTTTAATGCGCTTGCTTCGGTTTTTATATACTTCAACCGCAGTTTCAATCGCTTTAAAAATACGCTGTTTTGTTACTACAGATATAAAGAGGATTGGCACATCTGTATAAGGCTCGATCTGCTTCCGAATATATTTTTCAAAATCTTTTACACTTTGGGTGTCTTTTTCAACCAAGTCCCATTTGTTAGCCAAAATAACGATGCCTTTATTATTACGTTCGGCCAACCAAAAGATATTCTGTACTTGACCATCAAAGCCACGTGTTGCATCAAAGACCAATAAAATGACATCACTATGCTCAATAGCACGTACACTTCGCATTACGGAGTAAAATTCGATATCTTCTTTAACCTTACTTTTCTTTCGAATTCCGGCTGTGTCTACCAGATTAAATTCAAAACCAAAACGGTTATATCGTGTATCAATACTATCTCTGGTAGTACCTGCAATATCGGTTACAATATAGCGATCTTCGCCTATCAGCGCGTTGATAAAAGATGATTTACCAGCGTTAGGACGTCCCACTACCGCAAACCTCGGAATTTCTTCTTCTTCTTTTTCTGGTTCGTCTGGAAGTGAAGCGACGATATCGTCAAGCAAATCTCCTGTACCGCTTCCATTCATACTCGAAAGGGTATAATATTTTTCTACACCGAGATTATAAAATTCTACCGCGTCATTCTCGCGGGTAGCACTATCTACTTTATTGACTGCCAGGAAAAATGGTTTTTTAGACTTTCGGAGTAGCTGCGCTACCTCCTGGTCCATTCCCGTTATTCCATTTTCTACATCTACCATAAAAATAATGGCATCTGCTTCGCTTATGGCAATCTCTACTTGCTTGTCTATTTCAGCTTCAAAAACATCATCGCTTCCTACCACATAACCACCCGTATCGATGAGTGAAAACTCTTTTCCGTTCCAGTCACTTTTACCGTAATGACGGTCACGCGTAACGCCACTTACTGAATCAACGATCGCCTCACGACGCTGTATCATTCTATTAAAAAGTGTGGATTTCCCAACATTGGGACGACCTACAATAGCTACAATGCTCATAGTTTATAATTTTATTCTTGGGTGCAAATTTAGGGCTTAGTTTGCAGTTGACAGTCGCAGTTGGCAGATTTATTCTAAGCCCAATTATTTAAAGCGAGTTACTTAAATAAATCAGTTATAAGTATTTTTGGAATCTCTAATCCTTTAGTGTTAGCGGTTGTTACGAACCTTGATATCCAAATCTGCGCAATTGCTTATCATCATTTCGCCAGTTTTTATTCACTTTGACATATAATTCTAAATGCACCTGTTTCCCGAAAAACTTCTCTAAATCCTTACGGGCTTCTACACCTACTCTTTTAAGTGCCGTACCTTTGTGTCCAATGATAATCCCTTTTTGCGTCTCGCGCTCCACCATGATAATGCTCCGCATCCTGATAATATGGTCTTCTTCAAAAAACTCTTCGGTATCTATTTCTACCGAATACGGAATCTCCTTTTTATAATGCATTAAGATTTTCTCTCGGATGGTTTCATTTACAAAAAAGCGTTCAGGTTTATCGGTTAATTGGTCCTTGGGATAAAATGCTGGAGAAGCGGGAAGCAATTCTATTATGCGATTGAAAACTTGAGGAACACCAAAATTCTCTAGTGCTGAAATCGCAAAAATCTCGGCATTCGGTACTTTTTCTTCCCACAGTTTTAATGTTTCAGTTAGTTTTTCCTCATCACCCTTATCTATTTTATTGATAAGCAACAACACCGGAATTTTCGCATTGGTAATCTTACTGAAGAAATCTTCATCCTTCAAATCTTTTTCACCCAATTCTACCATATATAGCAAAATATCCGCATCTTCAAAAGCCGATTTCACAAAGTTCATCATGCTCTCTTGTAATTGATAGGCCGGTTTGATAATTCCTGGCGTATCGCTTAATATCACCTGAAAACCATCACCGTTTACAATGCCTAAAATGCGGTGTCTGGTGGTTTGTGCTTTGCTTGTTATAATAGAGAGGCGTTCGCCTACAAAGGCGTTCATAAGCGTGCTCTTACCTACGTTAGGATTGCCAATAATATTAACAAAGCCGGCTTTATGTGTGGGTTGTTCCATAACTGCAAAGGTACGACGAAAAGTACAACTCTTAATAAATGCCTTGAATTACTATACCATAGGTTTGTTTCGCGTACGATCGTACATCACGATACTTCCCGCAACCGCCACGTTGAGACTATATACTGATGGAAATTGAACTAAGAAGTGAGACTTCTCCACCGCAATTTTAGGAAGTCCATGGTCCTCTGCTCCCAGAAGATACACACATCGTTTTGGATGGTTAAATGTTTCTAGCGATTGTGCTTTAGCTGTTTTTTCAATACCCACTACACGAACACCTTTTGGCAGGTGATCAAAAAAATCCTCAAATGAAGTATAATGAAAATAAGGCATTGATTTTACCGCCCTGTGCGTATCGCTCGCTTGAGTAGCATAACGCTTACCAATTGTAAAAATATAGCTCGCACCCATATTCTGGGCCGTTCGCCACAAAACACCTAGGTTTTCTGGTGTTTTTCCATGTACAATACCAATCCCAAAAAAAGAGGTTGAAAAATTATCTGGCTGCATTACAAATTAACGTTTAAACCAAGTTATAAAAATATCCTGATTTTATATATAAACAAAGCCTTCACTTTAAAAAGGAAGGCTTTGTTTAACTATAATAAAGTTTTAAAATCTTAGTAGAAAGCTGCTCTGTTATCTTCAATATCCGCTGCCTTTTTTAGTGCCTGATATACATTTGTATTTATACGTGGCAACACTGCATCATTCGCTTGTTTTGCAAAAGCCGCATAGTTTTGAAGAACAGGAGCTGGCGTTTTTGATAAGACACGCACTTTAAACACTCCTAGCTTACCGTCTACAAAGTTAGTAACCTTGCCTTCTTCTGTTCCAAATGCCGCTCCTACAACAGCTGGCTCTGCTCCTGCTCCAGGAATGGTTGGTGCCGCCATAGTAAGTGCTGTTGCATTTTGTACCTGTACAGCTTTACTGGAAGCTACTTCTTCTAACGTATTTCCTGTTGCCGTTTCACGTATTTTTTCCGCTTTTTTCTTGTTACGTAAAATCGGTGTTACTTTTGCCGAAGCATCGGTGACACTCATTAATCCTTTTTTACCTTTACGCGTGAGCTGTACCACAACATAACCATTACTAGTCTTTTCTTTTGTGACGTCACCTACTTTGGTATCTTCATTAAAAGCCCAGTTTACAATTCGTCTGTTTTGACCAATCCCAGGGATATTTGCATCTAGCTCACCAATTTTATTAACAGGTTTTGCCGTTAATTTTTGATCTGTAGCCGCTGCATCAAAATCTTTAGCAGCTGCTACTTCAAAGTTGGCCGCTTGCGAAAAAGTTTCGTTCAATGTCGCTTCTGAAGATTCGATCTCTTTTGTAATTGTTGCTATCTTGAAAGCTTTTTGAGGATTTTTTTGTCCTTCTACTTCAATAATGTGATATCCAAATCTTGTTTTAACGATCCCTATGTCGCCTGTAGGGTTTTCGAAAGTAAAATCTCTAAATTCTTCTACCATTTGGTTATATGGGTACCAGTCATAACGACCTCCATTTTCTATACTTCCGTTGTCTGAAGACATTGCAGTTACAATCTCTGGGAACTTAGAACGATTTGCTTTTACTACCGTCAAGATACTATCTGCAGTCTTTTTTGCTTGTGCATCTGTTCTTGTAATACTGTCCGTTGGATTTAATCCTGTAGGAATTAAGATGTGTCTTGATTTAACTGAATCTGGTAATTGACGTACTGCAACAACTTTGGTTAAGTTAAAAGTATTGTCTGCTTTGTAGGGGCCATAAATATCACCTGCATTCATATTAGCCACTGTGTCTTTTAACTTAGCAGGTAAATCTTTTTTAAACATCCAACGATTTTGGTATGGTTGGTCTGAATTTGCACCTACATACGCTTCATAATTGGTCACATTTTTAAATGCTGGGATGGTATCACCATAATCAGTAACCGTTTGAGTTAGCATGCTACTAATATTTTCTCTTGCTTCATCAACATCCTCATTTGATGGTTCTTCAGAAAAAGAAACATACTGAATGTCAACTTGTGGCTCTACTTTAAATTCAGTTGGGTGCGCTTTAACGTAATTTTTAATTTCTTCATCTGTTACAACGATCTCATCATCCGGTATAGAAGCATACGGGACATAGATATACTCAATATTTATTTTGTCGTTTTCAAAACGGTACTGGTTTTCACCTTCAGCATTGGTAGAGGTTAAACCACCTTTTACCATATTCATATATTTTTGTTCTAAAATATTGTTTTTAAGACCGTCAATATATGTTTGCCATTGGCTATAAAGCGTTTCATTCCCTTTTATGCTCGCCACATACTCTTGTAACTTTGCCTCGTTATAAAAGCCACTCTCGTCTTGAAAAGTAGGATTATCAACGAGTGCATTATTTAACGCATCACTAAGCTCATCTTGTTCTACTTTAAGACCGAGTGCCTCATATTGCTCATTGAGCAGTGTAGCACGCAACTGCTGCTCCCAAACTGTATTCATCGCCTGCGTAGAAGAAACATTAGGACCTACCTGACGCTGATATGCATCTACTTTTTCAGCAAATTCTTGTCGTGGGATATCTACCCCGTTCACGGTTGCAACGGTCGTTTGTGCTTTTGTTGAAGAAGAACCTCCATTACGAATTACATCTGCCAATACAAAAGAGAAAAGCGCTAATGCAATAATGATAATTAAAAATACCGATCGTTGTCTAATTTTGTTTAAAACTGCCATCTTTCTATCAAATTTGTCCTTCTTAGTATATGTGATCACTCACAAGCGGACTGAGTTTAAAATTCTAAAAACCGTACTGTATATGAACCTACGGATCTTTAGGTGTTAATTTCTTATTAATTCAGTGGGCGAAAATACCATTTTCCTCACATTAATAAAAGGTTAGTAATAAAAAAGTGAAAAAAAAGATGAACTATTCTTCCGCCTTCAGCATTAGTTCTACCAATTCTATTTTAGTACTGGAGACTTCGATTATTTTAAATATAAAATCTTCTATTAAAACCGTCTCATCCCGCTGGGGGATTCCTTCGGTAAAATCTACGATTAACCCTCCTAAGGTTTCATAGTTCTCTCCATCGGGCAGCTCTAGTTTATATTGTTCATTTATATAATCTACTTCTAACCTAGCCGAAAACCTAAAGTGACCGTCTCCCAAGGTTTCTTCGGTCAATTCCATAGAATCGTGTTCATCTTCTATCTCTCCAAAAAGCTCTTCAATAATATCCTCTACCGTCATAATACCAGAGGTACCACCGTATTCGTCTATAACAACCGCCATACTTTTACGCTTCTTTATTAAGATATTAAGCACATCTTTTACGAGCATCGTTTCTGGGACGAAAACCACCGGCATTAATACTTTTTTTAAGGTAGCAGGTTGTTTAAAAAGCTCAAAAGAATGTATATACCCTAAAATGTCATCAATATTATCCTTATAAACCAAAATCTTAGAAAGGCCTGTTTCAATAAATATCTTCGTGAGCTCTTTTGGACTGTTGCTTATGTCTACAGCAACTACCTCGGTACGTGGAATCATGACTTCCCTCGATTTTACTTCGGAAAAGTCTAATGCATTTTGAAATATCTGAATTTCGCTGTCATAATCTTCAGAAGACTCTGAAGTTTCCATCTGTTCTGTGATATAGTTACCCAATTCTACTTTACTGAAACTTAACTGGACAATATCACCTTCGGTTTTAAACAGTAGTTTTAAGACCAGATCTGAAATCCAGATGATGAATTCAGAAATCAATGAAAAAATGATATAAAAAAAGTACGCCGGGACTGCAAAAATCTTCACCAGACTGTTGGCGTAAATTTGAAAGAAAACTTTGGGCAAAAACTCTGCTGTCAACAAGATGACAACGGTTGAAATTAAGGTTTGTACCAATAATCCTGAGAAGCCGGTGAGTGGGACATACTCCATGAGTAGATCACCCATAAAAAAACCATACACTACCAAGGCGATATTATTCCCCACCAGCATGGTCGCAATAAACTTTGAAGGACGCTTCGTTATTTTCTGAAGCACTTTTGCCAAGAAGTCATTCTGCTTTTTCTCGATCTCGATATGGATCTTATTTGAAGAAACATACGCAATCTCCATTCCCGAAAAAAAGGCGGATAGAATTAGCGAAGCTATGATAATTATAATGGTATAATCCAAGGTTAGTGGTTCAGGATGAAAAATGTATATATTCAACGTTAATTAAATATACCATTTCTTAAAGGTTATTGTTCTCGGTTTCGTTCTTCAATTTTCTTTCTGAAATTCCTTTTAAAGAAAAACATGAAAATAGCAACCACAACAAAAAAGGCGAACAAATAGGCTCTTGTTCTATTGGCTGTCCAATTTTCGTACACTAAATAGGAGGCAAAAACTGCCATCACTAGGTATGCATATTCAAAAAGTTGATAAATTTTATTCCTCATTGGTCGTATTTTTTTTTTCTGAATTATCGATGATCTGAACCCCTACATTTTTTCTTGAGAAAAAGTAAGTGAAATCCTGGCTCGAATCAAAACCCACATCCCCATTGTTTACAGTACCATTATTTAGTCTAATCTGGTATGGCTGGTCTGTAAAAACCCATTCGTTTTTTTGATCCCAATATAATTGCTCTGCTTTAAGAACGGTACTATCACTCATAACAAGCACAACATTATCCCGCAAATCTACAATTTCTGCATTTACAAAGTTAATAGCATAATCTGAAGTAATGGTGTTTTTTTTATTTTCTTCATCCCAAAAGTATACTGTAACACCCTTAGGAAATTCCTGATAAGGCTCCTCAAGATTTGAATAATCCAAAAAGTCTTCGGTAATCAGATTGTTCACCACTCGCCCTGAATCTGTATACTTGAGATTGATGCCCTTACCTTCCATGATAGGAGCATTATCTGCCAAATTCATTTTTTGCACATTCTTATAATTACCCTCACATGCAAAAAGCGTGATGGCACTTAACAGCACCATCACGCTTTTTATACTATGATTTATATAAGTCATTCTTATAGGTTAGGAACTCTCACGCTACCACCAACCCAGCAATTAAAGCTGATTGTTTTTCCAGCCATTCCCTGACTAAAAATATCATTTTTTTGTGGTGCTCTTGCTCTGTAACTGTTCGCTGCGGCTCTGGCATTGCCAGCTATAGATCCGTCTACTCTGGCAGCTCTATCTGCATATTCTGCCGCTTTCCAGTTTATAGCCCGTTTCTCGAATGTAGTACTACCACAACTGCTAGCACTGCTTCCTATCATTTGTGCAATCTTCAAGTAAGCAATTCCTGCAGATGGTTTAGCTTCAAGCATTTTATTGTAATATGTTCTCGCTTGACCAAAACTACCTGCTTTGCGCTTATTCTCTGCAATGTTATAATAAATTTTTGCTTTTGCATTATTGTCTGTTTCAAGATCTGCTGCTTGATTATAATAGTCTAATGCTTTACTAGCATCCCCTTCTTTATCTGCCAATCTACCTAAATAAAAAGCAGACTTTGCAGAAGGCTCCAAGGTATGTAACTGCTCTACCATTCTTAAAAACAATGGTGTTTCACATTCTTTACCATCCAGTCTTCCTGCAGCTCTTTTTAACCAGTCTGCATTATTCTTTTTAGTGTCAAAATCTTTTTCATAAAAAGGAATTAATTTATCACAGTCTGCTTTTTGACCTAGCATGGCATTGATACTACCCTTTATCTTACCGTAATTTTCTAGGTTTCTTTCAGCAATTTTCATTTTCTTATCTTCCTTAGCACCTAGTTTCTCGCCATTATCTTGCTTTTCCATTAATGGCTCTAATATTTTAGCCATATCATTTTCTTTCCCTTCAATTTTATCATTTAAGACATCGTAGAGATCAAAAACATCTTGAAGTTCTTTGTTTCCCTCCTCTTGTAATTGCACAACAAGGTTGAAATACGTAAGCATTCCTTTTGCACTTGTAAAATTTTCAGGGTCTTCGTTTTGTGCTTTGTCATACATGTTAAACTGCTCAAGTTTAGTACCCATATCGTTATCGTACATCAGCTGCGCGATATCTCCATATACCTCCCCTTTTTCAGTTTTGGCTGGAAAGTGCTCTAAACGCAACTCGTACACCTTAATGAGGTCTTTTATTTTTGTTTTATCACCTGCCTCAATAAAATGTTTAAACATTCTTTCGCCTAACTGGTAGGTTGCTAAAGATGCTTTAGGACATTCTTTAATTACTTTTTCATAATTTTTTAATGCCTCATCATAATTTTTAGCTTGAGCAGGGGCTGCAAAAAGAGAAACAGTTGCAGCGCAATCGTCTGCCATTTGTGCAAATGTATTGCCGCTGAAGGTAATAAGCGCCAATGTAAATAATAAAATTGCCTTCTTTTTCATTGTGGTAGTGTTTATTGTGTTAATCATAATATCGTTTTTCGAACCATCTGTCGTTAAGTGACAAACTTAAAAATGCGTTAAAGAAATTTTCTTGTACTAATCCTGAACTTTTTGTTCCGCGTCTTCCAACTTCAAAACCAACGTTTATATTGGAGAAAATTCTTCCTACGGGTAAACCAACTCCAAAAGATATGCCAAACTCGTTTATATCCTCCCCATTTATATTTATTCCTGTCTCTTCAAAACGAGCTCCAGCTCTATAAACCACTCGTTGAAAGTAATTTCCGATAGCATTGTAGTTCGGAATATAAAATCCCCCAGCTCTAAATTTTGAAGCATCATTAAAGGTAACATTATCAACTTCAAACGTTCTATTGTTAAAATTACTTGTTTTTTGATCTGTATATTCAAGACCTACAAACCAGTTTTTGGGTTTTCCGATACCCGCACCAATAGTATACTGTGAAGGAAATGTAAAGTCTGTATCTGCAACGTCTATATCTCTTATATCAATCGACGTTGAACCGGCAGAGGTAAAACGAATAGTCCCAATATTTCTAGTATTTTCAGCTTTAAAATCTGTTTCAGGCGTATAGGTTATCGATGTAGATAGCTGTAGGTCATCTGTAACCATCGTTTTATACATGGCCCCTAAATTAAAACTAAAACCTAATAAGTCTGATCTATTGAATTCACGCGTGGCAAACTCAACATCTTCCTGTTGGGTTATTGCGGTATTCCGGATATTTCCAAAATTATAATTTACGTCTACTCCTACGTTGAGACCTGGCATCACATTATAGCCAAGTGTAACGAAAGCTCTATTGAGTCCCCCCCTTCCTGTGAATTGCGTAGCGCGATCATCTGCAATATCTTGAATGTCATATCCCACCGAAGTATAAGGGATAATTCCAAAATTTGCTCCAAACCTACCCATTGGGACTCCAATGGCTAGATAGTCTAGTGAAGTAGTATGCGTATTTTGTTGTTCTGTTTCAGTTTTTTGACTCACCTGCTTAAAGCTAGCCCCTACAGTATAATTTATTAATCGTAAATCTGCTACTGCAGCAGGGTTTTGTAGATTAAGGTGAATGCTGTCTGAGAAAACCCCAAGACCACCCATGGCCCTGTTTTCTGCTGTACCTTTAAATTTTAGGGTACCTATACCATAAAATGAGTATGGCGAAGTAGTCCCTTCTTGGGCTACCGAAATACTCGTTACGAGTACAAAAATCACTACTATTATTTGCTTCAACATTAATCCTTATTATATTCCAAAATGTAATGTAACCCCTCCAATAAAAAATTTGAGTTCGCAAAGATGTCATTTTTTAAGCGATCTCGCAAAATTTCTGCGTCACCACCTGTTAAAATAACTGTTAAATCCGCATAATTTTCTGAATAAGAAGTAATAAAACCATCAATCTCATTCACAAGCCCTAAAAAAGCACCCACCTGCATCGCAGTTGAAGTAGAATCCCCGATGTCTCTTTTAGGGATTTCTAATGCTAACAATGGAAGTCCCGCAGTAAAAGTGTGCATTGCTTTAAAACGCATGGTAAGCCCGGGTGCAATTACACCTCCTAAATATTGATTATGATCTGACAAAAAATCGTAGGTAACACAACTTCCTGCATCAATGACCAGTACATTTTTTTCAGGATACTGAATCGCAGCCGCCGCTACTAGTGCGATACGGTCTACCCCTAATGTTTGAGGTGTCGCGTATAAATTTTTAAAGGGAACTTTCGTCTTGTGTGTTACTTTTAAAACCGAAAAATTATTTTGCAATACAGTCAATGCTTCTGCTGAAAAATCTCCAACCGAAGAGACAATACATTTTGTGATATTGGGATACGTGTCATAAAAGTCATTAAAAGCGGATAAAAATTCGTCTTTTACGGTCACTTTTTTCTGCACCATACCCGAGGCGTTAAACACCGCAAGCTTTATGAGCGTATTACCAACATCGATTATTAAATTCATTTCGGCCTAAAGACGACAAAAATACAACAACATTTCAAAGCCCGCATAATATTTACATTAAATGAAAAACACATATTTCATAATATTTTATTGAATATTATTTTGCAAAAGTGAAAATAGGTTTATATTTGCATCCGCTTACGCAGAGAGATTTTCTTTTTGCACGGCAGGTGAAGACCTTAACCTATGGTACCTTAGCTCAGTTGGTAGAGCAAAGGACTGAAAATCCTTGTGTCCCTGGTTCGATTCCTGGAGGTACCACCTTTAAAAGCCCAAACTCATATGAGTTTGGGCTTTTTGCTTTTGCCAACAGTTTGTTGCTAAAGGTTGCCTCCACGAGGATGGGAGATGACAAACAACAAAAAATGACATAAACCATCTATACACTATTCTGTGTGAGCCTCCACTGCTCAAAAAAAGTTGTCTATAAAAAAACCCGAAATTCTCATTTCGGGTTTTTGTTTTATGCTGCTAAAGAACGCCCTTTAAGACGTTTTTCTATTTTCTGTTTGACCACTGTAAGTCTTTTCATTAAATCCATAAGAGTAGAGTCTTTACTTTCTTTATAAATCTCATTTATCCCTAGGATAAGTTCTTTTGCTTTTCGTGAAGCCTTAATACGATCACTGGTGGTTTTAAAGCTTGTCTTCTGCTGCTCAAATTCGAGCGCCTCGTTTATAATATCCATGCTGTCAAAGTTTTCTAACTAGTAATTAAAACTAACTACTAATTTGTTGTCAGCAAATATAGATTGTTTGTTTTTTATAGCATAAACTTAAACAAATATTTAACTTATAGTTCTATAATTTTAATGTATAGTCACTTTTTTCTAAAAAATTATATTTTTGCGGAGTAACCACTGCGATCATGAAATACGTATCATTCTTTTTTTTATTTCTTTTTATTTCGATAGCTACTAATGCTCAAATACTTAATGCCGAGTCATTAAGGAAGGTGACTGACACCTCTGGTTATTCGGGTACCGCGAGCGTTGATTTTGCTTTAAAAAGAAACGTAAACGANTTTATCACATTGGGAAGCGACGTGCACCTTCAGTATAAAATGAATGCTCACTTGCTGCTTTTTAAGAGCGATATCGATTTTCAGAAAATCGAAGCCGAAAAATTTAGCAACAGTTTTATTGCACACTTACGTTACAATTATCGCTTTCATCCCAGAATTGCTTGGGAGGTTTTTACACAAGGGCAGTACAACAAAGTAAATCTCATAAATTTTAGAGCATTGGCCGGAACAGGACCAAGATTTAAAGTGACCGATTCAGAAAAATATAAATTTTATTTGGGTACACTCGTCATGTACGAATACGAAGACGTTATTGATGGGGTAACACCTATACAACGCGACATTCGCGGCAGCGGCTATTTGTCTTTCAGCCTCTTTCCTACCGACCATATTTCACTTACCAGCACCACCTATTACCAGCCAGATATCGGTAATTTTAGTGACTATAGAATTTCGAGCCAGAGCTCCTTAGCAATCGGTCTTTTCACCAATTTTGCCCTTAAGTTAAACTATACTTTTGTTTACGATGCGGTGCCCGCGCTCGGCATCCCAAATTCGCAGTATACTTTTACGACAGGTATCGCGTATTCTTTTGACTGAAAAAAGGACTGAATAGTTGATTGAATAGTTGTAGGTATAAAAGTTTTTATAAGATATGCTGTAATTTTCTTGCCATTGCACAGACTACTTCGGTATATTTACGCGGCAGAAAACCAAAAAGAATTCTGTTACGTACATTTTTATATTAATACCAACTATGTCATACTACGATCCTAAAGACCTTCGCAAATTTGGAAATATTACCGAATGGAGCGAAGAACTCGGTACCAAATTTTTTGATTATTACGGTAAAGTCTTTGAAGAAGGCGCACTAACAGCGCGCGAAAAAGCACTTATTGCCTTGGCCGTTGCCCACACAGAGCAATGTCCTTATTGCATAGATGCGTATACTAAAGACACCTTACAAAGAGGAGTGACCAAAGAACAAATGATGGAAGCGATCCATGTGGGCGCTGCCATTAAAAGTGGTGCCACTTTAGTGCACGGTACGATGATGATGAACAAGGTTAATAAACTGGAAATGTAAGGCAACACTTCTGTTTTTCAGTTTGTTTTAAAAAAAGTAAAGACGTTTCAGTTAGAACGTTTCAATAAAAAAANGAGATACCTGCCATTGCAGGTAATGTTTATGGGAAAATTAAAACAACAATCGCTTCAAAAGCGTGATAATGAGCTAGCTAATACAAACCGCCAGCTCGAAATACTTTCAAACGGAATTTTTAAAACAGGTGAACTCCCTACTTTTGCCAAAAAAATAAAGGAGGACCACCAGTTCCCGTTGCGGCCTAAAAAATTAGAGATCCTACAGATAAATTTGGGGTATATGTGCAATCAAGTGTGCGAGCACTGCCATGTGGACGCCGGTCCAGACCGAAAAGAAATAATGACATGGGAAACCATGGAGCAATGTCTGGAGGTTATAAAAAACACGGGAGCCCACACACTCGATCTTACGGGTGGCGCACCAGAAATGAACCCACTTTTTAGACGTTTTGTAGAGGAAGCTAGCAAAGCTGGTATTAAGGATTTTATAGTACGAAGCAACTTAACAATTATTCGTGCCAATAAGAAATACCATGATCTTCCACAATTCTTTAAAAAACACAATGTCCACGTAGTAAGCTCAATGCCGCACTGGACACGTGGCAAAACTGATAAACAAAGAGGTGAAGGCGTTTTTGATATGTCTATAAAAGCATTACAAGAATTAAATGCAGTAGGTTACGGAATGCCCGGCAGCGACTTGAGATTAGACCTTGTGTACAATCCTAATGGCGCTTATTTACCCGGCGACCAAGCCAGTATGCAAATAGAATTTAAGAGCGCATTATTAGATGATTTTGGCATCCAGTTTCATGATCTTTTTGCCATCACAAACCTACCAATCGCACGTTTTCTGGACTACCTATTGGCGAGTGAAAACTATGAAGACTACATGTATCAATTAGTCGAGGCTTACAACCCTGCAGCCGTTAAGAACGTGATGTGCCGCAATACTATTTCTATTAGTTGGGATGGCTGGTTGTATGACTGTGATTTTAACCAAATGCTCGGCTTAAAAGTGGCTAGCCCAGTAAAGCACATAAAAGATTACAACGAAGATATATTAACAGACAGAGATATTATTATTTCACAACACTGTTACGGCTGTACAGCTGGCGCAGGAAGTAGTTGTCAAGGAACTGTTGCAGAATAATACAGTAAACAATAGCAATAAAATAGATAGACCATTAAACAGACCACTGCAATATTAATTTTTGCGAATTCTGCTGAAAAAGAGAGTTCAAGTAAGGTTTTCAATAATTCTGAAGCTTTATTTGATGCGTTAAATAAGCAGACGCTTGATAAAGTAAAACGTAGCGGTCTACCCTATTTTCATTTTTCAGAAAAGGAACAAAAAGGGACTTCGTTTGGCGAACGATATACAAATGCTATTCAGTTTGTATATGACCAAGGCTTTGAAAATATTATCACAATTGGTAATGACACCCCTCACTTACAGACCAGTCAATTACTAAAAACAGTTACCGAACTTAAGAAGAACCCTATTGTTTTAGGGCCCTCTCGCGATGGTGGCTACTATTTAATGGGGCTGCACAAGTCTCAATTTAATGCCGAAACTTTCTTAAAGTTACCATGGCAAACATCTCACTTAACACAGCGCATTTCTCGATTACTATCATCAAAAAAGAGTAAAGTAGTTTTCTTAAAAGTACTTCAAGACATCGATACTATTAGTGATGTTAAAATGCTTATAGATGGTTTCAAAAAACTTTCCAGTACGATTATGGCCATACTTTGCGCTGTAATTGCTTCGGAAAAAATTATAATTCAAAAAATAGATTTCTTTATTTCTTCTTTTCAAGAGGAAAATTACTTCAACAAAGGTTCTCCTGTATTGCTTCATTTATAGGAATTCTTATCTGGTTTCTTAAACTTCAGTTTTAAGTTAACACCTCCATTTTTTAAACTAAAACCAACTTAATGAAGCAATTATATATTGGCCTATTGCTGCTATTTTCAGCGATCGGCTATTCTCAAACAACGATAACGGGTACCGTTAAAAGTGCCCAGACCAATGCCCCAATCCCTTTTGCAAATGTCATCCTCAATAATGGTGAAGACGCTACGATTACAGATGACGAAGGGAATTTTTCTATTATAAGTAATGCTGCTACAGATGTGCTCAAATTTTCATCGATAGGCTATTCGTCACTAACTTACACCATTGGCAATGACACAGCTATTTTTGTGTTATTACAAGAATCTGCCGAAGGACTTACCGAAGTGGTTGTAACAGCCTTAGGTATCAAGCGAGAAACCCGTGAACTTGGATACACCGTACAAGAAATTGATTCCAGAGCCGTTTCTGACGTCAAGTCGGTTAACTTCCTGGACAATCTTTCCGGAAAACTAGCAGGTGTTACCGTTTCACAAGGAGCGACAGGTGTTGGTTCCTCTTCTAAAGTGACCATTCGAGGAGAAGCATCTTTCTCTAATAACAATCCTTTGTTCGTGGTAGATGGAATACCAATCAACAACCAAACAGTTTTTAACTTTACAAACGAAGCCGCTGCTGGCTTTCAGGAAATTGATTTTGGAAACGGAGCCATGGAAGTAAATCCAGACGATATCGAATCGGTTTCCGTTTTAAAAGGCCCCAGTGCCGCTGCGCTCTATGGTACGCGTGCCTCGAATGGCGTTGTCGTAATAGAGACAAAGAGTGGTGCAAATACCAAAGGATTGGGCATTAGCATCAATACCTCAATTTTCATGGATTCAGCGTTCCGATTACCTGACTTTCAAAACGAATTTGGTCAAGGGAACTCAGGTCAGTTCGAATATGTAGACGGTCTTGGTGGCGGAATTAATGATAATATCACCTACTCTTGGGGACCTAGATTAGACGTAGGGAACCTCATCCCACAATTTGACAGTCCTGTTACCTTGGCAGACGGTTCGGTCGTACGTGGTGGAGATACAGCACTCTATAATGGATTACCTATTACCCCTACGCCCTTTGTGAGCCATCCAGATAACTTAAAGGATTTTTATGAAACTGGGTTCACCACTATCAACAATGCGTCGGTTTCCAATGGTTTTGAAAAAGGAAATTATCGCTTCTCCTTCACAGACCTTCGTAGCGAATCGATTATTCCTGGGGTAAACCTCGATCGCCAGACGGTAAGTACAAAATTGAATTTGGACCCTTCTGAAAAAACACGCATTTCGAGTTCCATCAGTTATGTAAATTCCAGTAGTGACAATCGTCCTTCCAATGGTTATGGAAGTGAAAATGTAAACTACTCTTTAGTTGCATGGGGACCACGATCTTTGAATATCGATAGCCTGCGGGACTATTGGCAACCAGGATTGGAAGGCGTTCAACAATACTCCTTTAACTATACCTTTTTTGATAACCCTTACTTTATACTGTTAGAAAACCGGAACAGTTTTGAACGGGACCGTATCTTCGGAAATGTCTCTATCAAACACAGTTTTACAGACGAGCTAAGTGTATCATTAAGAACAGGAATGGATTATTCCTCCGAAAAAAGACGCTTTTTAAGAAACTTCAGTTCTAATCGATTCAGAAATGGAGCCTATGCAGAGCACGATGTGTTGTACCGGGAAGTGAATACCGACTTTCTAATAAACTACACTAAAATCTTTGGTGATTTTAAGATAGATATTTCAGCGGGCGGTAACCGCTTGGATCAATCTGCCAGTACAAAGCAATCACAAACCGTAAATTTAGCACAGCCGGGTATTTTCAGCTTAAACAATGCTGCGTCACCCATTGAGGTCTTTCAATTTGAGTCTGAAAAGCGAATCAACTCGCTCTATGGCTTAGCTAAAATAGGCTATAAAAATTTCTTATATGTAGATGTGACTGGCCGTAATGACTGGTCTAGTGCCTTGGCAACTCCATTCTCGGTAGACGGAACTTCCTTTTTCTATCCGTCGGTTTCTACAAGTTTTATTTTATCTAACGTTGTGGATTTACCAAAAGAAATTTCATTTGCAAAAATAAGAGCCAGTGTTGCCCAAGTAGGTAACGATACCGGACCCTACCAAACATCGGGTGCGTTTGTTTCGCAAACTACTTTTAATGGACAACCTACCTTTAGCAATCAGGATTTTATACCGAATGCCAACCTAAAACCCGAACAAGTCACTTCGTTTGAACTAGGAACAGACCTTAGGTTCTTTAAAGGACGCTTAAATTTTGATTTTACCTACTACAATTCGCTAACTAAAGACCAAATCATATCATTGCCTATCGCCGTATCTTCAGGCTATAACCAGCAAGTTGTAAATGGCGGTAAAGTACGGTCGCAAGGGGTTGAAATCATTACCAATTTTACACCTGTAGAAACAGCAGACTTTCGTTGGAGTTCAACTTTCAACTTTAGTACTAGCAAGGCTATTGTAGAAGATCTTCCACAAGATGACGGACGGTTAACCTTAGCCTTTAGTAGAATTTATGACAGTGCCAACCAGACTGTCTTCTTTCAAGTAGAAGAAGGTGGAGAGGTTGGAGACATCTACGGCACAGGATATCTTAAGAATGAGAACGGCGATTTTATAATTGATGGTAACGGCCGTTTTATTGCTGATAACGAACTTCAAAAATTAGGGAACTACAATCCAGACTTTATGTTAGGGTGGAATAACGATTTCCAATATAAAAATTGGGATTTCAGTTTTTTATTCGACTGGCGCCAAGGTGGTGAGCTAGTTTCTCGCACAAGAGCATTGGGTAACGTAGGAGGACAACTCGCAGAAACCAGTTTTAGACCAGAAGACGGCATCATCGCCGATGGTGTTACAGCAGACGGCTCACCAAACACGGTAGCAGTTTCCGCAGAAAGTTATTACCGTCAATTTTATGACCGAAACCACGAAGAAAACAATATTTATGACGCGTCTTATTTAAAATTGAGACAATTCTCTCTTGGATACACCTTTGATCTACAAGATGGCTTTTTAGGCCTTAATGAAGGAGCCGATCTTAAACTATCTTTTATAGGAAGAAATCTATTTGTGATTACAGAGAACCCACACTTTGACCCAGAACAACTAGCCGTGCAAGGCAATGGTTTTGTAAGTGGTGTCGAAGACTTGAGTTATGCCACGAGCAGAAGTTTTGGACTTAAGGCAGGATTAAATTTTTAAAACATAAAAGATGAAAAACATACTATATATAACAGGTATTCTTATACTCTTTGCAGCTGGCAGCTGTACAAAGGACTTTGAAGAAATTAACACCAACCCAAATGCTCCCAATAGTGTACAACCTAGTTTATTGTTACGACAAGTAATCTATAACTATGGCGACGAAATAAGTTATGAAGGTTTTGTTGCGGGCGATTTAATATCACAGCATCGTACTGCATTAGATTTTAACCTTTTTGACCGGCATGCCTTAAAATCACCACAATTAGGTGGAAATCCATGGCCTATTTTTTATACAAATCTGCGGGATAATGAAATTATTTTAACGCAATCTAGAGCAACTGAAACCTTTGCAGTCTATGAAGGTCCTGCACTTATTTTAAAAGCATTTTTTACTGCAGGATTAACAGATCTTTTTGGGGACGTACCCTATTCTGAAGCATTTAATGGTGTGGCTGGTACTGTGACACCTAAATACGATTTACAAGAGGATATCTACATGGCGGAAGGCGGCATATTGGACAATCTGAACAAGGGAATTGCGGCTCTAGAAGCGTATGATGATGTGATCGCTTTAGAAGGCGACATCCTTTTTAACGGAGATCTCGATGCTTGGGTTACGTTTGCCAATTCTATAAAAATTAAGCAATTGATACGGATTTCTAATAAGGTAGATGTTTCAGTAGCATTGCAAACTGTTTTCACTGAGGGCAATTATTTCACTGAAAATTCACAGAACGCCATTTTTAATTTCACCAACAGCGATCCTAACAGTTTCCGCTTGGCGCAGTTGCGTATCGGAGATTTTAACAATTTCGTGCTTTCACAAACGATGGAAGATATCTTGGAAGGACTTAATGATACTCGAATTTCAGAATTTTTCCGACCTACCGCAAATACAACCGAAGATGGCTTTGAAGGATTAATTAATGGGATAGATGCCTCATCCACCTCCATTGAACTAGCAAACTTATCATTAGCCGGAACAGCTTTTAGAGAAGATACTTCCACCTTAGACGCCAATTTTTTAACGGCATGGGAAACGTATTTTAATCTTGCTGAAGCGGCTGAAAGAGGTCTTATCTCGGCAGATGCCCGCACATTATATGATACGGGTGTAACACTCGCCTTTGAATATTGGCAAACACCTTTGCCCGAAGGATATTTAGCAGGATCAGCAGCGTATGATGCAGCAGGTACCACACCGCTACAACAAATCGCCACTCAGAAATGGATTGCACAGATTATTAACAGTTATGAAGGTTGGATTGAATGGCGACGCACTGGCTTTCCAGCATTTTTACCCGTACAGGCGAGTTTAAATAATGGTGTCATTCCCGTAAGAATGCCCTACCCTTCAGAAGAGGAAGCTTTGAATGCAGAAAATTATGCAGAAGCGGCAGCAGCAACGAATGGGAATGATATTAATGTCCCTGTGTGGTGGGATGAATAGGCAACCGCGCGACAAATGGTCTATTAACTTAAACAGAAAGTGATTTGAATACAGAATTATGGCAATGGGGATTGGTAATTACATCTAGTGTGGTGTTGTTTTTTCTGTCCCCATACGCCAAAACGACTGATCAATTTTTTAAGGCAACCGTTCGCAAAAAGGCACCCAACGCTTTTATGCTAGCAGGTAGTCTGGTTATTTCATGGATCATGGCAAAAAGCATTACTAATGCTGCTAACCTTGGTTTGGATTATGGTATCGTAGGCGGTCTTGCCTATGCGGGCTATTATTTTGGTTTTGCAACTGCTGGTATTCTCATTTGTCAAATGCGCGTTGAAGGTGGGTTTAATAGTATTCATGATTTTTTGACAACTCGTTTTGGAAAAGGTGCCATGGCTTTATTCTCTGTTTTAATTGCCATTCGGCTTTTTAATGAGGTGTGGAGCAACACCATTGTTATTGGCACTTATTTTGGAGAACAAGGCAGCGAACCGTATTATTGGGCCATTCTCGTTTTTACCGTATTAACCTTGGCCTATGCCATTAAAGGAGGCTTGAGCAGTTCTATTTTTACAGATGTAATACAAATGGGGCTTTTCTCGGTATTACTAATTATCATTCTGGGTACTATTTTTTCAACCAGTGATTTTACTGTGAAGGACGCTGCTTTATCTGGAACCTGGACTTTTGAGCTTGGCCTCAACCTGTTTTTTGCAGCTATTATTCAATCCTTTAGTTATCCATTTCACGACCCTGTTTTAACAGATAGAGCCTTTTTAAGTTCCCCAAAAGTGACTAGAAAAAGCTTTATTTGGGCAAGTGTATTAGGAGCGATCTGTATTTTATTATTCAGTCTTATTGGGGTGTACGCAAAAAGTCAAGGATTACAAGGACAGGCAGCTGTTGAAGTAGGGAAAGCATTCGGTATTGTAATTTTGTTAGTGATCAATTTTATCATGATTACTTCAGCCGCATCCACTTTAGATAGCACATTTTCGTCCTTTTCAAAACTATTATCGGTAGACTTAAAAATGGGTGTCAACTTAACCATTGGTAGAATGTCTATGGCAATCATAGCGATTTTGGGTACTATCCCTGTTTTTTTGGATGCTGAAATACTCTCCGCTACGACAGTTTCAGGAACTATGGTAATTGGTCTTACTCCCGTTTTTATTTTCTGGAAAAGAAAAACACCTAAAATAAGTTTTTACTTAAGTGTCATTTGTGGATTGGTTTTCGGATTTTTGCTCGTTTTTGAAGTATTTCCAAAGACCTTAATTTTTACAAATGGGAAATATGCAGACCTGCTATGGGTAAACATATGGGGCATTACAAGTTGCATCCTTTTATATTTTATACCTTCATGGATAAAAAAATAGTACATATAGACAATCTAAAAGGCAAAGTACTCCTCTTTGGTGGAGTCTACAGTAACCTTCAGGCATTACAAGAACTTAAGAGTATTGCCGAAAAAGAAGGCATTCCTCCAGAGAATTGTATAAGCACAGGTGATATTGTGGGGTATTGTTCGCAACCCGAAGAAACCGTTCAACTTTTTAAAGAATGGGGCACAAGAGGCATTGCTGGCAATGTTGAAATACAATTACGGAATAGTCAAGAAGATTGTGGCTGTGATTTTAGAAAAGGGTCCAGATGTGATGGTTTTTCTCAGCTATGGTATCCATATGCGCAAAGCAAGCTTTCAAAAGATTCGCTAGCTTTTATGGAAACCTTACCAGACCATATTACTTTTACTTATGCTGGAAAGAATATTATGATTTTACACGGTTCCTATTTTCAGGTTTCAGAATTCATTTTTAAATCAACCGATTGGAAAAACAAACAATCTAATTTTGAAGCTACCGGCAGCGATGTAATTATTGGAGGGCATTGTGGCATCCCCTTTTACCAAGAGAAAGAGGGTAAGACCTGGATTAATGCTGGGGTTATAGGAATGCCAGCTAACGATGGGACACCAAAAGTTTGGTACCTATTACTGGATGATGTTGACGGAACGTTTAATTTTAAACATCATTCTTTTGGCTACGACCATAAAACCACGAGCCGTTTAATGTACAATGGCATATTACCTGAAGAATATGCACGCACTCTGATCACTGGAATATGGGATAATTGTGAGATTTTACCGCCGGTAGAAAGTGGGCTGCAAGGTTTCGGACTACAACTGTAAGAATTTAAAAGATGAACGACTTAAAAACAAGATAATTTACAATATGAGAATCAAAATTTTCTTACTATTCAGTCTTATATGTTACAGCTCTATGTTTTCTCAAAAAACGTTGGATGAGCTGCTCCAGCAATATAACACCAGGAGTATTCCTTATATTTCAGTAGAAGAGCTTTTTATGCTTCGAGCCAATGGTGATGTGCTCGTTTTGGATACACGTGAGGAAACAGAATTTCAAGTAAGCCATATTTCAGGTTCAAAATTGGTGGGTTTTAATACTTTTTCTACCGAAAAAATTTCAGAAGAACTCACTAATAAAAACACACCTATCGTAGTATATTGTTCGCTTGGGATCCGTTCCGAAGAAATTGGCGAGAAGCTTAAAAAAGCAGGATACACAAATGTAAAAAACTTGTATGGCGGTATCTTTGAATGGAAAAACAAAGCATATCCTATTGTAGACAGCACCAATACAGAAACCGAAAATGTTCATACCTTCTCAAAACCTTGGGGTAAATGGTTAAAAAAAGGAATAAAAACAAATTAGACCATGAACAAAAAATTAATTTTTACCTTTTTAGCAATCGCCTTTTTAGTTCTTATCGTTGTAAACATTGGGATGCTTAATTTTGATGATCTCAGTTTTTCAGAAAACAAATCGCACTATCTGGGAATCGTATCTAATGCATTATTAGGTGTAGTCATGCTGCTATCTCGCAAAAAATCAACAAAAAATAAAGGGTAATGGGAATATTAGGATTAAAAAGTACCGATGACTCAGGTGATGAAAGTGAAGTGTTTCATTTTCCTACCTCAAAAAATGCGCTCATTATTTTTACACGAAATCCAGAATTAGGAAAGTGTAAAACAAGGTTAGCCGCAACGGTTGGTGACCAAGCAGCGCTTGATATTTATAAGTTTCTCTTACAGCACACCGTAGCGATCACCAAAGATCTCAAGGTGGACAAGTTTGTGTATTATTCGGTTGAATTGAGAAAAGGTGATAGTTGGAACTCAGAAAACTATCAGAAAAAAGTACAACAAGGAGATGATCTTGGCGTACGGATGCAAAACGCTTTTGCCGAAGTTTTTCAATTAGGCTATGAGCGTGCCATCATAATAGGGAGCGACATGTATGATATGAACATGGCAGACCTAGAAGAAGCATTTAATAAATTACAAAATCACAATTTTGTGATAGGACCAGCAGAAGATGGTGGGTACTATCTCCTTGGAATGAAAAACATTAAGGCTGAAGTTTTTCAAAATAAGGAATGGGGAACAGCGACCGTTTTAAAAAACACCCTTGCCGATTTAGACGGAGAGAAACTCGCACTTTTAAAAGAGAAAAATGATGTGGATTACTATGAAGACATTAAAGAAATAGAGGTGTTCCAACAGTTTTTACCAAGTCATCTGGACAATAAATTTTAAATTAAAAAGAATATTTTTGAAAATTTACGCATGAAGAAATATATTAAAGAAGCAGTAGAGTTTTTACAAACAAGAGGTTTTGGAAAACCAGAAGTGGGAATTATCTTAGGAACCGGTTTAGGAAAAATAATAGAGGATGTAGCTGTCGAAGCCGAAATGAGCTACAATCATATTCCTAATTTTCCAACAGCCACAGTAGAATTTCACAAGGGGAAATTAATCTATGGAGAACTCGGTGGCAAAAAAGTAGTTCTAATGCAAGGGCGCTTTCATGTATATGAAGGGTATAGTTTACAAGACGTGACTTTTCCGGTACGAGTAATGAAAGGTTTAGGCATCAAAAGATTATTAGTGAGTAACGCTTCTGGGGCTATTAACAGTAGCTTTAAAAAGGGAGAGATTATGCTCATTGACGATCACATTAATCTTCAAGGAGGTTCGCCTTTGGCATTTCGAGGCATAGAAAAATTAGGCGAACGTTTTGTCGATATGAGTGCGCCTTACGATGTAGATATGAATGCTAAAATTGAAGCGATTGCAAAAGAAAACAACATTAATATTCATAAGGGAGTTTATGCCAGTGTGGTAGGTCCGCAATTGGAAACAAGAGCAGAGTACAGGTATCTTAAAATTATAGGCGCAGATGCTGTGGGCATGAGTACGGTTCCAGAAATTATTGTGGCAAATCATTTAAAAATTCCTGTTGCCGCACTCTCTGTATTAACCGATGAATGTGACCCTGATAACCTAAAGCCAGTAGATATCCAAGATATAATGGCGCAAGCAGCAAATGCAGAGCCGCAAATGATAATTTTATTTACTGAATTGATTAAACAACTTTAAAAAAGTAATCATTCTTTAATGTGCAATAAAGCACTTAACGAATACTTAAAATTTGAAACTGAACTATAACTAAAAAACACCCATCCAGGCGGGCAATAATTATGAGCTACTTAGACACCACACATGACGTTTATAAAGAAGCAGCACTAACACCAGATGTCGGGCTGTGTTGCACCACCAATCCTATCTGGGAACTACCAGGTTTAAAAATACCAAAAATCATGCAGGAGATGAATTACGGCTGTGGCAGCACCGTACATTCACGTGATCTTTCTAATAACCCAAAAATGCTCTACGTAGGTGTGGGAGGCGGAATGGAATTATTACAATTCGCTTATTTTAATCGCCAGAAGGATGGCGTTGTTGGTGTTGATGTAGTAGACGAAATGCTCGAAGCTTCCCGAAAAAACTTTAAGATAGCCGAAGAGCAAAATGCGTGGTTTAAAAGTGATTTTGTAACCCTTAAAAAAGGGGATGCCATGAATTTGCCTGTGCCTGATGCCTCTATAGACGTAGCAGCACAAAATTGTCTTTTTAATATTTTTAAAACTGAAGATCTTAGAAAAGCAGTAGCCGAAATGTACCGTGTGCTTAAACCAAATGGTAAATTGGTAATGAGCGACCCAACCTGCGAACAGGAAATGAACGAAACGCTACGCAACGACGATCGCCTAAGGGCGCTTTGTTTAAGTGGAAGTTTGCCTATAGCCGAATACGTAAAAGTTCTTACAGATGCTGGTTTTGGCACAATAGAAATTCGTAGCCGTAGACCTTACAGAATATTAGATCCTGTAAACTATCCTACCGATGAGCTCATTTTTATTGAGAGTATAGAAGTAGCAGCCATAAAAGATCCCATGCCAGCAGACGGACCTTGTGTGTTCACTGGGCGCACCGTCATTTACTACGGTAAAGAAGATTATTTTGACGACAAGAAGGGGCATATTTTGCTTAAAAACCAACCCCTAGAAGTTTGTGATAAGACGGCACTCGATTTAACAAAATTGCACCGTGATGATTTATACATTAGCGGTTCTAACTTTAGTTATGGTGGTGGTGGCTGTTGCTAATAGGGATAAAAATGGGTAAAACTTTAAAAGTTCTTATTTTATGAATTTTTATAAAATAAGTAAGATTGCTGCATTCACTGCAACATTTATTCTAAGTATTATCATAATAGTCTATTGCGGCAAGATTATTGACCTATCAATAACAAAAGAAATTGAAGATAAAGGTGAAAAGGGCTATTTTATTTTTACAATTTTTCTGATTTTTATTTTTATATCGAATTTAATTTATTCTTCGA
>JGI24525J20082_1000181_pt1 | contig 30963 bp, 20 predicted proteins | sample LinPmetageLP50_FD_20082 | JGI IMG/M metagenome (IMG submission 20082) | reverse complement strand
GTAGCAAGACCACGCTGTTCAAGGAAGCCCAGCAAGTAGCGGTGGCCGAAAGCCTTACTACCGGAAGCGAAGCCGACGCAGTTTATATCGTTGTCTAACAACTTCATCACGCCTGCGACCTGAAGAGCGCCGGTGGAAATATAAGGCGTCACACCACGCACGGTTGCGCGAACGGCTGCCAGTTGGCCACGACCAATTGCAAAATCAACGCTGCGCTGAATGGTTGTGCGCTCACGAGGAGGCATCGCTGGCGTCGTAGAATCCACAATTTGCTTTATCACTTCGTCCTGTTGCTCAGCAGGAAGATCCTTGTATTCAGCTTCCCATTTTTGCCCCAAGGCGTGGACCGTTTTCATGACCGGGTTGTCGTAGAAGCCAACACCCGAAACACAGGCACGCACCCTTGAATCTTTTTCAAAATAGATTGGCAGGGATGTGCCACCCCATGGCAGCCCAAAGACCGGCTCCATAAAGTCTGGCGAGGTAAAATTAAATGACGCATCTGGTGCGTGAGGAACAAGTTCGTTTTCCCATAGATAGCAGGCTTCGCTGCGGTACATTTCAAAAATAGACGCGGTTGAACCGACTGTGACGCCTGCGCCTACTCCCCTGGGCCCGCGCGCCAAAGTCACGGTTTCAAGGGTATCGATGCCATGGGTTTCCAATGCCAGCTCAGCGGCGATTTCAACGAAGGTGTACATATACGACAAAGACGGTGACACCAGCAGACCAGCCTGACGGTACTGCTCACCAAACTGATCGCGCACATTGCGGATATATTCCTGCTCGCCAGTAGTATCGAGGTGATGGCAACCCGCTTTCAACGCGGCCTCAACTGCCACAAGCCCGAACTTAATAAATGGGCCGACCGTATTACAGACGACCTTCGCGCCTTTAAACGCATTAACCAAGCTATCGACATCGTGCTCAGCTTCAATAATTTCATACTTCGCCGACTCAAGACGAACAACACGCTGAGCCATCATCTCTTTGATACGCGCGGCACTGCGGCCAACCGCTGTGAAACCAATGTTCTGATCTATCAACCAGTCCATTATCAACATGCCGGTATAACCACTGGCGCCATATACTACTACGGGATAGTTAGCCATTTTATTTACTCCTGATTTGCAGTTTTTGGATTAGTTATGTTTCCGACATTCCTGAAAACGCTGATAGGCAAATTGCCACAGCCGTATTTTCAACACGTCGTAAGCTGTAGGCTCTACACTAAGGATTCACAGGGATATCAACTTGCTTTTCCCCGCCATGTATTTGTTATAAGATGCCAAACAGGCATAGCGGGCTAAACCAAAAATTGCACTCTCCTGCCGCATGCTTGCTATACAATGCCAATGAAAATAATAAAATTAACGACAGAGTGAGATCTAACCATGAGCAATATGCGCGCGTGGACACTGCATGGCCTTCCAGAGCTGGTGGACAAATTAGGCGGCGACTCCCGATCAATGTTGCAGCAATTCCATATCTCCCACCGCCAGCTTTACAGCGACGACGCAACGCTACCTTCGCTCACTTTTATCAAGCTACTGGAAGCCTGTGCAGAACAGCTCAACTCGAGAGATTTTGGCCTAAAGCTGGGTTATGAAATTGGCCCGGAAAGCATGGGGCCCGTCGCACTGATCGCCAAGCACTGTAAAGATGGACAAGAAGCGATACACGCAATAGTAAAATATATGCACAGCTTCTTGCCCTCATTGCAGTTTGTTTCTCAGCCTCTGAATCAAGATGCGTATTCATTAGTGTATGAGTTACAGGAAACCCAGGCGGGAGCAGCAAGACAACTTATGGAATGGGGTATTGGTGTCGGTGTTCGCCACCTGCAACTACTGATCGGCAGCAATGCGCGGCCCTACTCTATCCATTTCAGCCACAGCCCTTTGTTGCCGATTAATTTCTATCGACGCTTTTTTGGCTGCCCAGTGTACTTCGGTCAAGAGTTCACTAGCCTGGACATCCGTATTAGTGATTTAAATAAAGAGCTCACACTAAGCGATCCAAAAACAAAGAAAATACTGGCGGACTACATTGAGCGAATGACCTCGGATATCGACGGTAATTTGGAGGCGCAACTGCGCGCCTCCATTCGATCGCTACTGCCCACAGGCCGCTGTAAACTGAAGGTGATTGCCGACAAGTACGCGGTCAGCCTGCGCACAATGCAGAGAAAGTTAGAAGACGAAAACATAAAGTTCAATGTGCTACTCGACGAAGTTCGACGCGAATTGTTCTTAGTTTATATTTCGGAAAAAAGCATGCCCATGTCCCGCGTTGCAGCGATGCTTGGCTATCAAGAACAAAGCTCTCTATGTCATGCATGTAAGCGCTGGTTTGGCAAAGCACCCAATAGTATGCGAGACCAACTCGTTCAAGCGGCGAGCTAAATTCACTCGTCATGCCATACTTTCAGAAAACTCATTCTCCAGCTCTAGCAGCGCATCAATAATATAAAGAGACAGCTTCTGAATCCCCGGCACCGCGTCACGGCATGCGGTGAATCCAAAGTTCAGGGCACCGGCATAACTTAGGCAAGTTATATTCAAACACTGCCCCTGAGTTGGCGCCGACACCGGATAAATCCCTTCTAATTTTGCGCCCATCATATAAAGGCTTTCTCTTGGGCCGGGCACGTTTGAAATAACAACATTGAAGTAAGGCGACACATGCCCACTTATTCCAGTCGTTAGCTGCAACAGAACAGGCAGCATAAACAAACTTGAGTAGCGCGCCGCAACATCGCTGGGCAGATTTTTAAGGTGTGCAACACCAGCCGATGCATCGTTATGAATTAGTGCCAAACGGCGCTTCGGATCAGCAATATCCGTACCCAGACGCGTGATAATACCGCCCACGCTATTCCCACCCATCTCGTCACCTGGCCGACGCAGCGAAACCGGCACAAGAGCGGTGATGGACTTATCGGGTAGGGCGTTGGATTCTTTCAGAAATTGCCTCAACGCACCACTGCACATTGCCAGCACGACATCATTCAAACTCGTTCCGCTGACTTTTGCCAGCCGTTTGAGCCGATCAAGCTCAACCTGCTGAGTGGCAAATCGACGCTGACCGACAATACGTTTATTGAGAACAGAGTTCGGCGCGCGCATTGGCATAAGTGGTGTGCCCTCTGCACTGTTGGCATCAGCACGGAGCTGCGCAAAAGCCTTTGCGGTCGTAGCGTAAGATCTAAGCCGCGCAAGCATTGACCTTTGTGTTGGCACGCTTGATCTAGGCGGAGACAAATTATTCTTCATCGCCAGTGCGGACCATGGTGCAGGCGTATCGACATCGGCATCTATTGATAGCGGATTCAACATCAACGATACCGCGCTAACTCCATCCACCAGAGCGTGGTGCATTTTGGTGAAGATGGCGAAGCGATTATTTTCCAAGCCTTCGATGACATTGCATTCCCAAAGTGGACGGCGCCGGTCGAGGCGGTGACTATGCAATCTGGAAATTAACATGCCTAACTCTCGCTCACCCCCCGGGTTGGGTAAGGCTAAGTGGCGGACGTGATAGTCCAGGTCGACGTCGCTATCAACAACCCAATTTGCTAGTAACTTAGAAATAGAGCCGCGGCCCAAACGAAGATTCCATGGCTCAGACACATCCGTGGTTTGCCGAAGCCGCTCCACAAGACGTGTCACAAAATCGTGACCGGCACCTTGCGGCAGCGAGAATATTTGCAGACCGGCAACGTGAGCCGGAGAGTCATGGTCTTCAATAAACAAGAAAGACGCGTCAACAGGGCTTAGAAATTTCTTCATGAACTGCTCCTTCAAAATCTGATCAAAACCCCTGCGCGGGTGACCGCAATTAAACAATCCATGGGCTCGGCCTAAGGATTCGATGGCCGCGCCGATTGCTCAACACTTACGTAACGTTAGCCGCCAACGACGCGCAGAAATAATTACCAACTCTGGAACGTGGCAGAAAGGGGGCTGCTATTGGAGGTAAAACAGGGCGCCGAATGACGCCCAAACCTAGGTGTTTTCTCAGAAAAAGTATCGTACCGTCGCGCCAAAAGTCTGAGGTTCACCCACAAATGTCTGGAAAGATCCCTCAGATGAACCGACAGCAGTATCTACGGCAGTAGCAACATTGGCCGGAGCAATCTGCGCATAATATGTTTCGTCGGTAACATTCTTCACCCAGGCGGAAACATCATAACTTGCGTTACGCCAACCTAGACGGAAGTTACCGACGCCATAGGCGCTTTTTTCATGACGCGGATCTAGCTCAGAGCTGTAATTGGCTTTATCCATGTAGCGGTAGTCCAAGCGAGCATAGAGATCGCCACTCGCCAAAGGCTGCTCCCAGGTTAGCCCAACATTTCCAGTCAACTTAGGCGCATAGGGTAGATTGTCGCCACTCAAGTCGCACTGACCCAATGCATTATCAGGAGTGCGCCCATAGAAACACTGACCGCCGCTATATTTATCGTACTTGGCGTCTATGTAAGCTAAGTTCAGGTTCATGGTCAGCGATTCACTTAGCAACCAAGTGGAGTCGAGCTCAATACCGTCGACCGTGACCTTCTCAGCGTTATTGACCGCGAATACTAAACCGACATAACTCGCATTCTGGAAATCCTCATACTCAGTATGAAAGATCGAGCCGTTAATACGACCGCGGCGGTCGAAGACTTCTGTCTTCCAGCCTAGTTCGAGATTAGTAATATCTTCCTCGTCAAAAGAACGTATTTCTGCAGTCGCGCCGCCGTTCTGCAAACTGTAACCGCCGGCTTTAAAACCCTTAGAGATCAAACCATAGAGCATGGTTTCGTCGTTCATAAAATAGCTGATATTCATATTCCCAGTAACAGCGGACCAACTATCGTCGTCAGCAAAATTATTACCATCTGGAGCTAGGGTGCAAATAAGGTTGCGATTTAGTGGCGGCACGCAACCGGCCACTGATGTTTGATTACTTTGTGTAATTTTCGCATCCTTTTCTTCATAGGAATAACGTAGCCCCGCAGTAAACTCGACGCTCTCACTAAGCGGTACTGTTGCCTGACCAAAAATACCTAAGCTGCTAGTATCCTGAACCGCATAGAAATCACCACGATCGCCTTCGACCCCAAGAACTGGCAAGTCTGTTGGAGTTGGCACGCCCAGCACCATTTCAGCCACAGCGTCACCATACTCTTCTATATCAGACTCTAATAGAAATTCAGGCCGCCCTTTATCGCCGCGCGCGAGGGTGTTTTCAAAATAAAATAAGCCAGCTAGCCATGTAACTGTGGCGTCATCCTCAGAAGCAAAACGAAATTCTTGAGAAAATGAATCGCCCTTTTGCAAGTCATTAAACTTCACTAAATTAAGCGGCAATTGTTCAACGCCGTTTAATCGAACGTCAGCCTCATAATCCTCGAAAGAACTAATCGATGTCAGGTTAAATCCTTCACCATTGTATTCCAGAGCTAAAACACCATCGCTCGCAGTCTGATCAAATACCGTGCGATCAGACTGCTCGACTACGCGATCTTCGGGGTTATTATTTCGGATCTCACCACCAGCTTGCTGAATAAGTGCAAGCTGTGCCGGACTGGAATACGTATCACCCATCATCGGATTCATGTTTCTTTTTACATGACCTAAAATCAACCGAGCACTCAGGTTTTCCGTTGCGTCGAAGCGGAGCTGACCGCGCACAGCTTTGCCGTCGAGGTTATCAAAGTCTTCGCCGTTGCGGTTGTCCACCAGTGGATCGCGACGAGTAGCAGACACACTCAAGCGCGTGCTCAAGCGATCAGATACCGGCACGTTAATCGCCGCTTTCACGGCCTGAAGATTATCAGACCCCACGCTAGCCTCGACGGATCCTTCCCGATCCTGAGTCGGCCCCTGGGTTGTGATACTCACAACGCCAGCACCGGCATTCTTACCGTATAGCGTACTTTGCGGTCCTTTTAGGACCTCAACAGATTTTACATCCACTAAATCGCCCAGCCCCAAGCCAGAGCGAGACCGAAACGCACCATCTATAATCAATGCGGTATCTGGTTCAAAGGTCGGGATATTGCCTTCGTTGCCGATGCGACGAATACGGAAACTAGTATTAAGGGGAGAGGCATTAGTGGTCACCATTAAAGAGGGTACCTGCGCGGCAATATCACCAACGTCTCTAAAGCCCGTATTAGACAGATCGTCACCCGTTAGAGCGCTCACTGATACCGGAACGTCCTGCATACTTTCTGTTCTTTTCTGGGCGGTCACCACCACCTCTTCGAGGGTGAGTTTTTCTGCCTGAGAAATGGACGAAACCAGCACCGCAGCAGCGATAGCACTATATTTAAAACTCTTCATTATTTTCACCTATAGTTTTAATATTGCCTTATAAAAGAGTGCCCAATTTGTCCGAGCGCCCAGTATTAAATTAGTAACTAGTAGAACATCCGTAGCGTTACACCAGCAGTGCGCGACTCCCCAATAAAGGTCTGATAACTCCCCTCTTGAGAATTGGCGGCTGTGTCGACTGTGGTCGCTATATTTGCCGCTGCGCCTTGAACCAGATAAGTTTCATCCGTCAGGTTTTTACCCCACAGAACAATGTCGAAGCTGTCATTGCGCCAGCCAATTCGACCGTCAAGTAAGAAGTACGGATCACGGGCATGACGCGGATCGCGATCTGAGCTAGGCAGGTTATCGCCGGTATACAGATAGGCTACGCGTGCGTAAAAATCACCCTCAAAGAGGGGCTGCGTCCACTGCGCAATCAAGCTACCTGAAAGGTCTGGTGCAAAGGGAATACCCTCTCCATCGGCGGTGCAAAACTGACCATTATCCGGCGTCGCGGAATAGTGACACGGACCAGCGCTATACTCTTCATAACGCGCGTCTAGATAGGTCGCAGCAGCCGTTAAACTGAGATTTTCGGTGGCGAGGAATGTTGTCTCTAGCTCAAGGCCGTCGACCACTACCTCTTCGGCATTGTTAACAATAAACTGCAAACCAACGAAGGTTGCATTCTGATAGTTCTCATAAGCCGTTGAAAACAACGCTGCATTCAAACGCATACGGCGATCGAAAAGCTCTGATTTACCACCGATTTCAAAATGCGTAACCTTTTCCTGATCGTATTTTCGTTCAGAATCACCATCGAACTCGCCAAATTCAAGGTTGAATCCACCCGCCTTAAAACCACTCGATATCGTCGCATACAACAGGGTATCTTCAACCGGAAACCAGCTAAGTGAAAGCGTTCCAGTCAGATCACTCCACGTATCATCTCCGGCATAATTATTATCTAACGGCGTCAATAAGCAGATAAAATTAGTATTAAGGCTAGTTAGACCTAACAACGGGTCGAGGTCTATTTCGTGGGGTGGCAGGCAGGTGTCGAGCGTCAAATCCCGATCATTGACAAAAGTGGCACTCTTTTCCTCATAGGAATAGCGAATCCCTGCAATTAGCTCCAGATCGGAGGCAATCGAATAAGTCGTGTGCAGGAAAAGCCCCAAAGACTCCGTGCTCTGCTTGCCAGTGAAATAGCCTTTGTCGCCAGGAGACCCCAGCAGCGGTAAACCGGGAAGCAAGGTAGTAAGCAGATTGCCCGCCGCATCGAGGATTGGTACAGCCGCGTCTGGATTGCCAGTAATGTTGCGAGCCAACTCTGCACCCACCGCCGCGCCATACTCATCGACATCGTCCAGCAGCGCAAATTCGCCCTCGTCTGCATCACCGCGGGTATAATCGCTCTTGAAGTAGAATGCGCCGGCGATCCAGCTAAATGTATCAGCATCATTATTGCTAATACGTATTTCGAAAGAGTTTGATTCACCCTGCTGAGAATCGAGGAAAGAGATTAAATTAAACGGAGTTTGAGAAACCGTGTTGTAATCCAGGTTCGCTTCGTACTCCTCGTAAGTACCAAGCATATTTAGTGTAATATTTTCGAATTCGTGTTCTAACGAAAGTGTAAAGTCGCTGGAATCCTGAACGAAATGTGTCGGCTCGACCTGGTTGACGGTATTATCGTAGGCATCGTTTGGTGCCATTTCGCCACGACCGAGCTTGGCACGCATATTATTTAGTATATTCAAATGCGTTTGGCTGTAATGAATATCACCCATGGTGCTATTCATATCCCGATCAGCAAAGCTACCTATAAAGCGCAAACTACCCGAATCACTATAGTCAAATTGGAGTTGACCGCGAATGGCGATTTGATTGAGCTCACGGCCATCGTCACCGCTGATATTATCTTGTACCGGATCACGCTTGGTACCCGCCAAGCCCCACCGGGTGTAAAGTGAATCCGTAAGCGGAATATTGATTCCCGCTTTAATCTGGCGCAGATTGTCAGTTCCACCGCTAACTTCCAAAGAGCCTTCAAGTTCTTGCCCCGGCCGCTTGGTATTCACACTGATTACCCCAGCGGTAACGTTCTTTCCGTACAGCGTACTCTGCGGCCCTTTTAGAATTTCAATCGACTCCACATCCACAAGCTCGCCCAAGCCCAGACCTGAACGGGACTTAAATGCGCCATCGACAAACAAACCGGTTGCTGGCTCAAAGGTGGGGATGTTGCCTTCATTACCTATACCGCGAATACGGTAGCTGGTGTTAAAAGGACTGGTATTGGTTGACACAACTAGCGACGGCACCTGCATCGACAAGTCTGTCATGTCATTGATACCGGCATCTTGCAGTTCTTGCGCGCCGACCGCAGTGACGGCGACAGGCACGTCCTGCATACTTTGACTACGTTTTTGAGCGGTAACAACCACCTCCTCTAGCATGGGAGCGGCCGATACTGCGCTTGAAAGTAGTACTAGATTCAAGGCAGAGCTAGTAACGAAGAACCGGTCAAGGCTGAAAGCTTTTTTTATTTTTGAGGTCATTAGGCACACCATAGGAAAGAATAATCTGGTATGGCGAACGATACGGATAGAAAGGATTTTGAACTTGTTATTTCACGCCAACTTTTTGTGACTACCCGCCACACCATTGGCGACTTCACACGTCAGCAGTGACTTTGCCTCTGCCATCGAATCTATTCAAAGCCTATGGGTTTTCGTTAATCGCGTCTTATACCCGGTAGCGCCTATAGTGATGACAATACCAAATCATACTATTGAGTTTCTTTGGTGGGACGTTAATGAACTCGCTATAAACTTGAAATTCAATCTCTCAGAAAGTGCGCTACTAAAGCGTCTCCGCGCCTGCTATTGGTTGTCATCAGCTAACTTATTTATGAGTCATAGCCAAGGTAGAAATAGACAATGTAGCGACCATTTCGCGTTCCACGACCCAAAAACGTTTTTGCTCCAACTTGCCGAACCTCATCGCCAGCACCCAAAATTGGATAGGTGATTATGGTGCTCGGCCTCCCATCTACGCCAAGGCCGTGTGATAACGCGCCACGTAGCAATGAAAAGCCAAAGGGCGTAACTCGGTTGTAGATACAAGACGAATCAAGGTGGATATTCTTTCCCTGCCAAATCAGCTGTAGCAGTGCGTTCACAGCTTGTCCGACTCTAGTTCCCGAGAGAACCAGAGCACCACCACGGTAAATGCCGGAAGCCATTTCCGCTGCGGGCGCAGATTCAAAGCAGCTTTCCAGCTCGCTACTTCTCATTAGTTTGAGTCCGCGAACATCAATATTCATGGTATTAGCCAAGCTCAATATTCCCTTTCAACATACACCAGCGGTGTCGACCGACATTCGCTCACTATCAATAGCGCCTGTGATAGATTGCCGCTTAGTTTGTAATAAGAGCAGCAATCTAAATAGCCGCCTAAGACTCACGCAGCGGGCTGATCAGCATAGACATCCTCGCTCCACTTCCGCATAAGCTCGATGTCATCATGCTCGAAAGTAAGTGCATACCAGGGTGACAGATATTCCATCATTCTGAATGCCATCAGACGAAACAAGCCCGGCTTAAACCACTTATAGTAAAACAAACCGAAACGATCCTTCAGGGTAGGCTTGTAGCCGAAGCCTTCAGCCATGATATCCATCGCATCGGTAAGCATAGAAAAGACATACCTGGCCTGATAAGCCGTTTTCAGACGGTGCCAATAGTTGTTATGTGCGAAGTAGCGGTACTGATCGTGGCTTACCGCACCATGCTCGGCCTCTTCCAAAAAGTGCCAATGGAAAACTCGGGCAGCCTGCTCATGCATATCATTGCGCATTTCAGGACACTGGAACCAAATTTTGGCAAATGAATAGAGTGAATGCTCCCCCGCCGCCACGACACCAAGCATACCCACAGCGTCTAAACCTTTGGTCATCTTGCCGAGAACTTCAGCAAAATTTTCTTGAACGGCCTTAATATTATAACCTTGAGATTCCAAACGTTTATTCAACTTATTATGCACAGAAGAATGCAAGGCTTCCTGGGCAATCATGTCCCGAACATCTTTCAACAACTTTTCATCGGCTTCTATCGTTTCAAGCGTGGGTAGTAGCGCTTTAATGAAAAAACTTTCTATCGGCGTCGCACCTGCCGATAGGGCCGCCCACAAATAGCTAATCAGCGGATTCCCACCCTTGACGAAATCTGCCGGAACATCTGAAAAATCCCAGCGTAGATCTCTACGAATCGGTATATCAAACGGCGTCTGCGATAGGCTTGAGGTATTTTTCGGATCAGTATGTTTCATCGGCCTGAACTCCAATAAATTTGTGAATTATTTTCTTATCTAAATAATGTCACCTGCTAGCATTTAGATGAATGGTCACATCGAACAAATGCTTGGTCATACAGCCTGCGGTAAAGTGACACTTATATTGGCGCGCCAAATAACCACAAAAGCTGCGCAAACCCTACTAAACCGCCGAGAATACCGCCCAATAATACGATTAACAGCTGGTCCTGTTCAAAAGCAGGCAATAACAATTGCTGGAAATCCTTTGGCTTCAAAGCAGCCATACGATTGGCAATAAGGTCGACAATTGGTTGAGCCAATTTACGATTTGCGTCGGGACTGTCTATGGTTTGGATAATGCGATCAGCGGTGTACTCAACTGATTTCTGTTTCAGCTTTTCAAATCCATCTACGGTTACCGCCATTTGCGCGGCGACTTTCCCCAGCATATTCTTATCTAAGGCTTTTCTAACATGGCGATGCACAATTCGGTGAACCTCCATGCTCTTTGGCCCTTCCCATAAATAGTCCATAAATGCCTTGGGGCTCATGAAGCTACTGGTAAAAATCTCGGCGAATTCCCTGCTGACGACAGGCTGCCTACGCAAGTACAAACCTTGCAGCTTAAATGGGCCAATCATGATGGGGTCGGCGGGATGCGCGATCATTTTGAGCGCGATCCAATTGGTGCCGGCACCAACAAATACGCCGAAAACTGGCAGTACCCATACATACGGGTAGAAATACCATATCAGTGCCTGCACACACCCTAATGGAAAACCAAAGAGCAAGCCGGAACGAATCACAAAGCGCAACTCACTACCGGCACAGCGAAGAAACAGCTCATTGAGTAGTTCAGGATTATCTCGTACTTGATTTTCAGCAATCTGCGCAAAATCAACTAGCTGATCGGCTCGACCGGCAAACTCTGCCAATATGCCTTTTGCTACTCCGGGCAGCTTTTCCTGTACCCGGTTAAAAATCATCTTCTTTACCATTTCCGGTGTGTACTGCCACGCCTGGATGTTTTGGTCTATTAGTATTTCGTCAATCCAATCATTAATATACGGCGAGATTAACGTTTGTATCTTTTCGATGGCGTCACCATCGTCAAGGGCTGCGACAACCTCCCTGGGAGAACATATTTTTGCGATCGAAATGTTCACCAAATTTCGCGTGAGGCGAATACGCAGCCGGGGAATAATCCCCTGCCAGCCAAAATATTGACCGATCCCAACAAAGTTAACAGGGTAAAACATCATTTTTATGCCGAGCAAATTCGTCAACCAACCCACACCTGCGGTGATGGGGGCAATAACTAAATAGGGGATTAACTCACTCCAGGACATAACTATCTCCGAACACCTCGACATTGCAAAAGCGTACTGCAAGGTCGACGAAATAAAATTCAATTGAATAAAATAATGGGGAAGATAGAGAGATACGCCCCCTTAAATGGGGAGTCTTATGATTTATATCCAAGGCTAACGACGTTCGTTTGCGATGCTTATTGATAAAAACAAACAAGCTGCCGCGCTAGCGATCTCGAGGCCCCCTGCAATCAGATGAGGATATGACACGTGCACCTCAACAAAAGAAGTTACAAAGCGAACACTGCCAACCGATATAAATATTATCGCCAATAGCAGCAGCGAAAACGCAATATTCTCTCGCCTAAAAATCTGCACAAACAAAAACAGCCCCAACCCCACCTGAAACCCACCGTAGGTCGCGCGAACATCAATCAACGCATCGCCGTCCAGGTTGAACTGACCCGTCAGAGATAGGACGTCGATAGGAATAAGTAAGTAGGCAAGACCAATTAACATCAACATGGTGGCGACTAAAGCCACAATGCTACACCCGACTTTGTCTAGACTCATGAGCGCTCTCCATCACGCTCTTGAATAAATTCCGACTGTTGATTTTTTATTTTTTCGTCGCTCACCAAGGCCTTAAGTTGCTTTAAAACATCATACGGCGACTCAATAGAGAGCGAATTAATCAGCCAAGATGGTAGTGGACCCGCGGGATCGAGATGCACTGTGGTTGAAATTTCTACCAAGCCCCCCGCAAGAGGCGTCAACCGCCAGTCATTGACCGCTTGGGTAACCCGCACACGGCCCCTCACAGGCCCTAACAAATCTCGAGTGGCAACACTGTGCATCGTGACAACCAGAGATTCCGGATCCTGCTGCCAAGTCACCCTATTTACCATGTCACGATCGGAAACGGGCCAAGGCATCTTACTGTGAAGATAGACCAACTCTTCCTCTGCCGAAACCTGCTTAAAGAGATATGAGTCTCCGCAAAAACTGTCCCAACGCGGCCTCAATGATGGATCGCGTAATAACGTAACAAGCTTACCTAAACTACTTTTTACTGTCGTTACACCCCTTACCGCATTAAGCTCCGAGCCAGCCACAGGTTTGGTATACACTCGAATATCATTCTTTTCGCGTGCAAGAGTCCACTCATCGCCGTAGGCGTACCCAGCAGCGACAAAGTATAGAAGTAACGCCAAGGAAAATGAGGCCGACTTTAAAAAATGCCTTTGAATCAAGTATGTCATACGACCTCTGACTAACCACAACTAGATGAATACCGTGCGCGGGCTATAGATACAATATTGCCGACAATAATAAAGAGCCACACCCTCTGAAAGAATGGTTATTGTAGCCAAATCCTTGGTCAAACATGCCCCCCATCGCGGGGGGAGGCTAGCGTAAAGCATGATGTCAAACTGGGTTCTCTGAGTTATTAAAATAACAAAATCAACATCGCTGGAACCGAGATGACTATACATAATCCCGCAATATCTAAAAGACGTATCGGAATGCTTGCTATCGCAGCACAAAGTTGCATGATTCTATCTAACGCAAGCTATGCGCAGACTGATGAAGGGAAAAAACCCCAGTCAATGCGACTCGAAGAGGTGCTTGTTACCGCCCAAAAGCGCTCTGAAAATGTCCGCGATGTTCCAATATCCTTAGCAGTAATGAGCGGTGACGACATGCGCGACGCCGGCATTAAAAGTTTCAACGATATGGCGCGCTTCATGCCAAATATTTCTTTAAACGACAGCTCTAGCTCTCTTTATGTACGAGGCATAGGCTCGCCGGAATTAAACCCGGTGGGCGAACAAGCTATCGCCTTTATTCTTGACGGCGTGTATTTGCCACGTGGCGATTATCTCAAACCAGGCTTTATGGACCTGGAGCGCATTGAAGTGCTCAAAGGTCCGCAGGGAACACTTTTCGGTCGCAACGCATCAGGTGGTGTTATTAACATTACCAACGGCCAACCGTCAGAAGATGAATGGATAGGCTCAATCACCGCAACAGGCGGTGAGCGAAATATTCAGGAAGGTGAAGTAATGATTTCCGGCCCAATATCGGATGATTTTTCTTTCCGCTTTGCGGCAAAGCGCCGCACTGAGGATGGCAGTACCTACAGCGTTACTGACAATGAAACCCTCGGCGATCGCGACCTTGAGCAAACACGGCTCATTCTGCGCTACAACCCAGAATCTAACTTCGATATTACCCTAGGCGCAACGATATTCGACTACCGCATAGAAACCTGGCTTGGCAATGAGTATCACGAATATCCCTCTGACTTAGGTTTGGTGGTTGGTACGCTTGACCCTAAGCTAGAGACAAATCTTGATCGCCGCACCAGCGCACCCAATGACAATCAGTATGACGGCAACGGTTATATGATCCCGCTGACCATCAATGTTGATATCGGTGACAACACCCTTACTTCGATAACTGCCATTGCGCAACTGGAAGACAACCAGGGTGGCGACGTCGACAATACCGCAGCCGATATCGCGGCACTTCCGGTGCATATGAAAAACAGTCAAATCAGCCAGGAACTGCGCTTCACTTCAGCACCCGGCGACTTCGAGTATATTGCGGGACTTTATTACTTCAAGGCTCAGCAAAACACAGAACTTACCTTGCCACTTTATTTGGGTGCTAACACAGTATTCACATACCTTGGGGATAACCTACTAGGCGACTCCCTCCCCATTGTCGGTGATATTTTAGGACTAATATCTCCACTTGTTCCTACAGGAAGCTCTGGAGATCAAATCGACGCACTACTTGAACTTAATGATATCGATACGACTTCTGCCGCGATATTTGGCCAAGCTAAGTGGCAAATGTTTGATGAATTAGCCCTGATAGTAGGTGGTCGATACTCTCGCGATGTCAAAGACGGTTTCTACGGTGCCTATTCCACTGGGCCCGCACCAATCTTTCCACTGATAACGGGTGTGGATTTTGAAGTAACAGCCAAAGTGATTGACACGGACTTCTCACCAAAGGTGTCACTAAGTTGGGAACCATTTGAAGAGGCGACTTTTTACGCTACCTATGCGCAGGGTTTTCGGGCAGGTAGCTTCAACAACGGCGCAACCTACCCAGACAAAGTGTTATTCGACGCAGAATCTTCTGATACTTACGAACTTGGTGTCAAAACCGAATTCCTAGGTGGGGCCGCAAGACTGAATGTCGGCTTGTTCCAAACCAATTACCAGGATTACCAAATAAGTACCTTTATTGGTTTAGGTTATATAACGTCTAATGCCGAGGAAGTAGAATCCAGAGGTGTCGAGGCAGATGGTACGATCATGCTTTTACCCGGCCTGATCTTGAACGGCAATATCGGCTACAACGACGCGAAATATATCAAGCACACCAATGGCGGCTGCCCAACAAAACCGGTTTCACAAGATCCCGGTGCTTTGCTTGGTAGCGCCACCAACAGCAATGCGGTGTGTGACCTCAGCGGCCGAGACTTACATCGTGCGCCCAAGTGGAACGGCAGTATCCGTCTCGACTATGTATTCGAACCGTTCAACTGGGGTGTCGATTTCTTCGCCGGTGTTGACGCGACCTTTAAGGACGACGAGCTATTCGACTCTGACCTTGATCCGCTAGACAGCCAGGAAGCCCATTGGCTTTACAACGCCCGTGTTGGTATTAAAAGTCAGCTAGACACATGGCGCGTTGAAGTTCACGGCAAAAACCTAAGCGACGAGCTGATTAAATTGTGGAGCGGTGATGCCATCCTGGCCTCCGGCGGACACTTTGCCAGCACCAACAATCCGCGCTATTTCTTTGCCACGGTATCCTATCGCTACTAAAGCTTTGTTATGTAAATAGCCGACACCATCGTAACTGGTGCCGGCTATTTACGAGTTTAATCTGTACTCTGCAGCTCTAAGCGCAACGACAAAGACTTAGCAGCCAATTTAGTCAATCCAAGTTATCTTATTCGCTTACCATAGTATTTTCAGCCACCGAGTTTTCTCATGCACGCCTAGGTAGTACTCTAGCCCTATGACAAAGAAAAAATATCGCATCGCAATTGTAGGAGGCTCCATCGCCGGCTGCAGTGCGGCAATTGCCCTCGGTCGAGATGGCCACGATGTTCGAGTTTTCGAGCGGTCGTCCAAAAAGTTGCAGGATCGAGGTGCTGGCATTGTGATACCAGCACCGTTGTTCGAGTCCCTCAAACAACAGCAATGGTTAGACAAAGACACCCCACATACCCCGCTAAGTGGTATGAGCTATAGAATAAAAGATGCAAGTAATGATGAAGGCCGTTCAATATGGCACCGCCCCCTTGACGCAGTTGCAATGCGATGGGGCCACCTTTTTGCACAACTAAGAAAACGAGTGCCTGACCAAAATTACATCAACGGCATTGACGTTCTAGACATAAAACAGAATGAAGAGAATGGCCAAACACTCACATTAAGTAACGGTTCTATTTATCACGCAGACCTTGTGATCGCAGCAGACGGAATCCATTCCAGCACCCGCGATCTCGTCAATGGCCCAACAACGATTAACTATTCGGGGTATGTGCTGTGGCGCGGGCTGCTAGACCAAACATCCACGCCCGCACCGCAAAACGATGTTCTCTGGCACCCATACAACGGCGGGATGGCTGGCTGCTATATCATTCCGACGAGCGAACACTCGACCGCAGCGCAAAAACATACCTTAAACTGGGGAATCTACGACAAGGTCGATACCGATATTCTTAGCAAACTATTACCCGACGCAAAGAACCCTGAAGCAAGCTCGGCACACTCACTAAATGATTTTGCCAAGGAGCATCTGCGCAACTTACTGAATAAGAATATCCCCGCCTTGAGCGCAAACTTGTTTCACCAAACCTCGGCCCCTTTTGTTCAAGCAATTGTCGATCTCGATTCCGAGANATTAGTCACTAGCAACATTGCGCTTATAGGAGACGCCGCGGCGGTACTTCGGCCNCACGCCGCCTCAGGGGCGGTAAAAGCCATCGACAATGCCCTGAGCCTTGCGAAGGCATTGCAAANCACATCATCAATCTNAGACGACTTAAAAAACTGGCAGCAGCAAGAATTACCCAAACTTAGACAGCAGGTCGCNCTCTCCAAAACCCTNGGTGAGGGGCTAGTGACATCGGCACCGCTTTGGGCTGACATGTCTGAAAACGACATGGGTCAATGGTGGCAGTCAATGCTAGAGGGTAAAAACTGGTATATGAAATAAACTGAGTGGATCAGTGCTTGTTCAAGTACTGCTGAATAAAAAGGGGGCATACGCCCCCAAAGCAAATTCAAACACAACAAACCTTAAGCAGGCATACTCATCACATGCAGGCGAGACAAGCCACCATCCACAATTAGCTGGCTGCCATTAATGAAACTGGCTTCAGCTGAAGCCAAGAACAAGGTCGCTGCTGCGATATCCTCAGGCTGACCAAGACGTGGAACCGGCGTTAGTTGCGCTACTTGCTGAAGCTTTTCAGCCGCATTCTCACCATAGGCATCGTTAAGAATTGGCGTATTAATAAGCCCCGGTAAAATAACGTTGTGACGCACACCCGGCACTGTCACCACCGAATCTTGCGTAAATTTAACCAAGGCTTCCTTTGCCGAACCGTATGCCGTATACCCCGGCAGTGAGAGCAAGGCCGATGCAGAGGATATATTTACCACCGAACCTCCAGATGCTCTCAATAAAGGGGCAGCATATTTCACATGGAAAATAGGGCCTTTTATTAACACCGCGTATTGTTTATCAAAAGCGGCTTCATTTAAGTTTTCTGGGTTTTCCATAATGCCAATTCCAGCATTATTAACCAAAATATCGAGTTGATCGATACCTACGAATAGAGCCTCTATTTCCCCCACCGAGCCAGCATCACAGCGGCGCGGCAAGAACTTTTCGCCAAGTTCCTCGGCTAATATTTTAAGACGATCAATATTTAGATCACTTGCAATAACGGTCGCCCCTTCAGCCAAGAACTGCTTTGCGATCTCGAGACCGATACCAGACGCAGCACCCGATACCAGTACCGTTTTATTTTCAAATTTCATGCTGTCTATCCTTATTATTTGCTATTAGGCCCGTTGAAAAATATGAACAAAGCCCGCACTACCAAGCCCACCATTATGTTGTAATGCGGTGCGCGCACCGGCAACTTGGCGCTCGCCAGCGTCGCCACGGAGCTGCCAAACCAACTCAGTTATCTGTGCTAAACCGGTGGCACCCAAAGGGTGCCCTTTCGCCAAAAGACCACCCGATGGATTAACAACTACCTTGCCGCCGTATGTATTTTGACCCTCGAGAACAAACTGTTCGGCATCTGCCATGTCGCAAAGACCCAAGGCGGTGTAGGTAATAATTTCATTACTCGTGAAGCAGTCGTGTAACTCAATGACATCAATATCATCAGGCCCTACCCCGGCGCTCTCGTAGGCCATGTTTGCCGCCTCGCGACTAACACCGCGAAACAGGACGTCCATGACATCACCTTCAAAATACTCAGCGCGGTCACTGCAGCTACCCTTGCCGATTAATTGAATGTCGGATCGAATGCCATGTTTACGTGCAAACGCCTCGCTACACACCACCACGGAAGCCGCGCCACAGCTAGGCGGACATGCAAACAGTTTGCGCAGTCCACGATAGATAGGCTGACCGACAAGTATCTGCTCTTCGCTAAGTGGATCCCTAAATATCGCATTTGGGTTATGCGCGGCATGCTTGCGAGCCTTTATGGCAATTTTGGCAAGAGCCAACTCACTGACCCCGTATTCCTTTTGCAACATTTCGGCTTGCACACCAAACATGCATACCGCTGGCGGCAACTGTTGCTCCGCATCGGTCAAACCCATCAGTTTTGCCACTGACTCACTATGGCGCGCTAAGGGACTGGTTTTAGCAGGAAATACTAGATCAATTGCACCTGGGCTCATCTCCTCAAAGCCGACAGCTATCGCGCAGTCGACCGTGCCACCTTCAACAGCCTGCACAGCTAGCGCGAAGGCACTAGAACCGCTCGCACAATTATTATTAACGTTGTAGATCGGTATGCCTGTTATACCCACCTGATATAAAGCAGCTTGACCACTACAGGAGTCACCATAAACATAACCGGCATAAGCCTGTTCCACGAGCTTATAGTCGATCCCGGCATCAGTAAGCGCATTGCGCGCTGCCGTAGCGCCCATAACGTCGTAGCTCTCGCTCTGCCCTGGCTTTTTAAAGGGCACCATTCCCACACCAGCTATTACTACTTTATTTTTCATTCCACGTATCCCATCGCCATACACATAACTTTACTTAGCACCGATTCTATTCAAAACAGTAAACGATACGACCACCTGTAGCGGGGGGGGGACTGAAATTTAATCAATAGTTGGTCACATTGATGAAGCCGATCGCCTACTCTTGAATAAGGGGGAACTCGGCGAGAATGCGTCAAAACAAACAAGTACTTGGTCTTATTGACAGTACTCGCTCGTGATGCCTAAATAGTGGAAGGATTTACGCCTTCATAAAATTAACAAACAAAGGCTTTTGTATGTCAGGTTCTCTCTCTACATTCTGGGTATATCTGCAGGAGATATTGGAAAATACAATACCTCCCGAAAGCCCAGTCCGCGGCGAGCTAAATGAACTGGTCCAAAGCTTTGCCAAAAATCCATTCGCCGATCAGCACGAGCAAGCACGTCGCCTTTTCGAAATTATGGCTGAGCTGCCCTTAGGACATGAGCTAGCATTTCTAGCCGGTTCGCAGATTCCGCTAACTGCTTACGCGCAACTCGCCATACCCATGAAGTTTGCGCCAACGCTTGGCGACAGCCTGCACTTTCTTGCCCGTTACGTGCTGATTCAAGCTCCACTCATTACTATAGATTTCACCGAAGACGAACACTTCGGCTATTTCACGCTGGATTTCAGATTACCCACAACTGAAACAACGGAAATATTTCTCACCGCCGCCGTTTTTTCTGCACTTTGTGGTGAGCTCTCATTAGTCACCGGCGGCACCCATAATTTCCAAAGCATCAGACTTCGGAATTGCACAAACTCTTATGTAACAATGTACAAAAAGTTCTTCGGCGTTACCCCTGAAAGCAATTCGATCGCAAATACCGCAGTGATTCCAAGGAAAGTGTTAGAAACACCAAACCCCTTCGCTGATCGAGCTTCATTTAAACGCTACGGCATAGAGTATGAACAGCAATTAAAAGACAGCAGGATCACCGGTCAACTTTCTGAAAAAATCAGGGGTATATTAACCTCCCAGATTTCTCAGCCACCGAATATGCAAGATCTCGCGATGCAACTGAATCTCTCTAATCGTCAGTTGCGATTCGCGCTGACCAAAGAAGGCACTAGCTATAGAGAGCTGTTGATGCGATGCCGAGTAGAGTATTCACGCACACAACTACAAAACCCAAGAATGACCATATCCCAGCTCGCTCGGAAGCTGGGATACAACGATATTACGGCCTTCAATCATGGATTTAAACGGTGGACAGGAAAAAGCCCTACCGAATTTCAAAGAGAACTTCTATCCAAATAGATCGCTCGCATCGATCATAGCGACAATCCCCGCAATGCTAGTCGCAAGCTGTAGCAAACAAATTTGTCATACTGACCAAGATAATGTCGATTATAGACATTCCTCCCCCCGCTTCCTGCCTCTAATCTAGATGTGATAAAGAAATCTGTAATCAAGCAGTTACATATAAAAATTGGGATAAATTACGATGAATAGCGCCACTTCCACTGACAGCCTCAACGCAGAACAAACTATCTCTCAAACCCCCTTTGTTATACCGGTACGCAGGGATTTGGAATGGGACTTCTCGCAAGTAGAGCGACAGTTTGTAGAAGGCGATATATTCCTTAGCTACCTGTATGCCGCCTTCTCCTGCGGCGCCACACCAATTGAAAGCTTTTTTATAAAATCACTTAAACCTACGCTGGACAGTATTGTTGGGGATGACAAGTTAAAGCATGATGTTGACGCGATGATTAAACAGGAGGCACTGCACTCCTCTACTCACCGAAAATTCAATAACCATTTAAAAGAACTTGGCTACGATATTGATGGCGCAACTCAATATTTTGACAATAAATTAAAACAAATGGTTGCGGGATTTACGCCAATTGATCAACTCGGCTTTGTTTCCGCCGCAGAGCACGGCCTTTACTCCTTCGCGATGATTCTACTGAATGACCGCGCGATGCAAGAGCAAATCCACCCACAAGCAAGGCGTCTATTTGTGTGGCATTTTATGGAAGAGGCCGAGCACGGCGCGGTTAGTCATGACCAATATCGCTACTTTATGGGAAATGCCTACAGCCACCGTATGAAGACGGCACTACGCGCCTCTCAGCACGTATTCAATCTTGTTGACGGGGCGTTAGACATATTTGCGCAGGGCTTTGGGCATTCTCGCTCCGTCAAGAATCGCATAGCACTGCTTAAGTACCAGTGGGCCACACCCGGCATATATCGGCAGATGGCGGTAAGAATGGCCCAGTACATGTCCCCTAGTTATAAACTAACCTTCGGGCACGAGAACACTAGTCTAATTCAGAAATATGAACAGGAAATATACGCACCGCAAAAACTTGTCGTTTAAATCACCATAATACACTTACGCGATACGGCCCATCTGCATTGAATTAAATGGGCCAAATAAAGACGCTATGAACCCAAATGATATTACCGACAGCATTCATCGCTATCTTTCATTGAGAAAGCACAAAGATACACATTTTAAACGTCATACCGACGCAATAGAAAAATGGCGAATGCAGCACATGGCGCATTGCTACGAACCCTTAATGTCTGACCCTTCGTACAGCTTACTCTTACACTATTACTTCAATGAGGTTTTTTCTGGCATCGATCTATCGGAGCTTGGTGAAGCAAAGATGGCCATGAAATTCATCAATAAGGTATTTACAGGAACAGAGATGTTGCACTCAGCCTTAGAGTTCAATGCAATCACCGGCGAAATAAACCAAGCGCTGGCGGAATATATATTTGAAGAAAACCACACCCAAAATTTGACCGAAGAGATATATACAGAAGCATGCCACAAGCTTAATATTATTAAAGATTTAGAACTTCAAATTAAATGCTTCGAAAATTTCGCGCAAGATATAAACGAAACGATCTCTAACAGGATAATCTACACATCGATAAAGATGGCTCGATTACCTGCTAGATTAGCCGGCTGCAAAAACTTATACCGACTAGTTTCTGATGGCTTTGAAACATTACGAAAAATAGACAACCCCGAAATAATAGCAGAAACATTTATTTCCCACGAACGCTATACGATTTCTAGACTAGCATCCAAAACGCTTCCAATTTATTTGCCTATAGGACATGACGGGACCTAGCGGGAAATACTGATAAAACACAGCACTCCCACACTAGATTAATAAGCATTAGCAGATTAGTTCACCGCTCGCTCTCTGCCTTCCCAATGTTTTTTACGCAATTCAATTTTAAGGACTTTACCTGCCGAGCTGCGCGGCAGATCATCTACAAATTCAACTGATTTCGGTGCCTTAACACCACCTAACTCCCGCTTGCATAGTGCGATTAACGTTTCCTCACTGCATTCATGTGCGGCCTTCAACTGAACAATGGCGTTGACCGCCTCCCCCCACTTTTCGTCGGGAACGCCAATAACTGCACAATCCTGCACTGCGGGATGGGAATTTAAGACCTGTTCAACTTCATTGGGAAATACATTAAAGCCACCAGTGATAATCATGTCTTTTTTACGATCGACAATGGTAATAAAACCCTCGTCATCCATCACCCCCACATCACCGGTATGATGCCAACCAAACTGCCTAACCTCTGCGGTAGCCTCAGGGTTTTTATAGTAACCAGGCGAAACCAAATCCCCCTGAATACAAATTTCACCGGCATGTCCGCGCTTGAGCTCATTACCCTCTTCATCAAGAATTGCTACGCGGTTATTAACACAAGGCCGACCAATTGACGCGAGCCGACGCTCATTGATGTTCCCTTCTTTATCTAAATAATCCCACGGCGCTTTGGCAGTAATTGCCGCCGGAGCTTCAGACTGACCAAAGGCTTCGGTCATGACAGGCCCAAAAACCGACACGGCTTCCTTAAGCTTTTCTACCGACGTAGGTGCTGCACCCACCAAGAAATGCTGAAGTGAACTGTAGTCACGGTCTTTTACATCGGGCAAGGCCAGCATCATGTANACAACCGTAGGCGGCAGAAATAGATGCGACACGCGATACCTATCAATTGCATCGCAAATTAAATCAGGCGCGGCTTTACTCATAACAACGTTAGTACCACCGCGAGCAAAATGCAGCCCGCCTATAATTCCGGCCGAATGCGTCATTGGCGCAACCACTAAATGGCAAGTCTCGTCGTGATAATTAAAATGTGCGTAAAAGTTCTGATACATTGTGTAAATAGAACGGTGACTCAGCACCACACCCTTGGATTTCCCCGTAGTACCACCTGTAGGAAACACCGCAAAGGTTGCATCCAGATCTACCGGACCTACCTGGTGTGTTTCGGGGTGGCCTTCACTCCAGTTTTCAAGGGTGCTTCCTACCGTCGCGTCGCCGTCGATACATACCGCTTCGCGTATATTTGGCACAGCGTCCATAATTTGTTGCGCTTCTTGGGCATAATCACTGTGATAAAACAGCAGATCGCCGTCAAAGCGCGTAAGAAGATCGACATTCGTGGCAACCGTGTTGCGGGGATTTATTGGCAACCAAACCGCCTCTGCTCGAAACAAGCCCAACAACGTCAAGAACGCGATGGTCGAATTTGGCGCCAATATGCCAATATGACATCCCTGCTGATAGCTATTACCGCGAATCGCCGCCGCGATACGATGCGTCACCGCAGATGCCGCTGCATAGGTAATGCTGGCATCGCCGCGATCAACATCGATAAAGGCAACATTGTTCGGGTAGTACTTCGCACCGTTGTCGAAGTAGTCGATCATTCTCATACTTAGATCTCTTTCATCAATTTGCTAAAACTAGTACATGTCGACTTGAATGGGCAAAAATTTCTTAATCGCACCCAACATCACCTCGTGGCCAACAGCCTGACATGAGGAAACAAAGCCCGTTTTACGCGGTGCTTCGCTTAGTAAGTAGGACGCGAGCCCCGCCTGTACAACACCTGTTAACTGATAAGGCGCGGCGGTGTGAATTACGCAGGTTTTGCGCACCCCAGTGCCGATACCATGAACGAAGTCGGTCGTACGCTGTACCGTTCTGTTTTCCCGTGGTGGCATACCCGGTTGCATACCCTCGGCAATTTCCTTCAGCGCAGCTTCTTGCTGATCGAGCGGTAAGGGCTTGATATTGTCTTCGTAATGCTTTTGCAGGGCGATTAGTTGCTCATACATAGTACGATTGGTAAATGCGGTCAGCTGGCGCGCACTGTGCACACGGTGGTCGTGTTCCAACCACATTGGCACACTGCCACCACCCCATGGGTGAGCTAGCTGAGTCATCATTTTGCCGGGCACCGCCATTTCAAAGCCGCGACCTTTTTCCCACGGCAACATCTTATTGTTTTCTAAATAGAGATGATCGGCTTTGAACATAGCGAAAATTGTTTGCGTGGAACCGTAGGTCGGCACACCCGCTGCGAGACAGCCCGCTTCAATGGTATCAATACTGCCGTCTTCCAGAACCAAATTCATCGCAATATCGAGAGGCGTGTACATATACGCGGTGCTTGGCGCTAGAATCTTGCCATTGGCCTTGAATGCTTCATGAAATTTGTTGCGCATCTCGATCATGAAAGACTGCTCACCCGTGGTATCCATATAGTGAACACCGGCCTTCGCCGCTGCTTCAACAGCGACTTCGCCAAAGTACTCAAATGGACCTACGGTATTACAGATAACTTCACAGCCGCTTAGCAACTCGGTCAATGCGGCAACACTGTGCTCAACCTCTACCACTTCGTAATCGGCGGTTTCAATCCCGGGAACAGTGATTAGAGCCTCTTCAATACGTGCTCTGCTGCGACCCGCTGCAATAAAGGGAATTTGATATTCGCGCAAAAATTCACAAATCAATTTGCCGGTGTAACCGCTCGCGCCATAAACAACGACAGGTTTCTTAGCCATGGTCTTTATCCTTTATCAGATATTAAAAGCAATTTATTTTATTAAACCGAAATGCCTGCTTTCTCCTGATACCAGCGGCTTAACCACGTAACCCCCTTCAGACCAAGGATTGTGTTTTCACCGTCCTCGATCATCGCAGCGCGGGCGTCGCGCATCAGTTTTTCCATGGGATACTCTTTCGTTAAACCATTGCCGCCAAACAGCTGCAAGGCGTCGCTAGCAACCTGAAACGCGGTATCTGTCACAAAGGTTTTAGAAGTAACGGATGCCAGTAAATGTGGACCATGCGCAGAATAGTTGTAGCTAAAAACGCGATGAGACAAGGCGCGCGCCGCTTCAACTTTTTGCCACAAAGCAAAAATTCTCGTCTGTACCGATTGGTGATTAATAATTGTCGTACCGCCCTGTTTTCGCTCGTGGACGTATTCTAGCGCGTGTTCGAAGGCGGCCCTTGCCACACCGGTAAAGGTTGCCGCCATTTCCATATTGGCAAAGGTCAGCGTCGCCATCATCTGGCCAACTACCTTGTCGCCGGTGACGATAGCAAATTTTTCAGGAACACGAACATTGTCAAAGAAGATCTCACCCTGTGGTAACGGACGCTGACCAACTTTATCTAAGGGCTTGCCTCTGGAGACCCCCGGTTGATCGAGAGGAATCAGTATTCCAACCCAATTGAGTTCCTGTGTACCGTCTTTAAATACTCCGTCACCGTAATCACAGGGAAGGTAAGCCATGGCAGTCTGGGCTAACGGCCCATAGGACACCCACGCAGAGGACTGGCCATTAATCACATACTCATTCCCTTCCTTTCGCGCCCCAATATTACCTTTGCTCTGCTTTCCGCCTGCATGAGCATTGGTCGCATCCATATCGACAACTTCACTGCCTTTATCTGGCTGTGTCGCCAACCAACAACCAGGAAGACTGCCAAAACGCTCGATAATTTCTGGATCACCGGTAGTGTGCGCAGTAAATGCCGGTATCGCCGATGCAAGGGTCGCAATCGCCAAGCCAGAGTCGCCCCAGCCCAACTCTTCAAAAATAATAGGGAAAATACGACTTTTTTCCAGATTGCTCATACTATCTAGCGCGCCCAAATCCAAGATCCCGCTGGCATGGATTTGCGCCATATAGTCGTGTAATGGGGAGCCTTCCGCGATGACTTCTTCAGGTGACATACCGTCCAATTTCTTGCCGATCGGCCGCATAACATCGCGGGCAAAGCGATGCACATTTTCTTGTATAGCCTGTTCCTCTTCAGAGAGATCAGCTTCAAGACCGCGTAAGCCCAGGACGGGCAATTCTACCTTTTCGAAAGCGAACATTGTTTTTCCTCGGTTTAGACTTATATTTACCAAGCGAGCGCGCATTGACTCGACATTATTTTTGAAATGCGCTCTGAGCTATATTCGATGTTCACAAAATCTATCTAAGATTCAATGATGACTATTAAGGCTATAGGATTCGCGAGGAATATCCCCACCATTGATGGGGGGGGGAGGGGGAGTTATCGAGGGAAATGAAGCTATCCAGCGGTATACTATGCAATAATGCCTAAACGGCGTCCTTTTTGTACCGCAGTGACACGGGAATTCACCTCCAACTTACCGAAAATATTTTTGATATGCCACTTCACCGTCTCTTGGCCAATACTTAGGGATCGGGCGATAAGTTTGTTAGTCAAGCCTTGACCAAGTAACTCTAGAATTTCCCTCTCGCGCTCACTGACATTGAGATCTATTTCCACATTGCCAAGCGGCTTTGCTTCATACGGACTGTCCTTGAGCTTTCCTTGGCTACTGATCCGACTATTTATTGCAAGAAGCATCTCGACGTGACTTTCAGAATCCGTAGCATTGCCGTAAGTCTTCAGTAAACTGGGGCTAATATAACTCGCATCCACGAATGCCTGAGTCAATTTCGATGAAATGGCAAAATCTAAGCACTCCCTCAAGGTAGTGATCGCTTCGGCCTCATCACCATTTGCGTGATAAAAGAAAGCCAGCCTGACATGACATAAAAAAGCGAGGTACACAAACCCCTTTTCAATCAACAACATGTGGAAAGGTTTTACGAGATCTATCGCCTCTCTAGATTGACCTATAGCAGCACAACTTTCCGCTTTAATTAAAACCAAATAAAACTGTGCGCTGATATTAAGACGACTGGCCGAAGCAATCTCAATTTTCTCGACCTTGCTATTGATCAACTGCCTATCAACCGAAGCACGATTCTCAATCGCATAACGTAGCTTTTGATGCATGCACGCCAAAGCCAATCTTGGCCATTCGCAAAGCCTAGCGAGGGATTCAGCGCGATCGAGTATCTCATTAGCCTCTACGTAGCGCCCTTTAAAATGCAGGGCAGAAGCGACTAAAGGAAAGGAGTGTATTAGAGAATCAACGAGACCTATCTTGCTGATAGTATCTAAGCTCGGCAGCACCTCCTCCAATAGAAAGCGGAAATCGCCTTGCTGATAGCGTATCTCTGCGAGAAACGCCGTCGCAAAAGAGGAATAAATGGAAAACTCACCCAATTTCTCTACGGCAACCTTGCCCGCCTTGATGAAAGCGCTATCTGCCACATCAATATCGCCCATGTGAAGCCGCACTAGCCCCTCTAAACAATTAGCGTAGGCAATACCAAATGCGGGAATTTCACTTTCAGGCACCGCCTTCCACGATACTTGCACATCTAAAGCCTCGGCAAATCGTCCCTCATATAGCATGCAGTAACTCAGAATATTACAGCCGGTTATCAGTAATAGCGGGAGCGTTTGCCCCGGAGACCCCACGGTTTTAAGCCAACCCTGACAATGAGTCATTGCCGCACTTACATCGTCCTGAAACACTGCATCTAAGCCCAAAAGTATCGGCAAGCCATCGCTGAACTCAGCCAATTGCCGACGCAACTTTACCGAATTGCTTAACGATTCGATAAGGCGGCGGCCCTCTTCAAACTGGTGCATCAAGATATAGTTCAAAGCCACTGCAAAACATAATTTTGGCCGAGACCGGATATCCTCATCGCCAAGTAATTGAGCCCACCCCACTAGCTCCATATACTGACCATTCAACAATAAATCGTAACAACTCTTTTCCAATAAGCCACCTAATAGCCTGCTTTCCCCCGCATCTATTGCATGTTTTATTGCAAAACTAGGCATATTGTTCTGTTCAAACCACTCCCTCGATTTACGATGCAAGCTAACTAACAAACCCGGCGATTCCTTAGCTAAACGGGCCTCGAGGTAACTTCGAAAAAATGGATGGAGTTGAAACCACTCGCCATCAATTGACAAGCGCTCTATAAAGAGATTTTGCGACTGCACCTTTTCAATAAACTCGCGAGGATTTCCCACCCCGGCTATATATCCACAAGCTTCAATACAAAAAATATCAGGCACCGAGATAGCCATCAGAAAATTTGCAAATGGTTTAGACATCCCTTCCAGAATTTCATCGCTTAGGTATTCTGAAATACCTCTGTCTTTTTGAAGGAGGTCTCCCAGGGCAAAATCAGGTCGCTGCTTAATTGAAATACTGGCTAATTTAAGCGGAAAAACCCAGCCCTCAGTATCCCGATGCCAACGTTCGACTTCCGTTGGCGAGAGGTCGATATCACAACAATCTTTAAAGAAATTCTGTGTATCAGTCAAATTCAACTGCAACTGATTGGAGCCAATTTCGACGTAATCGCCGTGCTGAACGCTTCGATAAAAACTGACATCCAATCGTTGTCGCGAACCTATAATCAAATGAAAATTATACGGTGCGTAGTCCATCAAACGTTTTAAAAAATCATGTATTTGACGGTCCTGGATATGATGAAAGTCATCTAGTATCAAATACAAGTCATTATCGCTCTCAGATAATTCCTCTATTAACCTGGATAATAAATGGTCTCCTTGATCCTCGGGATGTGTATCTAGTAATAACTCACGCCACTCTCGTTTAAGGGCGCTAACCTGCTGCAATGAAGCCAGCACATAGGACAAAAAGCGGTAAAAATGATTATCCTGCGCATCAAAACTCACCCATGCAACAAGGTAACCTAGGTTGTTTAGGTGCCTAAATGACCGCGAAAGAATATTGGTCTTACCGTAACCTGGAGGAGCAATAACACAGCATAAACGCGCCTCGCTAACTTGCCGCAACAACACGTCTTCATTATGCCGAGATACTTGTTTACCTCTCTTTTGCGGCGGCAAGGTTTTGGCGGTTATTATTTGAAAATCTTTTCTGATAGGCATGTATTCTTTTCCACTTTCAGCTACACCTAGGTAATCGAGCGCAGCCCAAATTCACTTAGTTATTTTTATCAATAATAGCTAACAAACATATAAAATCAGCTACTTCGTCGGTTCACAGGTCCAAGTATGTCATTTATCTTTAGTATTCCGACTGGAGAGCATTAATCATCAAGGGAAACAACCTGAAACTGACTAGCGCGACCCCGCGTTAGGGGTAACAAGACAAACCAAATCATCACTACATATCGTCACAAATTTAAAGCACTGCAACCTCACCGAAGATCGAGAAGATTATTATTAGCTGTTTAAGGTCTCTATTGATATGACCGGTACAAGAAAAATACTGAAATTCACACCATCTCTGGCGCGCTCCCTCAGTAAGATTTCGTAATTTTAGGTTTGACGTGTATACAGAATGGCTGATTCTGAAATTCTATGGCGCCAAATATTTGAATGTAGAATGAATTAAGACTAATCCTAGCACTTCCGAATTGCCACGAGAACATATGATTTTTAACGCTTCTTTATATTGGTGAGCGGTGAAAATTGCACTTTCGGTCCTGCGAATCAAAACAAACAGGTCGCCTCCAGGTAAATCCTAGATCAGCATTGGAGGAGGACCAATTATCCTGCCTAAGCGTCGAGCGAGGATAGATCAAAGCTGGCGCAGGCCTGTTTTACCCAGTTGGCGCTGCGGCAACAGTGCATCAACCCCGCTATTCAAAACGGTGCCACCCCGACTCACCAAAAGCCACGTCATCTCACCAGAAGCCACGTCATCTCACCAGAAGCCACGTCATCCCCGACTCCGATCGGGGATCCAGTTGAGCGACTGCGAATGCTTTTAGCGTCGGCCTTCTGACGTCAGACGCGACTATGAAGTGCTACAAAGCCCGAGGTATATGGATCCTCAATCGAGTTGAGGATGACAGCAGCGGTGCGTTGAGGATGACACCATTACACTTCGTCTTCCTCGACCTTTAAAACCACGTCATCCCCGGCCCCGATCGGGGATCCAGATGAGCGACTGCGAATGCTTTTAACGTCGGTCTTCTGACATCAGACGTCAGACGCAACTATGAAGTGCTACAAAGCCCGAGGTTTCTGGACCCTCAATCAAGTTGAGGAAGACGGTGCGGGTATTGAGGATGACGGTGCGGCCGTCAGGCGAGGATGAATTAAATTCCGCACTAGTGCCGATTAAGGATTAATTAAAACAGGCTTGGGCCTGTTTTAACCCCGCTGGGGCTGCGTCGCTCCGCTCCTTGTTTAAATTGCACCGCGGGTGCAATTTATCGAACCTAGAGAGGCTCTCACCGATCAAGCAAACCAAAACCAAAAAGCCGGCACAAGGCCGGCTTTACTCAATCGCTGCGTAAGCAATCCTGCACAAGAGCTGATTAAGGATTAATTAAAACAGGCTTGGGCCTGTTTTAACCCCTCTGGGGCTGCGTCGCTCCGCTCCTTGTTTAAATTGCACCGCGGGTGCAATTTATCGAACCTGGAGAGGCTCTCACCGATCAAGCAAACCAAAACCAAAAAGCCGGCACAAGGCCGGCTTTAGTCAATCGCTGCGTAAGCAATCCTGCACAAGAGCT
>JGI24525J20082_1000168_pt1 | contig 32962 bp, 27 predicted proteins | sample LinPmetageLP50_FD_20082 | JGI IMG/M metagenome (IMG submission 20082) | reverse complement strand
GGTCAGCGTGTATTAACCACCTTGCCTGATGGTCAAACAATAACCCGTAAATACAGTGTGGCGGGTTTGCTGCAAAGTGAAACCTTTGGCGACGGTCGCACCGTACTTTACAGCTATGACAAATTTGGCCAGCTAACCCAACACATAAATAAAGATGGTCAAGTCACTAAATTTGTATGGAACGAGCAAGGCGAGCTTTTAGCCAAACACCATAACGATGAGCTCATTCGCTACAGCTACGACAGTTTAGGCCGTGTAAATGCCACCATTAATAACGCAGGTTTGCTGACTCAATATAAATACAATGAGCACGGCCAGCTTGCGCAAACTATTGCCTTTGACGAAAAAGACCCTGAAAATAAACAGCATCAACATTTTAGTTACGATGATGCAGGGCGGTTAATTAGCTCGCAAAACAGTAAGGGTGATACCACCGAGCAACACTTTGAAGGGCTAAGCCAGCCACATTGTGTTATTCAGCCCGATGGCAGTGCATTGCATTTAACTTACGATAAAGAGCGCAACCTAACCGCTATCGAACGTAGCGACGGCCATGTATACCGCATAAGTTATGACGCTAACGAAAACCCAACGCAAGTAACTGGATTTGATGGCACGCTACAGCAATATAAATACGATGCTTGCAACCGCTTAACCTCGGTTACACAAAGCGATAAACGCCATGTAAAAATAGAGCGTGATAAATTAGGCCGCGTGATTGCGCAGCATGCCAGTTTTGCAACCGATACTCACATCGTTAATAACGCCAATTACTACAGCTATAACCTGCAAGGTAAAATTACTCGTGCGCACAATGCACAATCAACCTTAAAGCAGCAGTTTGATAAAGGCGGGCGATTAGTACGTGCTGAGCAAGTACATAATCAGCAACAAGCCCATACCTTAAAATACAGTTACGACGACTACGGCAGAAGGCAATCACTGACCTTGCCAGATTCAAGCAAACTGAATTACAGTTATAATAAATTTGGTCAATTGAGTGGCATTCACTTACAGCAAGCCAATAGCACGGCTGTTGAACTTGCAGCGCTTAGCTATGACAGTCAAGGTAATATTCAAACGCAAAAGTTTGGTAATGACATAACCCTTACCCAACAATTTGATGTATTTAACCGCCTAACACAACAGCAGTTAACCCATCCTGCGCAAGCACTATTTGATACCTGTACGTACATCTACGACAGCGTAAACCAGCTGATTGCGCGTAAAGAGGAAGGTGTTAGTAGTCATAATATTAATTTTGAGTACAACAGCCTAGGCCAGTTAATTCAACAAAATCTAGTAAGTTCTGAGAACACAAAAACCACGCAATACCAGTGGGATAGCTTTGGTAACCCAGTTAGCCAGTCAACGGTTAAAAATGACGAATTAGCTGAGCAGCAAACTCCTCAGCACAATGATGATAGCGACGCCAGCAATAAGGTTGAAAGTAACCAGTCAGAAAGCACACCTAATGTAATTAATAGCGAATATAACGATTCAAATGCAGCAACGTTTGCTAGTGATTTAAGTGATAATGATGATGTTATTACAGGTACCACTGATGCCGACCGGTTAACTCACTTTGGCGACAGCGACTTTCATTATGATGAATTTGGTAACCAAATACGCGAAACCGGCAAAGGTATAAAAACCCGCCGCGAATACAATGCATTTAATCAGCTAAGTTGCTTTAACAACAACGGTACGCTTACTCAATACGATTACGACCCACTCGGGCGTCGTATCGCCAAACACACCGAGCAGGGCAAAATTGACTACATTTGGGATAACGACCAGCTAATTGGCGAATACCAACAGGGTGAATATACCTGGTATATCAACCTGCCAAATCAATTTCACCCAGTCGCGCTGATTAAAAAAGGTGAGGTGTACTACTACCACCTAGACCAACTGAATACTCCACGTTTTGTAACCAACAACAAAACAGAAGTAGTCTGGGAAAACCAAGCAGATGTATATGGTTATGAAGAGTCAGAGGCAAACACTACAAATAGCTTCACTCAGCCAATACGTTTTCAAGGGCAATATTTAGATATCGAGAGTGGCTTACATTACAACCGCTACCGCTACTACAGCCCCAAACAACAACGCTTTATAAACCAAGATCCGATTGGCCTTGTGGGTGGCATAAACCACTATCAATATGCGCCGAATCCAGTTAATTGGGTGGACCCGTTTGGGTTGAGTTGTAAGGAAGGAGATGCTAAAAGGGTTGTTTTTGCTGGCCATGGGATTATAGATGAGACTAAATCTGCAATAGTCCCTGTGGGAAGTACTCTAACGGTATATGCATTTAATGGAGCGACAATAACAGATGACCTTGGGCAATTAATAGAAAGTGGCGGGTCCTTAAATAGTAATGTATATAAAAAGGTATATGTTGCTGGTGATGTTATCCCCGGGTATGTGTTACTTGATAACCCTGGAGATATCGAGCTTCTCGATAGTTCAGTTCAAGTTTCTAAACCAACAGATATATCAGAACTTCTAGCCGAAAATGTAGGGGATTGCCATTGGGCTGCATGTGCTTCAATCTTTGGGCATGAAAACGAGAATGTGATTCACCATACTGAGGGCATTTTCAAAAAAGAATCAAATAAATTTTATCAGCTACAAGATGACGATAGTTGGAGTGAGTTGCTTGAAGATAATGCTAGTGAAGATACTCGAAGTATAACTAAGCCATATGGCATAGAACAGTCAGCTTTGGAAAAAGCTTTAATTAATGATATCAATCCTGACAAGGTAATTAACGGTCGAAAAATAATTAACTCGGATCTAGCAGGTACTATTGTTAAAACTAAAGGCGGGGATGTTGCGTTCGATACCGATGGTTTCCCTGATTTTACTCCATACTCACAAAAAACAGTCTCCGTAGAGGGCTTGACTGGGGATATGCTAAATGATGTACCCTTAGCAATGGAAAAAGCTGGTATTGAAGTATACGATAAAACTAAATATGTTTGGCATCATCACCAAGATGCTAAAACAATGATGCTCATTCCTAAATCTGTGCACTCTGTTAGAAATGGAGGTGTTGCACATACTGGAGGCAGGGCAGTGATAAAACATAACAAAGATAATCCTAATAACGTATTGAATTATAAGTCTCCAAAAGAGCTTGTATAAGGTGTGATGTATGACTGAAATTAAGAGCATTAAACATATAATTAAAAGAGTATGGCGAGAGCCAGAATGTACCTTACTGTTATCTTCACAAGTTGACACCACACTGTATAGTGAACTTAGTAAAGAAATCCCAGATAAATATTTAGTTATAGAAGAAGTTTTTTGTGATGAAGAGCTAGATGATATATGGGAAAGCTTTAAAGGATATTTAAGTGAATACGAGGTTTTTCCTTTTCTAGGTTTATTTGGTGGGGCCGTTATATGTGTAGGTTATGGAGAGAATAACATTGGCAAAATATTTTATTTTGACTTCGACTTTGGTTGTTTGCAGTTTGACCGTGATGATTTGAATCAATTTATTAGTAAATTGAAGTGTGTTGATGCTTAGTTTTGTGAAAATTAGCTTGGTAACAAACAGAGAAATATATTTAAATTTTTAATTGTTCTCATTTAAGGTACTGCTGATGATATCTTATAAAAGAAATGATGTACGTATTGATTTAACACTAATGACAGAAAATTTCCAATCATTAAAGGATAGGGACGTGTTTCTTGATTGGTTTTTATTAGCATTAAGGCAAGCCCAGATAATAAATAAATTACGAAGTGTTGAGGTTTGTCCCAGATGCAAGACGTATATAACATTTGGTACTAATGGTAAAAAGATTTCCAGTTATGAATATAGGATTCCAAATGGTGAGTTTAATATTGTAATTAATTCGTCTATTTTACATCTTGTTTCAGTACATAATCTTGTACCTGATACTACAATTGTTTCTGCCTTAGAAAATTTATATTGCAAAGCACCTGAATATTAGTTTGTTCATTATGGCATGTATAAATATCAAAAATTTAACACTTCAAGACGTCGCTTCATTTACGCTAAAAAATAACCCCAGCAAGCAATTTAAAGAAAAATGGGGTGACGAGTATTTTAGCCGCGCAATGTCATTATGGCGTGGAGTAAAGGAATGTTATTCAAAAAGTAAAGAATGTAACTTCACTACACAAGAGCTTTTATTTGCAATGAACTATGAATATGCAGTTGCTCCTTACAGCTCTGAGAATAATAACGCTATTGAATTTTATAGATGGTGTTTTGAAAATTTAAATAAAATCAAGGATAGATAATGAATAAAATAAACACGGATGTAAATTACAGAACAATGGCCGGTAATGCGCGTTTAGTTATGTTAGGCGAATCGAGCCATAGTGCTGCTGGCTATAAATATGAGGCTATAAAAGCGATTAGGCAGTTAAAGGCTGCGGGTTTTACACATTTTGCTATAGAAATGCTGCCTAGCTCGATGCAGGAAAAAATTGAACTGTATCAACGAACAGGTAAAGGCTTTAACATAATACAGCAATATTTTGATAAATATTGGACACATGGTGATTTTACTCCTCAAGCCTATGGTGAGCTGGTAAAGGCGGCACGCAATGCAGGAATGAAGATAGTTGCATTGGATGTTTCTGTAGAAACGATGGAAGTAATGGATAGTGTATGCCCATCGACAAAAGCCGTGACTGGAGAGTGTTTTGACGCGCATACGTTTAGAAACGATCTTTGGGCTTATAATTTAGCTACAATCCTCAAGAGAGCTAAGCAGAATAAAATTGTTGCTTTTATGAGTCGATGGCACGCAGTTAAGAATTTAAAGTATCAAATAGGTATTGATTCTTTAATTAAAGAGCACGGTATTCAAAATGTTCGTTTTATTGATTTTATTGGTGGCTTATCTTGTTACAGCGACAGGCCGTGTAAGGGCATGTCTAGCCAACAAGAGACTTTGAAAGGACAATACTTCTACAAAGAGGGTTTTCCGTATGAAAGTACGGTTAAATCATTTCAAGTCCACCTACCAGAAAAGCGTATTAATAATGATGGGTCATTCCAATGGTAAAAGCACCAGTGACACTTGTGTTAGCAATTGTTTTTTTTATTTTTACGGATGCTAAAGCATCTATGTTTGCGAATATTGATATTAATGATCCGAACTTAACCGTTGAAATTGCAGCTAAGCAATGCGAAAAAAGCTATATGCACGCACCTAACAAATTAGAAGAATGGTGTGAAAAAGCTTACGAAATGGGTCACTTGGAGTCCTTGTATTATATTGGTATGTATACTGGGAATGGGTCCCGTTATTTAAATGAATTAAATATTCGAATTGAACAAGGTGAAGCTAATGCTATTAATACATTAGCTTGGTTATACCAAAGCGGCCGTTTAGTTAAAAAAGATTTAAGTAAAGCTGCACGCTTATACCAGCTTTATTTAGCACAAGAAAATAACCAAGCAATTACACTTAAAACTTCTACACATTTTGAGTTAGCTACAATTTATAGAAAGCTGGGTATGTGGGATAAAGTAATAACTCATACTCAATATGTAATTGATAAGGCAAAAAGAGAAGGTCGTAGGGAACTTGCACAGAGATGGCGAGATGAGGCTGAAACATATTTGAAAGAAAGTAATTTGTGAGTTTTTCACGCGTATATAGCTTTTCACTTGGCAGTCATGTGACAAAGTATTTATTAATTAGTGCACTGTTTACTTTTAGCTTAATTAGTAATGCCGCTGGCCCTCGATGGGATAATTCAATAGATATAAATGCTCCAGATTTGACTGTATTAGCTGCCGCAGAGCAGTGCCATAAAAGTTTAATTAACGCGCCTGAGTATCTTGAAGAGTGGTGTGAAAAAGCTTATGGAATGGGATACTGGAAGGCACTGGTTACACTAAGCCTCCATAATGGAGATGGAACTCGATTATTAGAGGAGGCCAAAAAGCGGGTTGCGGCAAAAGAGCCAAAAGCTTATTCAACTTTAGCTTGGTTATATGGCAGTGGTATGTTTGTGGAGCAAGATATTAATTATGCTATTGCCCTTTACAAAGAATTTTTAGCATTAGATGCAGAATTACCAAATTCGTTAGTTGCGGCTGCGCACTTTAAGTTAGCAAACTTATATGAATCGCAGCAGGATTGGCTTGCAGTAAATGAGCATGCACAATATGTTATTGACCACAGTCCTTTAGCTTATGATAAAGAACGAGCTGTTGATTTGATAAAGTTAGCTAAAAAAATTTTTGATTAAGAATAAATCATTGAATAAAAACTGATACAAAAAGGAGCTATAAACGCCAAACTTAGGGCGTTATAGAATTATTATGGAACAACAACACCAACAAACACTAACCAACCTTGTATACGATATTTACGAGGATCCAACCAAAATTGAAGAGCATCAAGAGCTTATTCAGCCATTACTGAGCGATTTAGTCGCAACTGCCCCTGCGGGTTTTGAAGGCATGGCGACGATGATTAATACTCACATTTCAAACGGGTTTAAGTTTAAAAACCCTAAAATACAGAAGTTTGAGCTTGAGTCGGGCTTATTAAAGCTTAAAACTTACCTGCAAAAAATAAACCTTTAATTAGTTTCGAAATTGCCAATACTCTCGGCGCAGCGTGTTGGCGTTAATCAAGGATGATAAATGACTCTTATAAACACCTGCATTTTAATGCTGTTTTTACAGCCATTATTTGTTTATTTAGCACTTTTTAAACAGTCAAAATATAGCGTTGAGCCCAAAAGCTCGTTAGATAATGAAGATTCAATGTTTTTATTTATCGCCCCTGGCTTATCGGTTTTTTATCTTGATCAGTTTTGGGTCGCGCTGCTTTATTTAGGTAGTGTGTGCTTATTGGGTGTATTGCTGGCTAAAATTGTAGAAAGCAAAGCAAACAAGCGATTGACCAGAGATGATTCAATAGGGTTTATGGTCGCCAGTTTTATCTTTTTTGGAATGATAAAGTTAATAATTGTTGCGGCTGCGTATTTTTTTACCGATGACGCTTCAAGCGCGATAACGGAAGATTTAAGCCCAGCTAAAGAGCCCTCATTAACGATTAGCCAAATGTTTAGTGTGGATTATTTATATAGCCAGTTTAAACCTACGGTTTATTTTTTAGCATTAATGGTCGTGACCTTAGTGCTCAAAATTATTGAGTATAAGTTTTCTCTGAAGGAGGCGCTTTCAGGCATACTTATTATGCTAAGTGCTATATTAGTCGGTATTTCTCCACTATTTGGCGAAGCTTATATATTAGGCTTAATTGCTAACTTTTTTATCTTTTTTATAGTGTGCTCTACATGTATTGAAATAGACAAGATAGGGGATGCATCGGGTGGCGCTATTGCTATTTTGTATGGCTATATATTAATGATGGGACTCGGGTTTAGCATTATATGTAAGCTGGTTTATGAATTGTTTTTTTAAGGAATGATTTATTGCTTGTTTTTTGCTCTAAATGCTTGCAGTGCGCTTTGTACCCAATTAGAATAAATTTTAGTTGAAATGGGCAATTTCATTAACGCTGATAGTTAAGAGTTTAAAACGTCATTAAATAGCAATACGACACGTGTATTTTGAGTTTAATAGTTGGGAGCTTGTATATTTTGTTATCACGTTTTAAAGCTTACTTTTTGGTAATTGTATCTATTATCATTATTTTTACTACAACACAGGCTTGTGCAGATATGTTTGGTTTTTTTAATAAGCAGGATTTTGTTTTATCGGCTCCGGTAAAAGGGCAATTATTAGATAAAGGGCAGCCTGTTGCAAATACTAAGGTTGTACGTGCGCTTACTTATGGTGATGAATATAAAGATGAAGCAATAACAGATGATAATGGTTTTTTTACCTTTACAGAAAAATCTATAAAAACGAGTAAGCCTGCAAACATGTTTGATAATGAATCATTGGTTCAACATGTTTATTTAGAAAATGGTACGCCTGAGGGCGTTGTTCTTTGGTACATAACCGTGTCTATGCACGAGGGGAGTGATACCCTAAAAAGCTTACTCGCTGACTTAGAGTGTGATATTGCCAAAGACCCACAAACATACGACATACCTATAGAAGAAGCGCCAGAGCACTTCTTTACGGTATATGGTGCATGCATTTGATTTATTGGAGATTATATTTTTGATGGAGCGGTTTAAGTTGCCATTACTCATTGTAGTTGTGGCTATTCTAATTTTATTTACTACAACACAGGTTTTTGCAAATATGTTTGGTTTTTTTAGTAAGGAAGATTTTGTGTTATCAGCTCCAGTTGAAGGGCGCTTGCTTTTTGATGAGCAGCCTGTTGCTGGTAAAAAGGTATTTCGTAGACTAAATTATGGCGATGAATATATTGATGAAGTAACAACAAGCAGTGATGGTCGTTTTTCTTTCCCTAAAAAAGTTATCAAAACATCAAAGCCATCAAACATGTTCGACAACGAATCTGTTATACAACACATATACACATTAGATGAGAATGCAAAGGAAGTTACTATTTGGGCAGTTAGGCTATTTCCTTATGAGCATAAAGATACGCTAACCAAATACTTAAGTAATTTGGTTTGTGATATCGCAAATGAGCCAGAAACATTTGATATAGCCGCTAAAGATAATAAGCAGCATACATTTGCAGTTTTTACCACCTGCAAGCTCTAACGTTTAAAACCAATAAAAGGATTTAAAATGAATACGTTAACACCTACTCAGGCAGTCCAATTAGCATCACTTGCTTATGATGCTAAAGAATTAAAAAATACAAAATTATTAAATGGGTTATTGCACGCATCCTTACGAGATCAGTTTGATTTTTCTATCAATAATAAATCCATACAAGGTGTGTCAGGCGGGTTTTTCTCTCATTTATTTGGTTTAAGTACTGGGTTTGGCCTTGTTGCACACGGTAAAAATTCATTTCAAGGTGATTCAGTAATCACAATTCGTGGGACGGCTTCTCTTAGAGATGGCCTAACAGATGCACATTTTGGGTTAAGCGGTGGCTCTAACGGCAGTATGGTACATGCTGGGTTTAATAAAACCTTTTATAGCATGAAGCCCGCTTTACAAGAGTTTGTAGCGGCTAACATTCGAGACAAAATAACCGGCTGTGTGCACATTGTTGGTCACAGTTTAGGTGGTGCATTGGCTACGCTTTCAGCCGATTGGATAAAAGCAGAGTATTCGTTGCCGGTTAAATTATATACATTTGGCTCGCCAAGAGTGGGGCTTGATAACTTTTCACGCGCTGCTACTTCTCGTATTGATAAAATATACCGCTGTACACACGGTGCTGATCCGGTTACAAAAGTGCCTTTGTGGCCATTTTCACATGCGCCCTACAATGGCCAAGAAATTCGTCTTGATAATGGTCAGGGTCTTAAAGGCGCAGCACACAAGTTAAGTGGTACGCCAGGCTATGTCAATACCGCAAACAGTAATAATTGGGGCAATTTAACTGTAAAAGCAAACCACTTTTTAAGCACGCCAGTACGTTTAAAGTTTGAAGACAGAAACCAAGCTTCATTTAGTTCACACTGGGCAGATAAACTGGGCGCTGCGTTAGTTACCTTATTAAAAGATTCGGGTTACTACAGTGCTGTTGCAGCACAAGCAGCCATAGGTACAGGCTTAACTTTTTACGATATGCTCGCGCGAACGCTTGATAAAATAGCCAAAGCGTCAGCCTCATTTGCAACGCAAACCTTAGGTTTACTAGGCCACATGCTTGTGTTTGCTGGCAAAGTTATTAGTAAAGCCGTAGAGTTGACTTACAGTTTTATTAAATCAGTATTTGATTCAACTCTAGGGGCATTATATCGCGCTGCACGAGAAGGCTTAAATGGTCTAGATTAAGGTTTTATAAGCCTTAATCTCGCTCTAGCAAAATAGCACCACTTTGGGTTTCACCTAAGTGGTCGTCTTTGTTATAAATAGGGCACTTACTCATTGATAAACACCCACAGCCAATACAGCCATCAACCCGTTCACGTAAACGTTGCATATAAGCAATGCGCTCATCAAGCTGTGCTTGCCATTGTTTTGAAAGTGCAGACCAGTCTTTTTGGGTAGGTGTGCGCTGCTCTGGTAACGTTGCCAGAGTTTGTTTAATTTCTTCTAGCGTGATCCCCATCGCTTGTGCCGCTTTTATAACTGCGACTCGCCTTAGTACATCTGGTTTAAAGCGTCGTTGGTTGCCACTGTTTCGCCAACTGCGTATTAGCCCTTTAGTTTCGTAAAAGTGCAGTGTAGATACCTTAACGCCACTGCGTTTAGCGACAAACCCAACCGTTAAGTTGGCTTCAGTAAGCTTTTTTTGTACCGCCATCACTTTAATTCCTTTTAAAAATTAAATTATTTCTTATTGACCTAAACTTAACTTGAGGTTTTAAGCTTTGCTCCATCATAAAAAAGGAGCTAACCCAATGCAAGAAAAATCAGCACACAATATTGCAATCATATATTCAAGTGGTCGTAAAAATGGCAATACTACCGCGCAAGTTAATGCCTATAGTAAGCAACAAAGCGGCATTGTTTTTTGCTTAGATGATTATGTTATTTCACCTTATCGCTACGATAAGCAGTATCACAATGATGATTTTTATAATTTGTTTGAAGTGTTACTTCGTTACGAACATTGGGTGTTCGCATCGCCTGTGTACTGGTATAACACCACGCCAAAAATGAAAGCATTTATAGATAGGATCACAGATTACATGGATGATAAGGCGTTAAAACCGAAGCTTAGAACTTTACGTCAAAAGCAGTTTTCACTGCTGTCTAATGCCGCATCTCCCTCTGCGCCAGACGCATTTATCGATATGTTTAAACACACCTTTAATTATTTAGGAATGACTTTTAAAGCGCATTCACATGTTCAGGCTAGTTAATCACGTTAAATAGCGTTAGGCTAAACAAAAAGTAAAAAGGATGATGTATGAAAACGTTACTTATTGGCTCAAGCTTACTTTTGGCTAGCTTTAGTACTCTTGCTGCAGAGCCTGCGCCTGTTATTAAAGACTATGGTTATTTTTATAATGTGCCCGAGCATGTGTCTGATTTAAGCCAAGCACAGTTTAAGATAGCTTTTGATGTAGGTAAAGGCGCTGAAAAGGGCGCGCAAAATAATCATATTAATTCGTTAGCGCGATTTATTAATATGCATGTGGCTCACGGCGTAAAACCAGAAAATATTCAACTTGCGCTGGTGGTACACGGTGGAGCCAGCGTTGATGTACTGCAAAACAGTGATTATAAAGCTCGGTTTGAAAAAGATAACAAAACCGAATCTTTAATTAAACAGCTGCTTGCTAATAACACGCAGGTATATGTATGCGGGCAGTCGGCAATGCATATGAAGGTAGCAGCAGATCAGCTTATACCTGGGGTGAAAATGGCGCTTTCTGCGATGACTGCGCATGCGCAGTTACAGCAACAAGGCTATACATTGAATCCGTTTTAATGAATATTCTGTGTTTTGGTGATTCCAATACCTTTGGTATTTCTCCTGTTGATGGCAAACGGCTGAGCGAAATTGAACGCTGGCCTACTTTATTAAAGCAGCAGTTGGACACCGGCTTTGAAGTGATTGAAGCCGGGGAGCCTAATCGTACTTTAGTCAATAACCCCCCGTTTATGGGAGATAAATCGGGCATTAAATATTTAAAACCGTATCTGGAAGCGCACACTGTTGATGTTGTTATTATTCAACTCGGTACTAATGATTTAAAAGCACGTTTTTCACTGTCTGCTATCGATATTGGCAAAGCGCTTGAGGAGTTAATTTTAGCCATTAAAGCCTTTTATCACTGTAAAACAATACCAAAGATAATCATTATAAGCCCGCCCAAGGTTCATGAAGTGGGAAGTTATAAAAGCATTTACGCAGGTGCAGGTAAAAAAGCTGAACAATTATCCATTGAGTTCAAAGCCGCCGCTGAGCGTCACACGTGTGTATTTTTAGATTGTTACCCGCTGATACAATCTTGCAAGAAAGAGGGCATACACTTACCTGTTAGTGAGCATAGAGAGCTTGCTAATAGCTTGACACCTATAATAAAAAAAGCCGCCGTGTATTAAACACCGCGGCTTTAATTTATTGCTTAGGGAGTGTATTAAAATGCGTAACTAACGCTTAAGCGTGTTGTACGCGGCATAATGTAACGGCCATTGGGCGCGTCGGCATTACGTGGGTCGCCTTCAGTGATACCTTGCTCGTCGGTTAGGTTATCTATGGCTAATTGCAGTTTAATGCCTTCCATTGGTTCAATAATTAAACCTAAGTCTACTTTTTCGTATCCATCAAGTGTCACGGTGTTTTCGTTATTACCAAAGCGGTCATCCACCGCTGAAATTGTTCCATATAAAGTGGCGTACATGCCGTCTACTTCAAAGTCATAGCTTGGTGTTACGCGTACTTGCCATTTAGGCTGGCGCTGTGCTTCATTGCCTTTATTTTCTGGACTTTCAGTGATTTCGGTTTGTTGTAATGTGGTATTTAAATTAACAGAAAAGCCAGATTCATGATTAAAGTTGTAATCAAGTTCAACACCATACGCTTCGTTGGTTAAAATTTCAGCCGGCACACCCGGGCGACTTACAAAGGTATCGCCTTTTACTTCATTGACAAAAAAGGTGGCATAGAAGTCGGTAGTGTCTGAAATAAGCTTGTAACCTAGTTCGCCCTGCGTTACCTCTTTAATTAGTTTTTCACCCCCTTGGTATGCGCCAAAGTTATCTCTAAAGTCATCAAAATATGGCATTTTATAACCACGGTTAACACGTGCAAACACGCCCATGTCGTCATTAATTGAATAGTTTAAACCGGTTGTCCATGAGGTTTTACTTTCATTGTAATCAACAGTTTTAGTGATAATACCGTCAAGGTCTTCATCAACACTGTACTGCACATCATGGTTTTCTTTACGTACACCTAAATCAAGCGTAAATGCATCTGCAAATTTATATTGGCTTGTAAAGTAAAGGGCATTGGTGCGGGCATCGCCTGTTGAGCTAATATCGTAATTAAAACCACACCCGTCAGTGTTTTGGTTACATTCAATACCATTTAATAATTCACCACCGGCTTCCAGCACATGATACGCGGTATTACCTAAGCTCCACCAATCGCTCGCAGATGTGCTTGCGGTGTAATAACCAAAAGTGGCCGATAAATCGCCAAATTGCTTTGAAAAGGCTAAGTCGTTAGTAAACGAGCTTATTTCTTTTAATACTACCCAGCGACCCAGTTGCTGAATCGCAGTGTCACTAGCATATTCGGTATCAGTTACCGCACCGAATGCCGTTTGGCCATTGTCGGCCACTTCACCAACGGTTGTTGCTGAACCATTAGGTACTAGGCCAAATGTATTGGCATCGCCTTTGGTAATATTGAAGCGATCAATAAATTGCCAGCCATTATCAAATTCAAGTTTAATACTACCGCCGGATACATGGCCATCCCATCCTCGGCCATCACCTAGGTCAATGTCGTGTGGTTGCGCATTTGGGCCGGTAAAAATCGTCGCTTGACGGTTAAGTGTGCCAAGTTGGGTATATTCAGCATCAATGCCATTAACATTGAGTGGTGTTGGTAAGTACCATGCGCCATGATCGTCTGTTTGACGGGTATAAAAGTTAAGCTCGCCATTGTCTAACTCTTTAGTAATGTTAATTGTAAATTGGCTGCCTTTTTCAGAAGTAAAGCCTGCATCACGGATACCCGGTGAGCTTTTAACATAGCCGCCTACCATAAAATATAGGTCGTCGGTGATTTCACCACTTACTACAGCATCAACACGCTGTAAGTCGTAATCTGAGGTGGTGTATTTAAACAAGCCTTGAGTATCTTCACTGCCACGTTTTAATCTAAAGTTGGTTGTTAAACCAGGCTGACCATTGGATAGCACAGGATTAGGACCACCACGCAGTGCTTCCATTGTTTCAATCGTTTCATCGATTCTAAATAACGATGAGTTTTCTAAAAATGAAAGAGTAGGCGCAGGGTAAACTGGCGAGCCTTCAATACTGAGTGTTAAAAATGGCGCATCACCACCTCCTGGAAACCCACGCACAAATACGTTGGCACCAGACTCACCGCCAGAGCTTTCAACCCACACACCGGGAACGGCTTTAAATAAGTCAGCAGTACTTTTAGGTGATAATTTTATAATTTGTGATGAATCAATATTTGTTACAGCGTAGCTGGCATCAATCTTTCTGATCCCAACACCTGCGGGTGTACCAGAAACGACAATTCGCTCAACTTTTTTTTCTTTTGCTTGTTCTGCTGCAAGAGCAGCGTGTGTGCTTAGGGCTAAAGTAATTGCACAAGCTAGCATGCTTTTTGCTTTATTGAATTTCATGTGTGAGATCCCGTTTTTAGTGTGTTAAACAGTGTGTATTACAGCGAGATTGATTAAATTTTAATGTAAACAGGCTGTATAAATTGAAACTCTAGAGATAAATGCAAACGTTTGCAATATTTATTTGTAAATTATTTATTAATTAGGGCTGTTGTTTTATTGAGCGTAATTACACAAGAGCGTAATTTTTAAGTTAATGGGCAAGCCAGTAAAAAATAATAATGCTATATTGTCAGTAAGTTAGATATAGCAACAGCCGCAGTGGAGCGTTTAGGGTTTTATGAATAATAAAAAAATTAAATTAGCTGATTTAGCAAAGCTTGCTGGGGTGTCTACCTCAACGGTTTCGCGCGCGCTGAATAATAACCCGCTCATTAAGCAAGAAACCCGCGACAAGCTTCAGCAGCTTGCAAAAAAACATAATTTTAGCCTTAACACGGCGGCTAGCCGTTTGCGTACGCAAAAGACCAATGTTGTTGCCGTCATTATTAATCTTGATGAGCAAACCGAGCAATCAATCAGCGATCCATTTTTACTCAAGGTAGTGAGCGAAATTAACCTTGCGCTTAATCAACAGGGGTTAGAGTTGTTGTTATCTAACTCTATTATGGCGCAAGATGACTGGGCTAATTACTTTATTAATGGCCGCCGAGCAGATGGCATTATTGTTGTGGGGCAAGGAAAAAACCAAACTAATATAGAAGCGGCTGCCGATGCAGGTATTCCTTTAGTTGTATGGGGGGATCCAAAAACACAAAGCAATTATCCTATTGTCGGCAGTGATAACTACTTAGGAGGAATGCAAGCGACGGCTCATTTAATAGAACACGGTGCTAAAAATATTTTATTTTTAGGCGATCCTGAGCATGGTGAAATTAGTGAAAGGCATCGTGGTTACGCTGCTGCACTTTCTACCCATAAACTTGAGCAGCATGTTATATCCATTGATCTTACCAGTCGCTCTGCGTATCAAGCAATTAACCAGTTATTACGTGAAAAAGGGTTGTATTTTGACGCGATCATGGCCTGTAGTGACATGGTTGCACTGGGGGCGATGAAAGCGCTGAAAGAGCGCTACGTGAGTATTCCCAACGATGTGGCTCTGGTTGGATTTGATGACATTGCCATGGCTGATATCAGCCATCCTTCACTTTCTACAATTAAACAAAACACCCAATTTGCTGCGACTTTGTTAGTTAAAAAGTTAATACAGCAGTTTTCAGGTGAAAAAGTCGAATCACAAGTTATTGATATAGAATTAATTACTCGCCAGTCAAGCAAACGTTAATCTAGTATGCATGTATATTAATTGTTAAATTTAAAATGCAAACGATTGCAATGATATTTATTCTACTCTAAACTCAGGATTCACTGACTAACACACACGGTAATTTACCAGCTATGGGTAATTTGCTTTATAAACGTTATGGCGTATGTCGCAATAAACGAGGCACGCAATGAGTAAAATAAAAATCACACTGGCAATTGCTGCAAGCTATTTTATTTTCGCAATTTTATTAAATAGCGTAGGCACTGTTATTTTGCAGGCTATAAACACATTAGGGGTAAGCAAAACAGAAGCGTCGGTTTTAGAGGGATTTAAAGACTTATCAATTGCAATAATGTCATTTGTTGTTGCTTCATTTATACCACGTTTAGGCTACAAGCTTGCAATGCTGCTAGCACTGATAGTTGTCGTTATAGCGTGTTTGAGTACGGCTGTAATAAGTGACTTTTACATGTTTAAAGTGTTATTTGCTGCTGTGGGTTGTGGTTTTGCGGTCGTTAAGGTGTCGGTTTATTCAATTATTGGCCAAGTGACTGAGGATGCAAATAGTCACTCATCATTACTGAACACCATAGAAGGCATTTTTATGGTGGGTGTATTAAGTGGCTATTGGGTATTCACCGCATTTATAGACCCTGTTGATAGCAATGCCTGGTTGAACGTTTATTACGTATTAGCAGCGCTTACGCTTTTGGTGATTATCAGTGTCGTAATAGCACCAATAAAGCCTGCTATCAAAGGTCAAAAAAGCAACTCGGGTTGGAATGACTTTATTGCTATGCTCAAACTTACCTATCAACCGTTAGTGCTGATTTTTATTATTAGTGCATTTTTGTATGTGTTAATCGAGCAAGGGGTAGGGACTTGGTTGCCTACATTTAATAATCAAGTTTTGCAATTACCAGTAGCTATTAGTATTCAACTAGCGAGTATTTTTGCCGCAGCTCTTGCTTTAGGGCGCTTAGTGGCGGGCCAAGTATTAAAGCATATTCATTGGTTTGTAGTACTTAGCTGTTGTTTAGTTGCTATGGCTGCATTGATCATTATTACCTTACCACTAACGGAAAACTTACCTAAAAGCGAGGTGAATAGTTTATTTGATGCGCCTCTGGCGGCGTTTGTTTTGCCATTAATTGGCTTTTTTATGGCGCCCATTTATCCGGTACTCAACTCAGTCATGCTCAGTGCGCTTCAAAAGCATCAACATGCTGCAATGACAGGGTTAATCGTTGTGTTTTCAGCACTTGGTGGCACTACCGGGTCGGTGATAACCGGCTATGTATTTGAGCACTTTAGTGGCCAGCATGCTTTTTATCTTTCACTTGTGCCCATTAGTTTAATTTTCATTAGCGTGATTATTTTTAAAAAACGCACCCATGCCATTTCACAACACGCAGTCAATAGTTAATAGATTAGGACAGTTATGAGTTTTTTTAATAGCCAATTATTTAAAGATGTACAAACACAGCACATATTTAGCGACTGTAAAACGTTTGCTGATGCAACCGCGCGTGTTGATTGGCAAAGTGCCTGTAAACAATATGAGCAAATAGCACCCCTTAATAAAACTCAATTAAGAGACTTTGTTGATGCGCATTTTATAACAACGCCTTTATTAACAATGAAAGGGGCTGCAAATACCACCAGTGTAAAAGGCTACATAAACTCACTGTGGAGCGGCCTTCGACGTGAAGCCGATACACCCAAAGCTAATTCTTTACTCGCTTTAAAGCACAGCTACATTGTACCTGGTGGACGTTTTCAAGAAATTTATTATTGGGATAGTTACTTTACTGCGCTAGGTTTAATTGATGCAGATAAAAGTGATGTAGTAGAAGACATGCTACAAAACTTCATAGACTTAATTAACGATTACGGCTGCATTCCAAATGGTAACCGCAGTTATTATTTATCGCGTTCACAACCGCCTATTTTAGCGCTGATGGTTGAGCTTTTATGGCAGCACACTCACAGTAAAACACATAATTTAGCTTGGCTTAAATTGTGTGTTGAAGCTTTAACAAAAGAGCACGCATTTTGGATGCAAGGAGCAGATACACTCAGTGATACGCAAACAAGTGTAAAACGCGTGGTAACAATGCCATGTGGTGGGGTATTAAATCGCTATTGGGATGATGAGGCGGCTCCTCGCGCAGAGTCATTAAGAGAAGACTTAGCGCTTGCATCAGGATTTAGTGATGATAAAAAATCTGAGTTTTATCGTAATATTCGTGCTGCGTGCGAATCTGGGTGGGACTTTAGCTCGCGCTGGTTAGCCGAGTCAAACTTACTAAGCTCAATTCAAACGACAGATATTGTACCCATAGATTTAAATTGCCTACTTTACAATTTAGAAAATCAGCTTAGTAAATGCTTTAAATTGCTTGGTAATGAGCAACAATCACAAACGTACAGCAGCTATGCTGTAAAAAGAAAGTCGCTTATTAATCAATATCTTTGGAGTAATGAGCAGCGTTTTTTTGTTGATTATAATCATAAGCTATCTAAGCCGTCTGCTATTTTAAGTGCAGCGGCAAGTACCCCGCTTTTTGTTAATTTAGCCTCACAACAGCAAGCTGAACTGGTCGCAAACGTATTGAGCAAGCAGTTTTTAAAAGTAGGTGGTATTGTAACAACGGTTGTTGATACTCCACAACAATGGGACAGCCCGAATGGCTGGGCTCCATTACAATGGTTTGCGGTAAAAGGCTTGCGTAATTATGGTATTGATCAATTAGCTACACGCATAATGAAAAACTGGCTAACAATGGTAGAACAAGATTTTATTGAAAATAAATGCTTGTTGGAGAAATATAACGTATGCACACCGCAACAAAAAGCCAGCGGGGGTGAATATCAAGTACAACAAGGATTTGGTTGGACTAACGGTGTTACATCACGCTTTTATACCCTTTTATAGGGTAACTAAACTCATTGGCTTATACTAAAAGAGCATTGTGTTTTGTAGTTAATTTAGGTAATGTGACGATAGTTGTAAATCTAATGTTTCAAGGATGAGTTATATGTTGCAAAAAAGCTCGGCTTTTATTAAGACAACGCTTCAATCGTCTTTCCATTCTCAAAACTACACAGTTATTTTAAGAACACTTCAAGCCATTTTTGGTGATATAAAAATGGACAGTACTATCCCACATATTGATCAGCGTGGTGCTTATGACATTTTTCTAATCGATGGATCTCAAAATGATTGGCAGGACTTGATCCCAGCAGATTTAATTTGTTTGGCTAAACAGTATAAAGTTGTGCTTTTTAATGTAGAACTAGAGCAAGTATGTGAAAAAAACTTATTACTCAATCATTTTAATGGGGTATTTTATAAATCGGCAGCAGCAGAAGATATATTTAAAGGCTTAGTAAGAATTTCTACTGGTGAGCTTTGGTTTACTCGTAAAGTAATCTCTAAGGCCTTTAATGATATTCTAAGTGTGGCCTCTTCGTTTAGCTCCTTAAGCGAAGATATCACGTTAAATGAAGCTGACTATAAGCATTTAACTAAACGAGAAAAATCGGTTATTCATTTAATAGCACAAGGAGCGAGTAATAATAAAATAGCGGACAAACTAAACATTAGCGACCACACTGTTAAAACTCACCTTTATAGCGCATTTAAAAAAACTAATTCGCGTAATAGAGTTGAATTGGCCAATTGGGCGCAAAGATATATTTCAGTATTATTACCCGTTGAGAGCTAATCGTTATTTGTTTGGCCACATCAATGACGTTGTGGCCATCTGCAAGAGTAGGTTAAGTTGCCTGTTTAGCCCATAAGCCTTTATCAATACCTTTGGTGATAAGATCTGTAAGCGCCTTTTCTATTGCTTGCGTTACGCAAATGCTCATTGGTTCATTATCACTAAAGCCCGCCTCAGCTTCCGCCAGACGTTTATAGCTAACATACCTAAAAAAACCTGCTCGCATTTCTTGGCTCAATACTTTTTTGCTGGTGGCTACTGATAACAATACCTGGCCAGTTCTTACATCTACGGCACGTAAATAGATTGATATTGCATCTTCACGATATAGCTCTGATGCGCCAATACCAAAATATTCCATTCCTAAGCCACCCGTTTTTACATTGGTGTCGTAACTAATTATACCGCCTTCTAAAATGATTTTCGCAGTGGTTAACGGCGGTAGCTCGCCTTGATTAGGATTAGTCGCTTGTGCCGCTCTAATTATTTTTCTCTCTGTTAAAATATTTTGTAGACCCTCACGTTCAACCGGCGTAAACCAGTCAGACTCATGTAATGCTTGCACTAGAATAGAGTTTGCACCTTGAGTGACGGCCGTTGAAAACGAGCTAACATTAGTTTGTGGCTTATATTGACCGGTTTGATCGCGAAATGAATAAACCGAGACTGGAATGCTGCCCGCAGGTTTAGGTAAGCTTTTTAAATCAGAAAAGACATCTGTTGGCTCTAACGTTACCGCACTTTGTTTTGACGGAGGGATTAAATTACCCATAGTAGAGCAACCACTAAGAGAAAGAGCGATTGTTATTATTATTAATTTATACATTATCCAAACCTCGGTACTTCGATAACCACAACCGAGTCATCAATTACATTTGTTATTCTAACCGTGATAGTGTCGGTTGTACTGGTGATCACTTCTATTTGATAATCACCACTCATAAAAATGGAGTCTTGATTAAAAACACTGTCTTCAATATTTTCCCCAAAAGCCATGTCGGTGATTTCTCTCACCATTCGATTTAAGTATGTCCGCTCTAATGAATCTTGAAACTGCTCTGCATACCCTTTTTCGACAACCGGCGCTTTATGTTTATTTTGTGCTTGTGCCTTACTAAGCAGCATATTGGCATTGAGAGGGTTGCCACCAAAACTCGGGTTAATAGGGGTATAAATAATTTCAGTTGCGGAGACTGAAAAGCTTAAAGTTGTTATTATTGTTAATGCTATTTTTTTCATTGTTACCATCCATTCAATGCCATATCAGGACTCGCTGTTTGCATATTCGATCGCGCCATGGCGTCCATTACAGAGTGCACTGCTTGCTCTACTCGCTCGTCCAAAGGCTCTAACTTTCGTCCCAAATGGGTTGCATAAATAATCTTATGATTCATTATTAAAACTAATTTAGTACCAGCACGGGGTATAACCGTTTCTTTTATTTCTACATTAAAGCCAGCTGTTGAAGGCAGTTCACGCCAATAATTTGAAAATTCACTGTAAAATTGATACCCAAAGCGACTAATACTTTTGTTTAGTAATAATCCATCGATTTCTAAATCAGCACTGGCATTACTCAAAGGAGTAAAAAAAGTTAAAAGTATAAAAAGATAGATATATTGTTTATTTTTCATAGTTAAAATAAGGGAGAGGGTTACTCTCCCCGTCTCATCAATTACATTTGTGTAATTGTTGCTGTATTACCATCACCAAGTTGAGTGACAGAGAATGTACTGTTAAAGCCAATTACGTTACCTTCAACAGTGTTGTAGTTACCGGTTTGAGTAACAGAGAATGAAACGTTTTCACCGCCTAATAAAAACGCTGAATCTCCAGTTCCACCTACCCAGTTACCTTCGCCTTGCTGTGCAATATCAATAGAGTGATTACTGCCTTCTACCATTAAGTCAATAACGTTAATATCACCATTTTGAGCAATATCAATTTGGTTTGCGTTACTATCAAGGATACCCGCTAGTGTAACAATCGCCTCATTTTGATTACCGACTTGATTAACATCAATATCGTTATCGTTTGAAGTGAGAGAAACATCAGGGTATGAAGACTGCACTAAAATTGCGTTTTCATCGCCACCTGATTGGCTAAGATCAACATCGTTACCGCTACCATTAAAGTTAGCTAAATGAACCGAGTTAAAATCACTAACCTGGGTTACTGTAAATTCATTATTTGAACCAATGACACCCATGTATGCTTCATTAGTGTTACCAACTTGCATTGCTGTAAGCTCATTGTTATCGCCCATTAGCTCAGTAGTCGCAAGGTTTTCATCACCAATTTGATTAACTGTTACTTCATTGAATGAACCGTCAAAAAGACCAGACTCAATAGCATTATTCGAACCTTCTTGGTCTAGTTTTATTTCATTATCATTACCAGTAACGGCTGCAAAAGTAATGGTATTGTTATCACCGCTGCTTTGTTCAATAGCTATTTCGTTGTCATCACCAGCAATATCAGTAAATGTAATGATGTTACGTGAACCATCTTGGCTAACGTCAATCTCATTTTCGTTACCGCGTAATGAGCCTATTTTAAATTCATTCCAGGTGTCTGTTTGTTCAATTTCAATAATGTTTTCATCGCCTGATAAGCTAAGTACTTCAAATTCTTGCCACATACCAGACTGAGATGAAATAATTTCGTTACCATTACCTCTCATGTCCATGTTGTAAAACCAGTGACCGCCATTTCCTTGTTCAACGTCAATATTATTGTCGCTACCAGTGATAATATTGATTGCTTCATTGTTTTGAAATAACCCTTGGCCGAATTGAGAAACATAAACGCCGTTGTTATCACCCGTTATGCGCGTAATGAAACCATTAGCAACACCATCTTGAGCATAAGTTTGTTGGTTGTTATCACCTGTTGTTTCAACTTCGGCGTAATTACCATTTTGTAATTGAGCTATTTTAACATCGTTGTTGTTACCGATTTCAGTAGCTAGTGCAGTATTGCCATCGCCATCTTGAGAGACTAATGCCGTGTTGTCAGAAAATGATTGCTTAACTGTTACAGCATTCTCAATGCTACTTACAGATACTTTAGCTGCAAGCTCAGAAGTTGAACCTGCTTTTGTTTCTGTGTTTGCGTTTGCTGTAAAGCTGGCGCCCATTGCAATTGCAATTGCACAGCTTAAAAGTGATTTATTCAATTTCATTATTATTCTCCTTGAAAGATAAAATAAAATACCTTGATTATTTATTAAGTTTTAAAAAGGTATTTTCGTTGCAGCATGCCGTGCTGCCATAATGTGTGATTAGCTTTTTATTCTTAAACGTAAAATGCTGTTTTAAATATGAACTAGGGTTTGGTCATTAGTACTTGGTAAGGTGGTTTGCCATTCACTAATTCATAACTGCTCAGTCACTGTATTCTTCAATGAGTTCATTTTGAATCATCTTTTTTAATGGTAATTTAAATCTATAAATTTCAATTGCTTACCAGTTTAATTTGTATTTTCTATCTATTTACATCAAAAACCAGTAAAAAATAATGAGTTAATGCCATGTTAAAAATAAGTTATTTAATTCATTAAAATGGCTGCTATTAATGTTTTTTTTACTGTATTTCTAGTTAAAAATAATGGTTTTGTTCCTGATTTTGCTTTTTTTACTTGAGTTAGTGACTGATTACCCGTTTTCTTAACGCTTGCCACGTGATTACTTAAATTCATAAACGTAAATATTTCGCTTAGTAAAGCTAAGTTAACTTAATTACGGATAGAACAATGAAAACAAAATTATCTATTATTACACTTGCACTTTTACCTTGTTTAGCTGCGGCTAAATTGCCTGATGTTAACAGTACAACTCAAAAAGTAACTGCGAGCAGTGACTCGATTATTGTTAAGTATAAAAAGAATGCTTCGCCGAAAATGCGTAAGCAAGCTCGTTCGTTAGTAAAAGCCAAAATATCTGATCTAAATAACGATGAAATTGATGATAACTTCACCTCGTTATTTTCTGGCCGCCTCGCAAAATTTAAAATATCAGGAATGAGCGCTAAAGAAGCAATTGAGCGCTTAAAATCGCATCAAGCTATTGAGTATGTTGAGCCTGATTACCGAGTGAGCATAGCAAGCGCAACTAATGACCCTCGTTTTGATGATTTATGGGGCTTAAACAACGAAGGCCAAACTGGTGGCACGGCTGATGCCGATATTGATGCACCAGAAGCATGGTCAATCTCTACAGGTAGTCGTGATGTTGTAGTAGGTGTTATTGATACGGGTGTTGATTATAGTCACCCTGATTTAGCTGCGAACGCGTGGGTAAACAGTGGTGAAATTGCCGGTGATGGTATCGATAATGACGGAAACGGTTACATTGATGACGTTCACGGTATTAATGCAATTACTGATGTTGGTGATCCGATGGATGACGAAGGCCATGGTACACACGTATCGGGTACAATCGGTGCCAGTGGTAACAATGGTGTCGGTGTTGTTGGTGTAAACCATGATGTTTCTATTGTTGGTTGTAAGTTTTTAGCCGCAGATGGTACAGGTTCTACCTCTGGTGCTATTAAGTGTATCGATTACATGGTTGGCCTTAAAAATGCGGGTGTTAATCTGCGTGTGTTAAATAATAGCTGGGGCGGCGGTGGTTTTAGCCAAGCGTTAGCTGATGCGATTACGGCTAGTGAGCAAGCTGATATTTTATTTGTTGCTGCTGCGGGTAACGATGCGGTTGATAACGATCAAAATCCACACTACCCATCTAATTATGAAAACGACAACGTATTATCGATAGCTAGTACTGATAGCAGAGATAATATGTCTAGCTTTTCTCAATGGGGCCTAACAAGTGTTGATATGGGCGCACCTGGCTCAGGTATTTTGTCGACCGTTCCTGGTAATAGCTATGCTACTTATTCAGGTACATCTATGGCAACACCGCATGTAGCTGGTGCTGCTGCACTTGTACTTTCAGTTAATCCTGATTTAACAACACTAGAGCTTAAAGAATTACTTATGTCTAGTGGTGATGCTAATGCGGCATTAAATGGTAAAACGGTTGCAGGTACACGCCTAAATGTTAACCAAGCGCTAATTGATGCTGATCCAACTCCAGGCTTTAAATTATCTGTATCGCCGGTTTCTCAGCAAGCGACTGTAGGTGATACGGTTACTTATACCTTTACGATTGGCTCAATTGCACAATGGGAAGGTGACGTTTCACTGGCTTTAGCTTCAGATCTTACCGATGCATCACTAAGCGCAACTACCGCTCGTCCGGGCGATGAAGTTGTTCTAACGGTTGCAACTAACAGCGATACTCAGTGGGGAAATTACGACTTTACTGTTACCGCAACAACTGAAGAGCAAGTTAAAGAACAAACTGTTAGCTTAATGCTTCAACCTGCTGGTTTAAATGACTTTACTTACAGCAGTGATGAAAACATCGCTATTCCAGATAATTCTCCAGAGGGCGCAAGCTCAGTTATTACGGTTGCTGATGATTTAACTATTTTTGGCACCACTGCTGATGTAGATATTACGCATACTTGGTCTGGTGACTTAGTACTTACGCTTATTTCAGCGCAAGGTACAGAAGTAACTTTACAAAGCAATGAAGGTGGCAGTGCAGACGATATTGTTAAGTCATTTACATCAAGCGTATTTAATTCTGAAGTGGCAACCGGAGATTGGACACTTCATGTTGAAGATACAGCTGGTGCAGATACGGGTAATATCAATGGTTGGTCACTTACATTTAGCGCTATTGGTGAGGTAAGCCCACAACCACCACAAGCTGGCTTTAGTGTTTCAGCACAAGGTTTAACTGCTACATTTGTAGATACAAGTCGTGATGTAAATGATGACATTTCACAGTGGAGCTGGAACTTTGGTGATGGTTCAACATCAACAAACCCAAATCCTACACATGTTTACGCTCAGTCAGGAAGTTATGAGGTTGAATTAACCGTAACGGATAGTGAAAATAACTCAGATACATTCACTCAAACAGTGGTTGTTAGTGATGTTGAAATTGAATTGAGCTTAAAACGCGCTAACAAGTCACGTCTTGATACTATGCGTGTTGAGTTAAACTGGGCAGAAGTAGGGGCTGAGTCACTTAGCCTATACCGAAATGGCGAACTAGTAGATACCGTATCAGATAATGGCCGTTACCGTGATTATGTGCGTAACGCAACATTACCGGCATACGACTATCAGTTATGCGTATCTGAAAACGTATGTTCGAATATTATTACGGTTTCATTTTCTGAATAAAACGTTTACCCCTTAGACATTCAAAGCCCAGCAATGCTGGGCTTTTTTATGGAATATCCCTTCTTAATTTTATAGTAATAAATAATTAGTTAATTTTGCAATGTAACTATTTTGTATTTATTTTGTTTGTTATTTGTGCATTATTTTCTTGATATTTACGATATCCATGTTAAGTTTGTACCTGAAAGGTAAAAAATAATGAGTATAAACATCGTTAATGGAGGAGCCAATGAGCTCACGTAAAATAATAACAAATGCCTTTAATCTAAGTGCTTTATCGTTAAGTTTTCTTAGTTTAAATGTACACGCGTCTATTGATTGCAGTGCGTTAGAACAGTGGCAAACAGGCCAGACACACGTTGCTGGAGATCAAGTGCAAGCGCAAAGCACAGCGTATGAAGCTAGCTGGTGGACGCAAGCCAATCCAGTGGAGAATGCTGGTGATTATAAAGATTGGAAAATTTTGGGTGTATGTGACAACGCTGTCATTGATAATGAAATTCCAGTAATTACCGAGTTAATGCCTGCAGACGGTTTTCAACTAACCGATAAAGACAGCGTTGTCATATCGGCGCAAGCAATTGATAACGATGGAGTGGTAACCACCGTTGAGTTTTTTGTTGATGGTATTTTTCTAGCTGCAGATACTTCATCACCTTACAGCGTTGATTGGCAAGCTGTGGCGGGTTCTCATCAAATAAGTGCAATTGCAACGGATGATCAAGGTGCGCAGTCATTACAAATCATCAATACCTTAACAGTTGCAGATGACGTTACTAATCCTGTTAATCAAGTACCCGTTGCATCAATTTCATTGAGTACCTTACCTGAACAGCTAATTGTGGGTTCACAAGTTGTGTTTGAGCTTTCAGGTAGCGATAGCGATGGTGAGATCACCGCGCTTAATTTTGCTATAAATGGTGATGATACTCATCAAGCGACATCAGCAACTAGTCAGTATACATGGCAGGCTACAGCTCTTGGGCAAGCCAGCTTTACACTTACAGTGACTGATAATGAAGGGGCTACAGCACAAACCACAAAAACCCTAAATGTTGTTGACTCTGCAGCGCCCGGCAGTGGTGTAACTGATTGTCAACCACAAGGGTTATATCAAACCCCCGGTGTTAATACGCCTTATTGTACAGTGTATGATGCTGATGGTCGTGAAGTTATGGGAGCTGACCACCCGCGTCGTGTTATTGGTTATTTTACTAGTTGGCGAAATGGTGCTAATGACCAACCAAGTTATCTAGTTAATGATATTCCATGGGATAAAATTACTCATATTAATTATGCCTTTGCGCATGTTGATGCCAATAATAAAGTATCTATTGGCGATCCTAATTCAGCAAATAATCCTGCTACAAACATGGAATGGCCAGGCGTTATTGGCGCTGAAATGGATCCTGAGTTTGCATACAAAGGACACTTTAATCTTTTAAATAAATACAAAAAACAACACCCACACGTTAAAACCTTGGTATCGGTAGGTGGCTGGGCTGAAACGGGGGGGTATTTTGATGAAACCGGCCGCGTTGAAAGTGGTGGCTTTTATACCATGACCACCCATGCTGATGGCTCAGTCAATTATGAAGGTATTAATGCATTTGCAAAAAGCACCGTTGAGTTTATTGAAAAATATGGATTTGACGGCGTTGATATTGATTATGAATACCCATCTTCAATGAACGACTCAGGTCACCCCGATGATTTTCCTATATCCAACGCGCGCCGTGCAGGATTGAATGCCTCATACCAAGTGCTAATGAAAAAAGTACGTGAAGAGCTAGACCGTGCAGGTGAAGCAGCAGGTAAGCACTATTTACTCACTATTGCGTCTCCATCTTCTGGTTATTTATTACGAGGTATGGAAACCTTTCAAGCGGTTAAATATCTGGATTATGTAAACATTATGTCTTACGACTTACATGGCGCTTGGAACTCACATGTAGGGCACAATGCTGCCTTGTTTGACACCGGTTTAGACTCAGAACTGACACAATGGAACGTCTACGGCACTAAAGAATTTGAAGGGATTGGTTACTTAAACACCGATTGGGCGGTTCGTTATTTCCGAGGGGCAATGGCTGCCGGTCGAATCAATATCGGTATTCCTTATTATACTCGAGGTTTTAAAGATGTGTCGGGCGGAACTAATGGTCTATGGGGTCAATCGGCTTTACCAAACCAAGCTGATTGTGCCACAGGTACAGGGGTTGGTGAAAAGAACAAGTGTGGTAATGGTGCATTAGGTATTGATAACCTTTGGCACGATAAGAACGACGCAGGTCAAGAAATGCCCGCCGGTTCAAATCCTTTATGGCACGCTAAAAATCTCGAAAATGGTATTGTTGGCTCTTACCTCGAAGTGTATGGCTTAACCCCCGATACCGATGCTGACGATCGCTTAACAGGTTCTTACACACGTTATTACGACAGTGTTGCCGTCGCACCTTGGCTTTGGAATGCCGATAAAAAAGTATTTCTGTCGATAGAAGATGAAGAGTCGATGGCCTCTAAAGTTGATTATGTTATTAACAACGGCCTTGGCGGTATCATGTTCTGGGAGCTTGCTGGTGATTTTGATTACGACTCAGCAAAAGGCGAGTACTTCATGGGGTCAACGCTTACTTCACTTGCATACGATAAGTTTAATCAAAGCGGTGTTGCATATGATGTACATGGCGGAAATCCAAACTTTACAGTGCCTGCTGAAGCTGTAGATATCACATTTGAAGCCAAAGACTTCCCTGTCGGTGATGATAACTACCCAATCAGCCCAACATTTGCGTTTACCAATAACTCAAGCCTTGATTTAAGCGGTGCAAAAATTTCATTTGATGTGCCGGTATCAACTTCCGCTATTTTTAAATCCAACTGGAATGCACAAGAAAAACTGGGCATGGCAGTAGAAGTAAATGGCTCGAACGCAGCGGGTAATAATATTGGCGGTTTTGAGAACGAGTTCCACCGTTTCTCAATCACACTGAACAATGAATGGGGCGGTCAACCAAAAGACTTTAGCGCTGGTGCAACTGTGAATGCACAAGTGATGTACTACATGCCAATCACTGGGCCTAGCAACTTTACCATTGAAAAAGATGGAAAAACTTACGCATTCAAAGCTGAATACCCAATGCTACCAGGTGCAACACCGGGTGATGGCACGGGCAATCCAGATAACGGTGGCGGTGACCCTGTAGGTACGTGTGAAGGAGTTGATATAGCCACGATTCCTGTTTATCCAAATTTCCCTCAAACAGACTGGGCGGGCAACCCAAGTCATGCTGCTGGCGGCGATCTAATGGTGCATAACAACGCAGTTTATAAAGCCAAGTGGTGGACAAGCTCTGAGCCGGGTGCAACAGCAGATTGGACCTTAAGTTGTAGCCTGTAATTTACAAAACAATGAGGGGTAGGCCTGAGCTTGCCCCATGTATTGAGTCTAATAAAGGATAAAATAATGGCATCAATTAAACTTAACACGATTACGCTATCTGCAATCGCAGGTGGCTTGCTACTGAGTATGCTAGCACCGCAAGTACAAGCACATGGTTATATGGATAGTCCTAAAGCACGCCAAGCATTTTGCCAAGATGATGGCGGATACTGGTGGCCAGAAGATGGCACAAATATTCCTAACCTTGCTTGTCGAGCAGCATATTTAGAATCGGGCACGGTGCAGTTTGTGCAAGCGATTGAATTTTCTGTTAATACTCCTGACTATTTAAATCAAACCGCAGTTGAGGCCAGTATACCAAACGGCACTTTATGTGCTGGTGGCGATACAGCCAAACGCGGTATGGATTTACCATCACCACATTGGCAACGTAGTGACGTAGTGCCCAATGCTAATGGTGAAATTCAAGTTCGTTACCTTGCATCAACACCACATAACCCCAGCTTTTGGCAGTTTTACTTAACTAAGCCAACTTTTAATGCCGCTACTGATGTATTGACCTGGCAAGACTTAGAGCTAGTTCAGGAGCATCAAAATGTTGACGTGATTAAAGACACCGATGGTGAGCGTTATTATCAAATGAGTGTGGCTATTCCACAAGGNCGCANCGGNGATGCNATTTTGTACAGCCGCTGGCAACGAAACGATGTTGTGGGTGAAGGCTTTTATAACTGTAGTGATATAAATATTGTAAACGACGCTGCTCCAACCAATCCGAATGCGTGGGCAAGCCTTGGGTACTTTGTACGTCAAGGGCAAAATGCCATTGCAGGCGACACTGTATGGGCTCGCTTATTTGATGAATCTGGCCAAGAGGTGATTAATCAACAACTTAAAATCAATGCCGATAATCAAGTAAATTGGCAGCAAGTGTTGGCGTCACAACTTAACCTTGATTATGCGCATTTAGTGCAGATTGGTGTGCAAAATCAAGTTGGTGATGTTGTATTTAACAGCGCTGATGTACTAACAAACCAAGTCTATGGAAGCAATCCAAATTACACTTATACATTAAGCGTGCAGGGCACCCCTGATAATACAGCGCCTATTGTTAGTAAGCCAGAAAACCTAGTAGTTGATGAAAACACCACCACGGCTGTGCATTTACATGCGTTTGATGATGAGCAAAATGCGTTAATTTATACTTGGTCAGTACCGGCACCACTGAGTTTTACCGGTAGCGATGCCAATATCAACTTAATTTCACCTGAAGTTTCAACACCTACAGATTATACCGTTGTGGTATCTGTTTCTGATGGCCAATTAACGACCCAAACCGAGTTTGTTGTCACCGTTAATGACAGCGTTATCAATGATCCTGCTATAGCGCCTTGGAGCACTACTGAGGTTTATCAAGCAACAGATAAAGTGAGTTTTCAAGAGCGTGTTTACTTAGCTAAATGGTGGAATCAAGGTCAGCATCCCGATAGTTCAAGTGCGTGGGAGCTTGTTGAGGAGGGTACTAATCCAGCAGCATGGAGTATTAACAAAGCCTATCAAGCAGGCGCAGAAATAATCTATCAAGGACAGCGCTATCGCGCTAATTGGTGGACTCAAGGCGATACGCCAGGACAAGCCGATGTATGGAAAACACTGTAACTAAAAGCCTAAGTTTTGTAGTTCAAACTTATTAAACCAAAATAACCACATTAAAAATAGATAAGAGAGAAATATGAATATTAAACAATTAACCGCAGCTATGGGTGTTGCACTATTTGCCGGTTCTGTATCGGCAGCGCCTTCTACACCAAGTATTAATTGGGAGCCACAGCAATATTCGTTTGTTGAGGTAGACCTTGAGGGAAACGGTTCTTACAAACAGCTGGTTACCCGTGTTGAGCAAGTTAATATCAACATTGAATGGAGTGCGTGGAGCGGTGATGGCGGCGATAGCTATAAAGTGTACTTTGATGACATGCTAGTAAATGAGGGCACGCTTGCTGATGGTTCTAAAAGTGGCACTATTTCATTCCCTTATGATAAAGCAGGCCGCCATACAATGTATGTTGAACTATGTGAAGGCGGCACGACCTGTGCAAGAAGTGCGGGTAAGCCAATTGTAATTGCTGACACTGACGGCGGACATTTAGCACCATTACCTATGGATGTTGACCCAAATAACCGTGATATTGGCGTTAAGCAAGATTTAGTGACGGGCGCTTACTTTGTTGAGTGGGGGATCTATGGCCGTGATTACGATGTAACGAATATGCCAGCACAAAACCTGAGTCATATTTTGTATGGCTTCATTCCAATTTGTGGTGAAAATGCGTCGTTAACTGGCGGTCCTAAGCGCGCACTGGAAACAGCCTGTGCGGGCTCTGCAGATTACGAAGTGGTTATTCACGACCCATGGGCCGCAGTACAAAAAGCATTGCCAGGGGTTGATGCTAAAGATCCCATTCGTGGTACTTACTCGCAGTTAATGGCACTAAAACAGCGCTACCCCGATATTAAAATTTTACCATCTGTAGGTGGTTGGACGTTATCAGACCCATTTGGTGGTTTTACTAATAAAGCAAACCGCGACACCTTTGTTGCCTCAATGGAAGAGTTTTTAAGAACCTGGAAGTTTTACGATGGTGTTGATATTGACTGGGAATTCCCAGGTGGTGACGGCCCCAATCCTGATATTGGCGATCCAATTAACGATGGCCCAGCCTATGTGGCGCTTATGCAAGAGCTGCGCGCTATGCTTGATAAGCTAGAAGCAGAAACGGGTCGTACTTACGAGTTAACCTCAGCCATTGGTGCTGGTTACGATAAAATTGAAGATGTAGATTATCAAGCCGCAAGCCAGTACATGGATTACATTTTTGCCATGACCTATGACTTTTATGGTGCATGGAGTAACGTAACTGGTCATCAAACTGCACTTTACTGTGGCGAGCACATGAGTGTTGGTCAATGTAATGGCACTGGGCTTGATGAAAATGGCGAACCTCGTAAAGGCCCTGCTTATACCACCGATAATGCAGTACAGCTGTTACTTGCGCAAAATGTACCATCGAAAAAAATCGTCGTCGGCACAGCCATGTATGGCCGTGGTTGGGAAGGTGTTTACCCGCAAAATGCAGCGGTTGATGGTAACCCAATGACCGCCTCTGGTAATGGCCCGTTAAAAGGCTCCACGGCACAAGGTGTATGGGAAGATGGAGTTATTGATTACAAAGGCGTTAAAGCCAATATGATTGGTGCGGCAGGCACCGGTATTAATGGTTTTGAAGTGGGTTATGATGAGCAAGCACAAGCCGCTTATGTATGGAATCGCTCAACTGGTAAACTGATCACCTATGATAGCCGTAAGTCTGTGCTGGCCAAAGGTGCGTATGTTAATCAGCATAACTTAGGCGGTTTATTTGCATGGGAAATTGATGCTGACAATGGTGACATTCTAAATGCAATGCATGATGGCTTAGGGGGCGTAGTTGCGCCGCCAAGTAATAAAAAACCGGTTGTTTCAGTGTCTTCATCTGTGTCTGTTAATTCAGGCGAGAGCATCACAGTAACGGCTTCTGCAACCGATGCAGATAACGATCCACTGAGCTTTAGCTGGAGTGCTGATAGCGCGCTAGTAGTATCTGGACAAAATACATCATCACTGGTTATTAATGCGCCAACAGTGACTACAGATACACAGTATGTTGCAACCGTTGCGGTATCAGATGGTCAAGCAACAGTAAATCGTGATGTTGTTGTTAATGTTATTGCGCCGACATCAGGCGGCGAAAATACAGCACCGAGTGTTAATGCAATTGCTAATGTTAGTGTTGAAGAAGGCGCATCAGCAAGTGTTGCTGTAGTTGCAAACGATGCACAAAACGATGCGCTTACATATACGTGGACAGTACCAGCAGGCTTAACGTTAGTGG